>ENA-OPBO01002204-OPBO01002204.1-human-gut-metagenome-genome-assembly--contig:-NODE-2204-length-12019-cov-4.302240_pt1 | contig 12019 bp, 8 predicted proteins | sample MGYA00241071_ERZ501458 | MGnify/ENA primary metagenome ERZ501458 (study PRJEB25962, sample SAMEA2042509) | human gut metagenome | biome: human gut; feature: human-associated habitat; material: faeces...
CATGGCCGGCTGGGGGGGGTCCAACATCGTCCACACATACAAGAAATCCCCCGTGACTTTGCAGCCACGGGGGATTTCTATATCGCTATCTCAATGAGATCGATGAGTCAGACGACTCACTTCTCCCAGCCGAGGTTCTCGGGGTGAGCGGTCACCATGACACGCGCACCGGAGGAGTAGCCTGCAGGACCGTAGTTCGCAAGACCCTTCTTGACGGCGACAGTGATCTGGCCGTTCTCGTACGGGATCTGAGCGTACAGCTTCTGGGCTTCCTTCTCAGCCTTGTTGAACTGAGCAATGGCCTTGGTGCTGTCCTTGATGCCCGGGATGGACTCGAGCTCCTTGTCGATCTCGTCGGAGCCGGTGAAGGAGAAGTTGGACCCGGACTTGGAGCCGTAGAGCTGGTAAGCGGAGGACGCGTAGCCGAACGGGTCCATAGCGGACCAGCCGAGGCCGATCATGTCCCAGTTACCAGAGCCGACGGTGTCGGAGAAGGTGTTCGACGCCTTGATGTCGATGCTCACCTTGATGCCGACGGTCTTGGCCATCTTCTGGATGGCGGTTGCCTGGGCCTTGGTGGCGGCGGCGTCGGAGACCATCTGGATTATCTGGCTGAGGGTCGTATCCTCGCCGACACGGGTGGCCCGGCACTTTATGAAGCCGCTCTGGTTGAGCGTGGCGGCGGAGACGGTGTCGCCCTCCGCCTTGTCCACGGGGATGCTCTCGCCGGTCAGGGCGCTCTCGTTCACGGCGCTGTGGCCTTCAAGCACAACGCCGTCCACGGGTATGTTCTCGCCCGGGCGGACGACGAAGATGTCGCCCTTCTCGACCTCGTCCACCCCGACCGTGACCTCCTGCCCGTCGCGCAGGACGGTGGCGGTCTTGGGCGCGAGCTTCATGAGGCTCTTGAGGGCGTCCGTGGTCTTGCCCTTGCTGCGAGCTTCAAGCATCTTGCCTACGGTGATGAGGGTCAGTATCATGGCCGCGGCCTCGAAATAGAACTCAGTGTGCATGACGTGCATCTGGTCCATCGGGTCGCTGTAGGTCGTCATCTCAAAGAGGGCGTAGGAGCTCCACACGAAGGCGGCGGAGGAGCCGAGGGCGACCAGGGTATCCATATTGGGTGCCCTGTGCGCAAGGCTCTTGAAGCCGGAGATGAAGAACTTCTTGTTGATGATCATGACTATAACAGTCAAATAGAGCTGGATAAGCGCCTGGGCCATGTAGTTCGTGGCCAGGAATTCCGGCAGAGGCCAGCCCCACATCATGGCGCCCATGGAGAAATACATGAGCACTATGAGGAAGCCGACAGACGAGATCAGGCGGCGCTTCAGCACCGGCGTCTCGTGGTCCTCCAGGGCGGCTTCCGCCTCGGCGATGGTGCTGGACGTGCTCTTTTTTGCGCTGCCCGCGCCCTTTTCGCTCGCGCCGTAGCCCGCATCCACAACGGCCTTTATTATGTCCGCGCTGGAGGCAGTGCCCTCAACGCCCATGGAATTCGTCAGCAGGCTGACCGAGCAGCTCGTCACGCCCGGGACGGCGTTCACGGCCTTCTCGACCCTTGCACTGCATGCCGCGCAGCTCATACCTGTTACAGTATACTGCTTCATACGATACCTTTCCCTCCCTAAAAACGATCACCTCATCAACTTCTGCATCGTTTTAAGCAGTTCGTCGATGGTCTCGTCGTTGCCCTCGCGGATGTCATCGACGACGCAGGTGCGGATGTGGTCGCTCAGAAGCTCGCGGTTGAAGGCGTTCATCGCCGCCGTCACCGCCGCGGACTGCACCAGGATGTCAGGGCAATATACCCCCTTTTCTACCATCCCGCGTATGCCGCGCACCTGGCCCTCGATGCGGTTGAGCCGGTGTATCAGCTTCTTGTACTCCTCAGGCGTCCTCTCCTTCGTCCGCTGGCAACAACATTTTTTTGTTTCTCCCATGATAAGCTCCTTCCATGCAGATACCCATCAGGGGTAATTATAGTATACCCCTGATGGGTATAATGTCAATACCCATTTTGGCAATTTAGCGTATTGCGATACGCGCACATTTCTCAGGCATCCGCCGTTGAGCAAAGTGCGCCATTGCTAGTATAATACACCGTAATGCCAGCTATTTCAAGCATTTCAAGCGCTTCCGCATCCAAGCTGCCGGCAATGAACAGCGGCGCGAGCTTCAGCGCCAGGCCGGCGCAGCCGGTATCGAAGGAGCTGCCGCACAGTTCGGACACGCAGCAGCGGTCCAGTCCGTCCGCCGTATCCAGGTAAGAAGAGCGCAGAGAGCCGTCCTCGTATTGGTAATACCCAGCCGCGCCGGAGCCGGCTGCGGGATAGTCGCGCAGGCAGGCGAGGCTGACGCTGCCTGAAAAGTGCAGCGTTGCAAGGTTCGTGACGGTATTTCCCTCCCTGTGGGAGAAGTCGAAGGAATACTCCGTGCCGGTCTCACCGTCCAGGCAGCGCATGAAGCCGTCGTCGCTTATAAGCGCGCCGCGCGTATACCCGGCCTCGATCAGCGCACCGGCGATGTAGTCCGCGATGAAGGCGTTTTCCATCCAGCCGAGGTCCACGAAGGAGCTTATGCCGTTTTCCTGCGCGAAGGCGAGGTACTCCTCCGAGACGCTGAGCCTCACCCGGCCCTCGCCCAGCAGCTCTATGTCCACGGAGCCCTCGTCAGAGGCAAAGGCGGCGGTGCGCGCAAAGAATTCGCCCTGCGCAGCGTCCAGCCGCGGGTCGTACTGCGCAGCCTCGACGTCGCTCTGGGAGCTGCACAGCGCGTGGTACTGCGCGTACAGAGGGGCAAGGTAATGATAACGCGTGCCGCTCTCCTCCAGCAGCTCAAAGGCGGAATACAGCGCCTGCCCGACCTCGATATCCTCGTTGGGGTGGCGGCTTATATAGCAGAGGCCGACAGTCTCGGACTCGATATCCGCGCCGAAGAGCTCCAGTGCGTCCGTCGCAGCTTCGGTATACAGGCTGCGCAGGGTGCGCCGCTCGTCCGTGGCATTGGTCCCGTCATAGCCCAGGTAATAATAAAAGGTGAAGCTCTCCCCGGCGTTCATCTCGCCGCTGAGGGCGCTTACCTCCGCAAGGCCTGCCTCAGTACTGAAGATCGAGTTGATGCCCAGGGCGAAGGAGCCCACGGCCAGGGCTATTAGGACTATTACCAGCGCCAGACGCAGGCCCAGTCTGCCCTCCGGCAGCTGGATCTTTATGCTCTTTTGGATGGCTGGCCTGTCATTGGATAGGGGCTTTCTTTTCATCTGCTACAAGATGGCGATGACGATGAAGAGCAGCAGCAGGGCAACGCACACGCCAAGTGTGGCCGCGAAGGCTATGACGCCCTTGCGGCAGGCCTTGTAATTGCGTATGTAGTTGTGCCTCCGGAAGACGAAGGCCGCGATAAGCCCGAGTATCGGCAGGAAGAAGGAAAGTATCGCGTACCACGCGCTGCCTGTGTCGTGCACCGGCCTGTCCAAAATAACTTCGCTGGCAGCCAGATTCACCTCGCTGCCCTCCTCCGGGGCCTCGGCGTTCACGCCGACGATCGAGAGGCTCTTGAGCGGCTCTCCGCGCTCCCGGAGCGCCCTGTACTCGGCTATCTCCTCCGGACTGCCGTACACGAAGTGCCCGTGTCCGATGTCCACGAGCTCAGGATGTGTCTCATCCGTATAGTTGTGCATCGAGGGGTCATATGTGTAGAGCACCTTGTGCTTTTCCAGCTGCGGATCGGGCAGTGGGATGGCGGAGATGAGAGAGCGGGTGTATGGGTGCAGCGGATAGTCGAAAAGCTCCTCCGACGAGGCTATCTCAACTATCTTGCCCTTATAAATAACGCCTATGCGGTCAGAGATATAGCGGACTATGGACAGGTCGTGGGCGATGAACATGTAGGTCGTACCCTGCTCCGCCTGGAACTTGTTCATAAGGTTCAGTATCTGCGCTCGGATGGAGACGTCCAGCGCGGAGATGGGTTCGTCCGCGACGACGAATTCCGGCTCCATGACCATTGCTCTGGCGAGTCCCACGCGCTGGCGCTGGCCGCCCGAGAACTCGTGAGGATAGCGGGTCAGGTGCTCGGGCAGCAGGCCGACGGCCTCGATTATCCTTTCCACCTTGCGGACGCGGTCAGCCTCGTTCTCGTAGAGGTGGAAGTTATAGAGGCCCTCGGAGATGATATAATCCACCGTCGCGCGCTCGTTCAGCGAGGCCGCGGGGTCCTGGAACACCATCTGGATGTTGCGGATTATCTCGCGGTCCAGGCTGTGAGGTATTTTACCGGATATCCTGACGCCCTTGTAGAGTATCTCGCCGTTCGAGCAGGTGTTGGCGCGTATGACGGCGCGGCCTATAGTCGTCTTGCCGGAGCCGGACTCGCCCACGAGCGAAAATGTCTCGCCCTTGTAGATATCAAAGCTCACATCCTGCACGGCGCGGACGCGGTTCTCGCCCTTGCCGAAGTTTATGTCCACGTGCCTGAGCGAGAGCAGTACTTCCCTGCCGCTTTTGTCCACAGGGCCGTGCTCAGGGAAATGGTCCGCGCTGGCGTCCAGGGCCGCGGTGTTTTTCTCTTTAGCCATGCGTGACCACCTCCTATATGTTGAACACTTTCATGAGGGTGCCGTGGATGTCGTGTATTATCTCCGGCTTTTCCACCTTTGGGGCGCGCGGGTCGAGCAGCCAGGTCTTGGCATAGTGCGTCTCCGAGACCTTGAACATCGGCGGCTCACGCAGGGTATCCACGCGCAGGCAGTAGGGGTTGCGCGGGGCAAAGGCGTCGCCCACTATCTCGTTGTAGAGGCTCGGCGGAGTGCCGGCGATGGAATAGAGCTTCGTTCCCCGGTCCATCAGCTGGGGAAGAGAGCTCAGCAGCGCCCAGGTGTAGGGGTGCCGCGGGTCGTAGAAGACCTCCTCCACCGTGCCGAGCTCGACTATCTGGCCGGCGTAGAGCACGGCGACACGGTCCGCCACGTTCGCAACGACGCCGAGGTCGTGCGTGATGAAGACGATGGTGTATCCAAATTCCTTCTGCAAATCCTTGATAAGCTTAATTATCTGAGCCTGGATGGTGACGTCCAGCGCCGTTGTCGGCTCGTCGCAGATGAGTATCTTCGGCTGGCAGGACAGCGCTATCGCGATGACTATGCGCTGGCGCATGCCGCCGGAGTACTGAAAGGGATAGTCGTCAAAGCGGTTTTCCGCGTTGGGGATGCCTACCTTCTTCATGAGCACGATGGCGCGTTTCCTGGCCTCTATTTCCGAGACGTTCTGGTGCTTCATTATGACCGAGGTTATCTGGCTGCCTATGGTCATGATGGGGTTCAGGCTCGTCATCGGGTCCTGGAATATGGTGGCTATCCTCTGCCCGCGTATCTTCGTCCAGTCCACGACGCAGTCGGTGCGCGCAAGGTTGAGGACCAGAGCGCCGTGGAGCCTTCCGCCCTCTTCCCCAAGGTATTTCACGCGGAAAACAGCATTTTCAAAGATGCTGTTCAGCTGCGCCTCGTCGGAGAGGTCGGCGCCCGTGGTCATGGCCTGCTTTATCGCGTCGTAGAGCTTGCCCTCCAGCTTCCGGCGGCCCTTGAGCGGGTACCTGCCCAGGGAAAGGCAGACTTCCTTGGCCAGGACGAGGTTACGCGCCCGTTGGGCGGCGGTTATCTCTCCCGAGCACTCTCGGGCGTAGCGCTCTTTGAGCGCGGACATGCGCCTTTCGTACTCCGCGTTGTAGGCGGAGTCGGCCTTGGTTTTTGCGCTGTGCTCACGCACGGTGGCTTTCCGTCTGCGCTCCAGCTCGGCCAGCTTGTCGTCAAGTTGCGCGATCTTGCGCGCGGTTTCCTTCATCTCCGCCTTTTCCTTGGAGCGGTCCAGCGTCTGCTTGTGGTTTTGCAGCTGGGTACGCTGGAACCGCAGCTCGCGCCGCTGCTTTTCAAAGGCCTCGGCGTCTTCCCGGCTGAGCGTGAGACGCTCCTGCCTGTCCTGCTCCAGGGCGCGCATTTCCTGGAAGGTCCGCACGCCGAGCTCAAACTTGGAATATTCGTTCAGCCTCGCCTCGGCTTTGGCTATCGCGCCCGCGCCTATGTTGAAGCTCACGTCACTTAGAGTTTCGTCGTTAAATATTATGTCGCCGCCGTCGATAAAGCCGTTGTTGTCGAGCATGCCGGCAAAGGTCTTGGTGAGCACGCTCTTGCCGCAGCCGGATTCGCCCACGATGGCTATGGATTCGTTCTCGTATATGTCCAGCGACACGTTCCTGATCGCCGTCAGCACCCGGCCGCGGACGCGGAACTTGACCCAGAGGTCCTTTATTGACAGCAGTACCTTCTTATCTTCCATGACTTCCGCTCCCCTGTTACATATGCGTCCTCGGGTCGGCGGCGTCGCCGAGGTTCTGGCCGATGAGGAAAAGCACAACGGAGATGAACGCGCTGAGCATGACGGGGCACCAGAACTCCCACCCCCATCCGGGAGTGACCATGGCGCTCTGCGAGTTGAAAAGTATCTTGCCGAGCGTAGTATCCGAGATGCCGAGGCCGATGTAGCTCAGGAAAGCCTCGCTGGCGATGTAAGCCGGTATCTGCTGCGCCATGATGGTGACTATAAAGCTGATCATGAAGGGCAGGATATTCTTAACCGCGATGCGCGCGGTGGAGGAGCCCAGGCAGCGGGAGGCGAGGTTATATTCGCGGTCGCGGATGATTATGACCTGCGTCCTGAGCGAATACGCAATGCCTATCCAGCCCGTGACGCACATCGCAAACAGCAGCGTGCCGAAGCTGGGCGAAAACACCAGGACCCAGACGGAGATGATGAGCGTGCCGGGCACGTTGCTGACCACGTTGCGCACCTCGTTCATTACGAGGTCCACCTTCTTGGAAAAGCCCCAAATGGCACCGACGACGATGCCTATTGAGAAGTTTATGATGGTGCACAGGAAGGCCAGCGAAAGGCTTATCCTCGCGCCGTACCACATGGAGTCGAAGGTGGACTGCCCGGAAGCTCCGGTGCCGAAGATCCACCTGATGGAGAAGCCGAACTTCTCTATGGCCTCGCTCGGGGACAGATGCTTCGCCGCCGAGTCCATGATGTTGCCGTAGCGGTCGTATCCCATGACGGCGGGATACACATAGGTGAAGGCGATGATGACGGCGAACATAACAAGGATGATTATATTGGTCTTTTTTGCGGAAGAACACCCTAAACACGCTGTGCCAGTAGGAATACCGCGGCGCCGTTATCTTCTCAACAGCGGCCACGTCCTGCGGGACGCGCTCGAAGAGCTCCTCATCCGTAAGCCCGGTGTCGTCAAGGCGCACAAAATCTTCTTGCGTTGCAACTGCCATCTAAAATCACCTCGCTTTAGATGTGTAGGAGATGCGCGGGTCCATGACCGCCATGAGTATGTCGCCCATGATGGCGGAGATGATGAACAGCACGCCGTAGAACAGCGCCACGCCGACGATGACGGCGTTGTCGTAAGCCCCAATGGCCTGCACCAGCAGCCCGCCGACGCCGGGGATGAGGTACACCTGCTCCATGATTATCGCGCCGGAGAGCGCGCCGGTTATGGAGCCCGGTATGCCGTGGACTATCGGTATCGCGGCGTTTTTGAAGATGTGTTTGGTGAATATCTCCCGCTCGCTCAGGCCCTCGCTTCGGGCGAACTTCACGTAGTCGGAGTTCATCTGGTCCACCATGTACCGGCGCATCCAGCGCATCTCGCCCGCTATGGCGCTGATGGCCGACGAGGCGATGGGCATTATGTACATGAGCCAGGTCGGGTTGTCGAGCGAGAAGGTCGTAGGCAGGCCCATCTTGTTGCCCACCGCCTTGAGCATGAGCATATAGGCCAGTCCAGGCACGGCCATGATGAGCACGACATAGGCATTGCCCAGGCTGTCCACCCAGGTGTCCTTTTTCTTTGCCATGAGTATGCCCAGCGGCAGGCCCAGCATATAGGCCAGGGCCGAGGCGATGATGCTGACGATGAAGGAGTAATACATGCGCGAACCGCTGTCCTTCACCAGCGACACGTTGGTATAATCGTCGTTATAGAGCTCGGCATAGACCAGGTTCAGCTCCCGCGAGCCCGCAAGGTAGGTCGCCGAGTGCAGGTCGTCCGCGCTGTTCTGGACGGCGCCGCTGGGGTAATAGGTGGTCGAACGGACGTAATTGCCCTGCGGCTGGACCATCGTCTCAAAGGCGTCCACGCCCTTGTTGACGCTGTAGCTCGTGCCGAGGCGCATGGTCAGGAAATTCTGATGTATATACGGAAAACGGTTGTCGAAGTAGAGCAGGTACTTGTGGAATGTACCGTTACCCAGGATCGCCGGGGAAAACTTTTCCCCGCCGTAGGCCGGGTCATAAAGCGTGAAGGTGAGGCCCCTGTCCTCGATGTTCTCTTCGACGTAGTTGATGTTGTCAAATTCAAAGATGCCGGTAAAAAAGTTCCACAGGCGTATGAGGAGCGGGGTGTTCTGATAGGCGAAGAGGCTGGCTGTGCCGCCGGTCGCGACGCGGTTCGGCGTCGCCATTACCGCGTCCAGGCGTACCACAGTGTAGCCCAGGGCCTCATACTCCTCGGTGAAGCGCGCGATGTAGCCCGCAACTTCGTCGCTGTCTCGCTCAGGAGTGCGCCCGATGGCAGCCGCGTCGGAGCGTTCCTCCTCATCGAGCTCCCCGCTCGCGACGAGCTGATTGAGCCAATCGGTATACGGCACGTAGTCGAGGTAGTCGTACTCCTCCCATTTCTGGTACATGTAGAGGGTCCTCTGGTTGTTGCTCAGCTTCACATACTGCTCGTCCTCCGCGAAAATGAGCGTGTCGTCCAGCCAGGAGAAGACCATCATCATTATAAGCGCTATAGCTATAACAACCGAGATGCAGCCTCGGAAAAACCGTCTGAAAAAATACTTTACCATAAGCGCGCTCCCTTTAATGGGGAGAGGCGGATGGCGCTAGCCATCCGCCCCGCCTGGATTGCTTCCATTGCTCTTGTGGTGTATTACCAGATGCCCATCTTCCGGATGGCAAAGCCGTCGCCGTAGGGCAGCAGGCCGTCGAGGTAGGTCTCGGGGTCGCCGAAGTCGGCGCCGAGGCCGCCCATGCCGCCGAGGTCGTAGTTGTACTCGGCGCCGGAGTTGGTGTTGAACCACGCATTCAGGTTCTCAGTCGCGTCCTGGCACTCGATGAGCGAAATCTGTACCATGCCGCCCAGGGCCTGCTCTATGCAGGTCTTGAGCACGACCGCCTGGTTGGTCGGGGTCTCGGCATAGGCGCTGTAGGGGTAGTCGAGGACGATCGGGTTCTCAGCGCTCACCTCGTAGCCCATGGCGCCGAGCTCCTCAATGGCGAGTTCGAGCTCGCTCAAGGCGTTTTCCACGTTGTACCAGCCGTCAAAGCCGTCGCTGGAGTGGTTTTCCTCGTCCCAGACCTTGAAGGGATAGCCGTCGGCCGTGACCTGGGCCTGGACTATCTCGCCGTAGAAGGTACCCTCTTCAAAGGTGGTGGGCGTGCCGTTTATGTCCACGGTGACGGCCTCCTCGAGGCTGACGAAGTCGCCGGGCACATAGCTGTTGCGCAGGCAGACGTACTTGAGGTCCTCGCCCAGGCTCTGGGAGATGTAGCTGGCGCGGTCTATGGAGTAGGCGAGGGCCAGGCGGAAGTGCTGGTTCTGCAGGGCCGCGCGGCTGACTTCCTTCTGCTCATCGGTCTTCTGCGACACACAGGCGCCGTCCGGGACGTTCGCGTAGACCTGGCGGTTCTCGTTAAACCACATAAGGAAAATGTTCGTGACGTTGGGCGCTACGTGGACGTACTTGTCGAAGTTGCCGTCATTCTTTGCAATTTCGAGCTGGGCGGTGTCGAGCACCATGGTGGTGCCGACGCCGTTCACGGTGAAGTCGTTATACTCGCGCGTGACGTCGCTGCCGTCGTCATAGATGAAGTTCACGGCCTTGATGCGGACGTTCTCGGCGTTCCAGTAGCTGTCGTTGGCGATGTAGTTGATGGAGTTCTTGTCCGTGACGTTGGTGCACAGGTACGGGCCGCAGTAGGCGATATGGTCCTGATCAGTGCCGTACATATAGGTGCTGCTGGCTATGGCCTCGTCGTACTCCGCTATGCCGAACACGCCGCCCTGGCTCAGGTAGTAGTTGCGGCTCATGGGCGTGAAGCAGGCGTCGGCTATCATGGTCATGAAGTAGGGGCACTCCTCGGTGAGGGTGTACTGCAGGGTGTGGTCGTCAAGGGCCTTGACGCCGACGGTGGAGAAGTCCGTCGTGTCGCCGTAGACGTAGCCGTCTATGCCCTCGAGCACGCCGAGCAGCATGTTGATGGCGCTGCCGCCCGCGTCGGCCACATGCTGCAGGCCCGCGACCCAGTCGTCTGCAGTCAGCTCAGCGACCTGGCGGCCCTGGCTGTCCACCCAGGCCACGCCTTCGCGGATGTAGAAGGTATAGGTCAGACCGTCCTCGCTGACGTCATAACTCGTGGCGAGATGGGGCTGGAGCTCGCCCTCGCTGTTGTACTGGTAGAGGTAGTCCACAAAGCTCGCGTCGTCGTGGTAGTCCCCGTCGCTAAGGAAGTCCCAGGTCGTGCCGACGCGGTCAAAGGTGGTGGTGGCGGTGTCCGTGAAGGTGTAGCCCTGCTCGGTCAGATAGTCCACGGCGCTCTGCGTGTAGGTGCCGGTGCCGGTGAGCTCGTACCACATCTCGACGAGGTGATCATAGTCCTCGGTGGTGATTATCTCGTTCGTTATCACCATCTGGTCGTAATACACCCGGTCGCCCAGCCAGGCGGCGTAGCCGCCCGCGCGGAAAGGCACGCGGCTCATGGCGTAGCAGCCGCCCGCGGTGTACATCGGCGTGGCGACGCCGCTCTCGAGGAACTTGGCCTCGGATATTGCCATCAGCGCCCAGCGCTCGCTGAGCGTCTCGGCCTCAAAGGCAGCCATATAGGCGTCGTAAAACTCGCCCATCGCGGCCATGTAGATGTCCTCGTCGTTTTCGAGGATGCCGCCCTCGGCAGGGGTCTCCTCGCTCGGTGAGGGCGTGTCCGTGGTCTCCGCGGGCGTGTCCGCGCCTCCGCAGGCGGCCAGCGAGAGCACCATGGCGAGGCACAACGCCAGGGCCAATGCTTTTTTTATCCAGTCTCTCATCTTTTTCTCCCCCTTCAAAGATCTATATCCAAACGCCGCTCAGGGCAGCGGTGTTCAGGACAGTTCTTTGCGATACCCCTAGTCCCTATATATTTTGATGAATAAAATGCTACAACAATTTGCACTCATTGTCAATGATGACATACTACAATTTACACCAAATTTCGTGCCGCTATTTTCATCGGTGTGCTGTTAAATAGCTAAAGCGCCGCACGCCACAGTGGCATTTTGGCCGTTTTTTACCGTTTCAGGCCGTATGTGTCCCTTAAGCCTCTCTGCCGTTGGGGAAGAAGGAAGAGTTAAGGACATGCAGGGGAAATGAATCCTTACATACCAAATACGGGTATAAAAAACCTCCCCCATGTTGGGGGAGGTCCGGGTTTTATTTTGCTTAAAGGCCGAGCACCTCGTCCAGGAAGCAGCGCTCAAGTTCCGCCCGCGGTGCAAGGACGCAGACAGCGGGCTTTTCAAAAACCTGTTCCAGCTTCTCTGCAACTGCAGCGAGGTCGGCGCAGCTGCCGCCCAGCAACTGCGCTCTGCGGGCGCGGCGCATTTCATAGGTTATGCCGCGGAAATAGAGGTCGTCGGCCTCCTCGCCTTTGGCGCGCGGAGTGAGCAGAGGCTCCCCGGCTGCGACGGCGCCGGTTATGAGGCCGTCGAGGTCCGGCCCGCCCGAGGCGAAACCGCGCAGGAACTGCGGCGCCCCGGCGTAGGTCCGAAGCGTTGCAGCGGCGCTCGGGTCGCGGTAGGAGTAGCAGCCGTCAAAGCCGTTCACGCGCGTCACCATGCCGGTGCCGTAGGCCCCGCCCTGCACACGGACTGCGTTCCAGAGGTATTCGAGCGAGACGACGCGCCCTGCCAGCTG
>ENA-OPBO01002207-OPBO01002207.1-human-gut-metagenome-genome-assembly--contig:-NODE-2207-length-11992-cov-3.759068_pt1 | contig 11992 bp, 12 predicted proteins | sample MGYA00241071_ERZ501458 | MGnify/ENA primary metagenome ERZ501458 (study PRJEB25962, sample SAMEA2042509) | human gut metagenome | biome: human gut; feature: human-associated habitat; material: faeces...
GGAGGGGGTCAAAGGGGGAACCCTCGCCGGGGGTTCCCCCTTGCGGGCGGCGCCGTGGGGACACCGGCAATAATAAACCCGCCGTCCTGTCGGGCGGCGGGTCTGGGTCAATATTCGAAGTTGTGCGCCTTTTCGAGGACCATGTCCTTGACCTTCATCAGCCTGACCTTGGTGGAGTTCTCGTTCTCCTCCAGCTTCATGGCGATGTAGCGGATGCTCTCCTCGAAGTTCGGTATCATGACATACTCCAGGGCGTTGACGCGGCGGCGGGTCTTTTCGATCTCCTCCGCCAGCAGCTGCATGGTCTTTTCGACCTGCGCCAGCTCCAGCATGTCCTCAAACACGCGGGCCAGCTTCTCCAGCGCGTCGTCCAGCTCGCCGCTCGTCTGCGCAAAGCCGTAGGGGTATATCTCCGACGGGTCGTTGTTCTTCGTGCGGAAGCTGTACACAGGGACGTTCACGCTCATGATGTTCTTGAAGCTCATGCCCAGCTCCACGCTCTGGCGCGGGTACAGCAGCGCCTGCTCCAGCATCTCGGGGGACATTATCGTGCTCGCCACCGTCAGCGACGCGAACGCGCCCGTCATGCCCTCCTCGACCTTGCGGCGCAGCTCCTTATTCAGCTTCACCACGTCCATGAACTGCCGCATGAGCTCGTCACGCTTGTCCTTCAGCAGCTTGTGTCCGCGGCGCGCGGTCTTGAGCCGGCCCTTGAGCTGGTTCAGGACCATTCTGGTCGGAGTCACAGCGGTTTTAGGCATAACTCACCGCCTCACTTGTCTTCCGGCATATACTTCTCGATGTACTCAGGCTTGATGCGCTTGAGCTCCTTCCTCGGAAGTATGCGCAGAAGCTCCCAGCCAAGGTTGAGCGTCTCCTCTATCGTGCGGTTCGTCTCGTTGCCCTGGCTGACGTACTGGCGCTCAAACTCGTCCGCAAACTTCGCGAACAGCTTGTCGTCGTCCGAGAGGGCGGCTTCGCCGAGGATGGTCATGAGCTCCTTCGCGTCCTTGCCTCTCGCGTAGGCCGCGAAGAGCTGGTTCATAGTGCCGGAGTGGTCCTCGCGGGTCTTGCCCTCGCCTATGCCCTTGTCTTTCAGACGGCTGAGGCTCGGCAGAACGTCCACCGGCGGGACTATGCCCTTGCGGTGCAGCTCGCGGGAGAGGATGATCTGGCCCTCGGTGATGTAGCCGGTCAGGTCGGGGATGGGGTGGGTCTTGTCGTCCTCGGGCATGGTCAGGATGGGGATCATCGTAATGGAGCCCTTCTTGCCTATGCGGCGGCCGGCGCGCTCGTACATCGTCGCAAGGTCGGTGTACAGGTAGCCGGGGTAGCCGCGGCGGCCCGGGACCTCTTTCTTCGCCGCGGAGACCTCACGCAGGGCCTCGGCGTAGTTCGTGATGTCGGTCAGGATGACCAGGACGTGCATGTCCTTCTCAAAGGCCAGGTATTCGGCCGCGGTGAGCGCCATACGCGGGGTGGCGATACGCTCGACTGCGGGGTCGTTGGCGAGGTTCGAGAAGACGACGGTACGGTCTATGGCGCCGGTGCGGCGGAAGTCCTGGATGAAGTATTCGCTCTCCTCAAAGGTGATGCCGATGGCGGCGAACACGACGGCGAAGTTCTCGTTCGCGCCGAGGACTCGCGCCTGGCGGGCTATCTGCGCGGCCAGCGCCGCGTGCGGCAGGCCGGAGCAGGAGAAGATGGGCAGTTTCTGGCCGCGGACCAGGGTGTTCAGGCCGTCTATCGTGGATACGCCCGTCTGGATGAACTCGGCGGGGTAGGCGCGGGCGGCGGGGTTCATGGGCAGGCCGTTAATGTCGCGGTGCGCGTCGGCCAGGATCTCCGGGCCGCCGTCGATGGGCTCGCCCATGCCGTTGAAGACGCGGCCCAGCATGTCCTCACTGACGCCCAGCTCCAGCGGGTGACCCAGGAAGCGGACCTTCGTGCCCGCGAGGTTGATGCCCTGTGCAGACTCAAACAGCTGCACGACTGCGGTATCGCCCTCGACTTCGAGGACCTTGCAGCGGCGGACATCGCCGTTCGGCAGCTCAAGCTCGCCCAGCTCGTCGTAGGTGACGCCTTCCACCTGCTTGACGACCATCAGAGGATTCGCGACCTCGCGTATGGTTTTATACTCTCTGATCATTCGTCCTCACCTCCCTCGGCTATTTCGGCGACTTCGGCCTTCATCTCTTCGATGATGCCGTCGTAGGTCTTCACGACCTCGTCCTGCGGGACCATCTTCGCGCGGCCTATGCGCTCACGCGCGGGGATGTTGAAAAGCTTGTTCATGTCCGCGCCCGCGCCTATAGCCTCACGGCAGACCGTGTCGTACTGCAGAACCATGTCCAGCAGGCGGAACTGCTTCAGATAGCTGGAATAGGCGTCCTCGTCGATGAAGGCGTTCTGCTGCAGGAAGTCCTCGCGGATCATCTTGGCAGTCTCCATCGTGAGGCGGTCGGCCGGCGAAAGGGCGTCCTGGCCGACGAGGCGGACGATCTCCTGCAGCTCGGCCTCCTCCTGGAGGATGTGCATGGCCTTGTCGCGGTTCTGCATGTACTTCGCGCCGAACTCGCTCTCATACCAGGGCTTGAGCGTATCGACATACAGCGAATACGAAGTCAGCCAGTTTATGGCCGGGAAGTGGCGGGCGTAGGCCAGAGAGGAGTCCAGCGCCCAGAAGACCTTGACTATACGCATGGTCGCCTGGGAGACGGGCTCGGACGTGTCGCCGCCCGGAGGCGAGACGGCGCCGATGGCGGTGACAGAGCCGCGGCGCTCGTCGGAGCCAAGGCATTCGACCACGCCGGCGCGCTCGTAGAACTGGGCCAGGCGGCTGGCGAGGTAGGCGGGGTAGCCTTCTTCGCCGGGCATCTCCTCAAGGCGGCCCGACATCTCACGCAGGGCCTCGGCCCAGCGGGAGGTGGAGTCCGCGAGGACGGCCACGTCATAGCCCATGTCGCGGAAGTACTCGGCGATGGTGATGCCCGTGTAGATGGAGGCCTCACGGGCCGCGACGGGCATGTCGGAGGTGTTCGCTATGAGGACGGTACGCTTCATGAGGGGCTCGCCGTTGCGCGGGTCGGTCAGCTCCGGGAACTCCATCAGAACGTCCGTCATCTCGTTGCCGCGCTCGCCGCAGCCGATGTAGACGACGATGTCCACGTCCGACCACTTGGCGAGCTGGTGCTGCACGACGGTCTTGCCCGAGCCGAAGGGGCCGGGGACCGCCGCGGTGCCGCCCTTGGCGATGGGGAACATGGTATCCACCACGCGCATGCCGGTGATCAGCGGACGCTGGGCAGGCATACGGGTCTGCACGGGACGGGGACGGCGGATGGGCCATTTCTGGCACAGGGTCAGTTCCCGCTCGTTGCCATTCTTATCGGTGATGCGCACAACGGTGTCGTTCACGGTGTAGCTGCCGTTTTCGACCACCCAGGTCACCGTGCCCTCCATGCCGGGAGCCGCCATGCACTTGTGCAGGATGACGGGGGTCTCAGGGCAGGTGGCGTAGATCTGGCCGGGGACGATCTTATCCCCCACCTTCACGGTCACGGTCACATCCCACTTGGCATCAGGGTCAAGGCTGGGGATGTTGCAGCCGCGGGCAATGAAGGGGCCGCTCTCTTTTTCCAGCGCAGGCAGAGGCCGCTGGATACCGTCGTAGATGTTGCGCAAGATGCCGGGACCCAGAGTAACGCACAGGGGGCCGCCGGTGGTGGTCACAGGCTCACCGGGCGCAAGGCCGCTGGTCTCCTCGTAGACCTGAATGGTGGTGAGCTCCTCGTCCATACGGATGACTTCGCCCACCAGATGGTCGTTGCCGACATGGACCATTTCCATCATGGAAAGGCCAGTCTTGCCTTTGATGGTGACCACCGGGCCGTTGATGCTGTAGATGAGATTTTGAGCCAATTCGGTTCACCTCGGTTTTCGAGATTAAAGGGCGATGGACATGCCGGAATTCTGCAGGAACCAGTCTTTCTGGGCTTCCAGCTTCATATCCAACGTGTCGTCCGCCTCCACCGCGCCGCATTTGGCGCGCAGGCCGCCCAGACGGATGGTGGTGTCGGCGGTCACTTCGCAGCCGGCGGGAACAGCCGACTTGGCAGCCTCCACGTCCTGCGGACGTGCATAGAACACGGCCTTGTCCGCGTGAAGCAGTGCCAGCAGCGCATCAGCGCTCTTTTTCAGATAGTCGGCATATTCCGGTTTTGCGGTAAAGGCGGCAAGCCGCTCTTCGCAGGCGTCAAACACCTCCTGAGCGATCTCGCTGCGGCGGGCAGCCAGCTCAGCGCCGGTCTCCACCACACTGTGAGACAGCTTGCGGTTGGTCTCTTCCTGCAGGCGGACTTTCTCATAGTCCCCCATCTGCCGCGCTTTGGCCTCGGCGGCGGTCTTCACTTTTTCCAGCTCCGCGGCGATCTCCTCGTCGATGGCCTGGATGATGGCGGTACGGCGCTTTTCGCCATCCCGCTGGATGGCCTGCATGAATTTTGCCGCGCGCTCGTTTTCTTCAATCATTTGCTGCACCTCAAATCTTAACGCCGATGGCTTCGCGCACATAGCGGGTGATGCGGTCACGGCCAAGGGCCGAACCGTGCCGGTCCGGGATGGCCAGCACCAGCGGGCCCTCCTGGTCCTTCTTCGCGTCGTTGACGATCTCGGTGAAATCGTCGGCGATCTTTTCCGTCACCAGGATCATGCCGATATCCGGCTGGGCAAGGGCAAGCTCAAAAGCGTTGGTCACTTCCTCGGCGGTGTGGGCCACCACGCCTTCGATGCCCGCCAGCCGCATGCCGGTCTGGGTGTCGGTGTTGTCGCTGATCAGAAAGAAACGCATTGCTGCGCCCCCTTTATACCAGTTTGTTCAGGATCAGGATGGAGATAACAACGCCGTACAGAGCGATGGATTCGCCCAGAGCCACGAAGATCAGGCTCTTACCGAAGCTCTTGGGGTCCTCGGAAGCAGCGGCGATAGCGGCAGGAGGGCCAGCAGCCACAGCCATACCGCCGCCAATGCCGGCAAGACCGGTAACCAGAGCGGCGGCGATCAGGCCCAGACCCATGCTCTCGTTGCTGGCAGCGCGCTCAGCAGCGGTCATAACAGCGGTGGTGGCCTCGCCCTCAGCGCTTACGGCGAAGGCAAAGCAGGCGGACAGCAGCAGGACCACCACAAAGGCGGTGATGTTCAGGCTGAGGGTGCGCTTGACAGGCATGCCCTTGACAGACTGACGGGCCAGGTAGGCGGCAAAGCCCATGAGCAGGCTCAGGGGCAGAACGATCAGGCAGATGGTCAGAAAAGTATTCATGGTTACGTCCTCCAAATCAATTTAATGTCTTGTGTATTGAAAACAGGGTAACACATTGGAAAACTCCGGCGCCCTGTTCTGGCTGAAGAAAAGCGTCAGGTAGCCTTGTCGGTAAGGCTCACGCCCTTGAAGGGATGGCCACCGCCCTCGTAGCAGCGGCTGAACATCTCATAGAACTCCAGACGCAGGCCCTGAATGCCGGAAAGCAGGCCCTCCAGCGCGATGATAAGGGCGTTGCCCAGGATCACGACCACAGGATTCACCGGATCGCCCGCCAGGCTGAAAATGGCCATCATCATGGCCGCGTGCACAAACACGAAGGCGCCCACGCGCAGGAAGGAAACAGTGTTGCTGAAATAGCTCAGCACATACTCCAGCAGTTCAAAGATGTTCTGCATGCAGTAATCCGCCCAGCTTTCGGGCTTCCAGTTGGGATGATGATCCACAAGGCCGATCAGGATCTCCTTGAAGAACAGCAGTACCAAACCGCCGCCGATCAGGGCAAAGGCAACGCCCGAGGGAAGGAAGTGGGGGCCGCTCATGAAATCACTGACGAAGGAAACACCACCGCAGTAGACCAGGATGCCCACCAGGCCGTTGTTGGAGAAGATGGCTTCGCCCCACTGGCCCTTGTGCAAGGCAGCAATGATGTGCAGCACCATGGCCGCCAGCACCAGCGCCACACCGATGAAGATGGCGCAGACCAGAATGGGGTTGATGGCGGCGGTGTCCAGCACTGTGGTGGGAGCACCGGGCCAATTGCTGATGGGTTTGCCGGACATGCCCAGAGCCTCATAGACAGGCTCCAGCGCCTCTTCAAAGCCAAACACGGAGCCGAACATGAAGCCGAACACCATGCTGGAAATGCCGCAGGGCACGATGAGCCGGGCAAGGGCCATCTTCTTCCATTTCCACAGGATGAAACCACCCACAGCCAGCACAGCACCCTGGCCCAGGTCACCGAACATGATGCCGAACAGCACCGTGAAGGTGATGGCCACAAAGGCAGTGATGTCCATCTCGCCGTAGCTGGGCAGGCCGTACATATCCACGAAGAACTCGAAGGGCTTGACAAACCAGGGGTTCTTCAGCTTGGTGGGCGGGGTGGCATTCTCCACTTCTTCCGGGTCGGAAATGGTCACACGCATATGGCGGATCTGCTTGACCTTTTCGGCAAAAGCATCGGCCTTGGCGGCGGGCACCCAGCCCACCAGGAAGAAGTAATTGTCGCGGTAGGCAGCATAGTGACGCAGGTCAAATGCCTCTTCGTGCCACTTCAGCTGCTGATAGGTCTCGCTGCAGCCTTCTTTCTGCTCGGCCCAGCAGCGGGTGATCTCTTCTTCCTTCTGCTCGATCTTTTTCTGGCAGTCGTTGATCTCTTCGCCCAGCTGCTTTACGATGGACTCCGGCGTACCGGAAGCCTCGGGCAGATGCAGCCGCTCAAAGAACAGGGTGGCGAAGATGCCGTCGATCTCGTCGGCGTTGCGCAGCGGAGTAAAATAGATGCCCCAGTAACCGCCCTTGTCCTCGCTGCATGTGACGAAGAGGACGTGGGGATTCTCGGCATAAGCCACCATCATACGGGCATAGCTGGCTTTGGGCAGAAAACCAAAACGCACTTTGATGTATTCGCCCTTGATAATTTCGTCAAAGGGCATGTCCAGGCCGGTGAAATGGCTGAACTGCGCTTTTTTCTCTTCCAGTTCGCTCTTTTGTTTTTCCAGATCCGCTTTCTCGCTCTGCAGCTGGGCCAAGCGGTCTGCCAGTTCCTGGATCTTATCCTTATCCTCCGGCTGGATGCCTCGGGTGGTCTGTGCTTTCAGCGGGGGGGTGCTCTCCCCTACCAGCTGGTACAGCTCCTCCATTTTCTGCACATGGGAAGTGTAAGGGTTATCCTCACTGAGAGTGATATAGCCCAGGGAGCCGGACATGTGCTGAATCGCCGGTTCGGGATGGAAGTTGCCATCCAGGCAGCAGTTATAGATCACGCTGTCCAGATTTTTAAGCAGGCCGTCCACCCGCACCAGTTTCATTTTTTCAATGGCCAATGTATCCTCATCTTCCTTTCGGGTCATACCGACCTTCGATCACGTTGACCGCCGCCGCGCCGGCGGCTTTGGGCGGTCAGCTTCACTGCTCGGGGTTTTCCTGTTTTCAGCGGCGCATCGGCAGCACCATGTCCTGAGCGATGTTCAGCCCGCCCACACTGGCACAGCTTTCGGTGAATGCCGGAATATCCGGCTGCGCCACCCACACGTAGTAGAAGAAATGCGCGCCCCGCACCGCAGCGCAGCGGCGAAGCTCAAACAGCCGGGCAAGGCTGCACACCGAAGCGTAGATGCCGGCGACCTTCCATTTTTCCTCGTTCCAAAGCCGGGCCATCTGCCCGTTCACCTCGGCGATCTCGCTGTTCAGAATATCGATGTTCTTTTGCAGATTTTTCACGATCTGCTCCGGGGTGCCCGCCGCGCCGGGAAGGCGAATGCGCTCAAAGAACGCCTCTGAGAAGATCCCGTCCACCCGGGCAGCATCTTTCTTCGGAGCGAAGTAAACGCCCCAGAGAGCTTTGTCATCTTCGCTGCAAGGAACGAACAAGATATAGGGGTCGGAAGTGAAATCCTTCTGCAGCATCGCATACCCGCGCTTGGGCAGGCGGCCGAACCGGATCTTCACATATTCGCACTGCTGCGTCAGTTCCACCGGAACATCCAGCGTGGAGAAATGGGCGAAGGACTCGGCGCCTTTTGTGCAGATCTCCAGCTGCTTTTCCAGCAGATCCCGGTCCTTGCGGTGGGTCTCCAGCCGCGCCTGCAGGTCCGCCAGGTAATCCCGCGTGCCCTGGGCTCGTCCGTCGGCCAAAGTGGGTTCCACCACCGGGATCTCAAACCCTTTGGCCAAAGCTTCGATCTGCTCCACCAGCGGGCCCCAGGGATTTTCCTCGTTCAGCGCGGCGTAGCCCGCCGAAGCACTCATGTGATCCAGCGCCCGGGCGGGATGCACCCGCTTGCCGTCCACACAGCGGTTTTCGATGAATGCATCCAGCTTTTCCAGGGGGCCGTCCACCCAGACAAGCTGCATTTTGGGGTCAAAAAACATTGCGGCACCCCCTTAATCGCCCACGCCTACCAGCAGGGTGGCGATATCGTCCGGGGCAAGGCCGTAACGCACGCCCTCAATGATATGTACGATGTTGGTAAGCTCGTTTTCGGCCAAAAAGATATAACAGAACAACACCACGCTGGGGTTGGTGGAAAAGCGCAGCTTTTTCAGATGCCAGCGATAGTCGATCTTGCGCACGCCTTCTTCGATGTAGTCGAAACTCGCACCGTAAAACTCCGAAGCATAGGGCGTGTTCACCAGCCGGTGAATGACATCCTGTGCGTCCTGGGCATCCATAAGGTTGTCCAACTGACGGGGAGTCATGTTGGAAACGCTCAGGCTGACCCGCTTTTTGATAAAGGCCCGGTCAGCGCGGAGCACGCTCTTGAGGCGGTAGATATCTGCGATGGCCCGCAGGTCGCTCTGCCGGCGCAGCAAATACAGCATTTCCTCTTTGCTCTTGCCCGAAAGCTTGGTGGAAGCGATCTGCTCCACCTGGCTGTTCACAAAACTGTCCAGAGCCGCTTCCAGTTCCAGCAGGCCGCTGTTCTCCAGCGCAAAGTCCGGATCATCGGCAAAGGGCTGAAGGATCTTGGCATAGGGGGTTCCCTCCAACGCCAGCACCAGCATTTTGAAGCTGGTAGCCATGGACATGGCATTCAGATTCAGGCAGGAATGCTTTTTGATGAAATCCGGCATGGTGTAGATGGACACATCGCCGTCCGGCGCGTGAAGCTCCTGAAGGCGCGTGGTGATGGCCTGCACCTCGCTGCGGATGATAAAGTAACGGTAAAAGTCGTGGCCGATGTTCATTTCGTACCGGCACAGAGAGGCATACTGCTCAAAAAGATTGAGCCGCAGAAGCGTCTCCAGCTGAGCACGGTGGGTGGTGGCCGGATTGGCTGCCTGCAGCGCCTCGGAGTAAGAGGTGCGGGTCTTGAGGTAGCTGATCAGATCCGGCAGGTCACGGCAGTTCAGAAGCTCCTGATAGTTCCGCGCCGTGAGCCGGCGGCCATACATCGCCCGCGCCTTTGCCAAAATGGCGTTGGACGCCTGGGTGTTGCCCATGTTACTGCCCCCCGCCCAACACCCGGGTCAGGATGGTGTCGACCCAGGCGTCTTTGTTTTTCTGCAGCTGCTGGTCCAGCTGGTCCAGGATCTGCTGCTTGCGCTTTGCCTGGGCGGCAAGCTCACCTTCGGCACGGGCCTTCTCGGCCTGGGCGAACTCGTCCACATCATGGCGCATGTCTTCCATGGCCTGCTCTTCCATCTGCTTTGCCTTAGCGGCCTTATCGGCCTGCGCTTTTTGGCGATACTCCTCGGTGGCCTGGGTGCGTGCCCGCTCCTCCTCGTCGATCTTTAAAATGGCGCGCAGCAATTCATTGGTGCCATTCATAGTAAAACATCTCCTTCCAAAAAACACAGGAACAACGCCTGCCGTTGCGATTTATGGTTCAGCGCCTCATCTTGCTTATTTATAATATATAAGCAGCGAAGGCCAAATCAGCTTCATTATAAACCTAATTGAAATGTGAAACAAGAGCTTTGAATTTTTTCGTCAAGTTACACATTGTAGGTTTGTCAAACATATTGGACAGTAAAGGAAGAGAGGACATCTCTGGGAGCAGCCCAGTGAAGAGGACGCATGGGGCGGGAGTTGCTGCGACTTTGGTGGGCAGCTAGCTGCCCACCAAAGTCGGCGCGGGAATAGAAACGGTGCGTGTCGTAGAAACGCTTTTGGTCCTCACGATGACTACGTTCCACCTTTCCATTGTGACGGGGAGTATAGGGACGGATGAGCTTGTGCCGTATGCCCAACTGTCTGGCCGTTGCCTCAAATAGAGTTTCCAAGTTACGCTGGCTGTTGGAGAAGCGATTGGTGAACTCAAAACCGTTATCGGTCTGGACACACTCCACAGCAATGCCTTTGCGGGCAAAATGCGCAACGACCTTGTTTAGAAAGTCTGCGGAAGAAAAGGTATTCTGTTCTTCGTAAGCGCCCAGGACACGATAGCGGGAATACTCATCAATGGCGGTGTACTGGTATAGTTTCAGCTCTGGATCAGCGATGCAGCGCCGGGGTACGACCTTGACATCAATCTGGACACGTTGACCAGGGTATTGCATTTGCTCATAGGGTTTGGGTTTGTAGGGCTTCTTCTTCTCTGCCTTTGCCAGCCAGCCTTCCCTTCGCATCACTCGCCACAGGCTTTCTATGGTACGAGTATAGCCTCTTTTTCGCAGACGTACCCATAGCTCGACGATTTCAAGTTTCGGGTTTCTTCGGTGCATATCCGAGATAAGTTTGAGTTCTTTCTGGGTGTGTTGCTTGGGGTGGCTATGAGGACGTCGGGACTGGCAGGCCAGGGAGTGCAGAGAACCATCGTATCGAGCTAGCCAGAAGTAGATATAGGACCGGCTTTTGTTGTACTTGCGGCTGGCACGGCTTACGCCGTATTTGAGGGCATAGGTGAGCAGTGTTGAGGTACAATACATAGGTAACAGTAAGGGAAGAAAAGAGAACCCAACTGTGGTAAGATAGGAGTGCAAACAACCAACCCACCACAGAGGAGTTCTCCATGGATAAGATAACACAGGAAGCCTATTTTCGTCAACGGGTGCTGAAATATGCAGCAGAGCACGGAGTAACAGCATCAGCGAACCGGTACAGGCTAAGCCGCAAGACCGTGCACAAATGGAAAGGTCGATATGATGGGACGCTGGGAAGCCTGAAAGACCGACCGCGGACACCGCATCATTCGCCGAGGAAACAGACGGCAGAAGAGGAAAAACTGGTGCAGCGATATGCGCGAAAGTATCGGGGCGACCTACTGCTGGGATATGAAAAAGCCTGCGCACGAGGATACAGAAGAAGCTACGGATGCTTCAAGCGAACGGCAGGGAGACTTGTAGGAAGCGAGAAGAAGAAGCGGAAGCGGCGAAAGAACAAGCCCTATCAGCCGGCGGAATATCCAGGGCAGAAGGTTCAGATAGACGTAAAGTATGTACCCAGCTATTGCGTAGTCAATGGGGAGAAATACTACCAGTTTACAGCCAAGGATGAGTGTACACGGTGGACATACCGGGAAATGTATGCAGAGCAGAGCTCCGACAGCGCCAAGGATTTTCTGGAGCGGCTTATCCAAGCGGCGCCGTTTCCGATTCGGTTGATCCAGACGGACAACGGAACAGAGTTTACTAACGCGCTTGTGGTCACGAAGTCCAAACATAAAACGTTGTTTGAGGAGGCATTAAACGAGATGGGGATAGCGTACCATCGGATTCGGATCGCCACGCCGCGACACAATGGGAAAGTGGAACGGCAGCACCGGATCGATGAACAGCGCTTCTACAGGCACATGCGCATGTACAGTCTGGCAGATGGGAGAAAGCAACTAGCAGTCTACCAGAGGGCGTCCAACAACCATATCATGACGTGCCTGGGGATGAGATCGCCCAATGAGCTGCTAGAGCTGTACCGCGGCGTAATGTAGCGATCAAGGCAGCCCGGCCCACTGTGCCGGACTGCCATACACTCATGATACTTCTGTCTTATTCAGTCAAGGTCGGGTCGT
>ENA-OPBO01002208-OPBO01002208.1-human-gut-metagenome-genome-assembly--contig:-NODE-2208-length-11983-cov-7.011066_pt1 | contig 11983 bp, 7 predicted proteins | sample MGYA00241071_ERZ501458 | MGnify/ENA primary metagenome ERZ501458 (study PRJEB25962, sample SAMEA2042509) | human gut metagenome | biome: human gut; feature: human-associated habitat; material: faeces...
CTGTGTAGTAGAGCTTTTCCGCCTTGACCCAGAAATCTTCGCCGGACTTATCGCCATCTCCCTTCGTGTTGACGATGATCGTATTGACCAACTTGAGGATGTCCTTCTCGCTGCGGATGTAGCTGAAAGGGTTGTAGTGCATGGATTTCCGGAAGTTGATGGTGTTCAGCGACTTAATAACGTAGCCGCCCTTTTCAAGCATTTTGCCGCATTCCACCAGCACGGTTCCTTTCGGATCGGTCACAACGTAGCTGCTGTGCATCTGCATCAGGTTTGGTTTCACGAAAAAGCGCGTCTTGCCTGAGCCGGAACCGCCGATGACAAGGATATTTTTGTTGCGGGCGTATTTCGGCTGCTTCGGGCGGCTGTTCATGGTCAGGAACTCCGTCTGCGTCAAGATGACATTGTTCGAGAACTCCGGGTCCATGTACGGCTTGATGTCCTCTGGCTTGCCCCATCGTGCAGATCCGTATTCTTCGCCCTGCCGGAACTTCTTGCGGTTTTTGCCCTTGACGTAGACCGCCAGCTTGAGCAACACGCCAGCCGACAGACCAACGAGCAGATCGACGGGATGAAAGCTGGGCAGCGGATTTGCAAAGGCAGTGCCGAACACGGCAAAGCCGTTTGTCAGCTTGTCGATGAACTCCGTGCCGGGGGCGAGACGGAACACAGCGGCGATCTTATCCGCAAAGTAGAAGGCAAAGGCATACGGAAGGTTCAGAAGAATGAGCTTCTTCACATCGGGTTTGTTCACAGCTCCACACCCCGATCCTTGGTCTTGACCTTGACTTTCTCCTTATGCTGCGCCTTGCTTTGGGCTTTCTCCTGATCCAGCTTGTGCCGGATGGACGGCTGTTCCTTCTGCTTGACCGTCTTGGCGGAGAACTCTTTGAAGGCGGCGGTCATGACATCAACGTCCCGTCCCTTGAAGAAGACAAGATAGCTGGGCGGCTCTACGGAAACATCCTTCTTGAGCGCAAAGTCCAAACCGTATTTGCTGGCAGTCCGCTCAAAGGACTTGATGTTGCCGTCCGTTACTTCGATGTTGGAGATGGCGGCGTTCTGGCTCATCAGATGCTTGATGGACTGTTTGCCGCGATAGGTTTTGGGCTGCTGCATCTGCTTCTGCGCCTTCTCAATCTCCTGAACGAACTTGTCCAGAGCCTTTTTCAGCACCTCGGCGGAGATTTTGCCGCCCTTGATCATGATTGCAACAACTTTGGTGTTGACTTCATCCTGCATTGCAGTGATACCTCCTTTCCTTGAGATAATTGAGGGGATGCTGCCTCAGCTAAGGCGGCACACCCTTGAGACAGAAGATTTTCATTCGAGCCATCCTCCTTTCCGCCGAGTTATCTGTATTTTCCGAACAGACTTTGCTTTTCGGAAAAAGCGTCCAGATCGTCAATGATGAAGAGATCGCTGCGCCAACGTCCCGGCCACACTGCAAAGATTTTGCTGATGCCAGCCTGTGCGTTTATGTAGGCAGAACGTTTTTCACCAACCGTGGATAACTGGGTAACGGCTCCGTCAGGCGAGACCTCCATGTAGCAGACCTGACCGCTGCCATACGGGAAGCAACCCGTTTCTTTTGCACTTCTCATGTTTTTCCTTTCCGAGCATTGCTCAAACAGCTTCTTATGCTGCAATCGTATTTATGTGATTATTGGGAAGACTTGTCCTGCCCGTAGAGATCATGGTTGACCAGCGCGGAGTAGTAATTGTCTATCGTAACAGGCGCATTGTAGAGCGCCGTCAGGAGATAGGCTCTGATGTTCCGAATGTCAGATGGGTTCTTTGCCATTGAGTCAATCACATACTCAATGTGGCTGTCATTCAATTTGAGATACCGGGATTTAATCACAGCCACGGGAATATCTTCGCCGTTGATGCGAATTGTCTCTGCGCAGGAGCAAACCACATCCAAGATAATGTCTACAATTTCTTGAAGTCGGTCACGGTCATAGTGATAATTCCGGATCAGGTAGTCGAAGCCGATGTTCTCTTTAATCAGCTCCTCATATTCGCTTCGCTCATCCGTCCCATCCATCCTATCAAGATTGATAGATGGATAGTTCATAGAGTCCGTATTTGATTCTTCTGTAATTTCTTCATTCGTATTTAATAGCGTGGGCTTTACCGTTGACGCATTCCACGGTGACGGATTGTCCGTTGTCGGCTTTTCCGATAACGGTGAACCCGTTGGTGGAGAAGACCGCTGCGGACGCTCATAAACTGTGTACTCACATTTTGCAAATCGACCTCTCTTGTCATAAAGCTGCCGCCTAACAACGTAGCCGTGATCTTCAAGGTTTTTGAGCGCCGCTCTGGTGGAATCCAGTCCATCGGAACTGAGTGTTGCAAGCCCCTTGATTGTGTAGACCCAGCCGTCCGGAAGACTCAAAATCAGCGATAGAAGTCCCTTTGCCTTGAGCGAAATGGATCGGTCTTTCAGGTGGCTGTTGGACATGACTGTGAAGCCTTCTGTTCTTTGGGATCGAACGATTGACATTTGGTATCACCGCCCCAGCTTTTCCTTGCGTGTGGAAACCGCAATCGGAGAATAAGGGCAGAACTGAAAGACACAGGTCTGATACTTCCAGTGTGGACGATGAAAACGACAGGAACGGCATTCCGGTGTGATACCCTCGCAGCCGCTATCGAAATGCGAATAGGGCGTTTCCTGCATCAAGGCGTCGAACGCCAGAAGTGGATTTGGAATCATAAGTGTTACCTCCGTTGTGATAAAAAAATAGCCCCGGTATTGTTCCACTCATGCGTGGTACAGTACCGGGGCTATCCCGTTGCGTATTTTGTTATTTGCTGCGACCTCCTTCCGAGATTGCGGTTGCAGCTCACCGCGGTCAAACAGCTTGCGCTCTGAGTGCTTGCGAAATTGGACAAAATCAGCGAAACACCAGTGTTTTCAAGGCTTTCTGACCTTGCTCCTATTATAACTTAATCGTCGATCCGCCGCACGATTCCAGTTGCTTTCAAACGAATTACCTCCAACTTTCAGGATCGGACGCCCGGCGTCCGGTTACATGGCTGCCCAGATTTTGCGGTCTGGGGGAATGACGTGCCGACAGATGGTATTATCCGCAAATTTTTCCTCGCTATGCCGACGGCGGGCTGGATATGTCTGGAAGTTATTTTTGAAGAAAATCCACGTAAAATCTGGCGTTTTTTTACAAAAGAACTGGAAAAATCTTGGTAAAATGCAAAACAAACTGGGGAAAACGACGAAAGTTCCGCAGCCTTTTTCGACAGGACTGTTCTTGACGGTATTTTTCACAAGAAGTATAATAAAATTGTCATACATCCATGAGCAAAATACCAAAGAAACCCGGAGGGATTTCAAGCCCCCCGCTGTGTGCCCCAATGGGAGCGGACCGGGGAAAAGGAGCTGCTGATACATGGCTAAAAAGGAACAGTCTGCCCGTTTTCACGCGGGGACATTGACAGACGGATGGAAATGGTTTGGCGCCCATCCGGCGGAAAAGCGCGGCAAGACCGGATGGGAATTTCGGGTGTGGGCGCCCCACGCCAAGGCGGTCTCCGTGGTGGGAGATTTCAATGACTGGAACCGCAGCGCCGCCCGGCTGCGGAAAAACGGAGAGGTCTGGGAGGGCTTTGTCCCGGACCTGAAGGTATATACCTCCTATAAGTATGCGGTGGAGGGTGCGGACGGCACCGTACACTTCAAGGCCGACCCCTATGGGTTCCATACGGAGACCCGGCCTGCCACCGCCAGCAAACTGTATGATCTCACCGGTTTCCGCTGGAGCGACGAGAAGTTCCGGGACCAGCAGGCCAAGCATCCGGTGTACGACTCTCCGCTCAATATCTACGAAGTTCATCTGAGCTCCTGGAAAAAGCGGGACAACGGGGATTTCATCGACTACAAGGACCTGGCAAAGGACCTGGCGGCCTACGTGAAGGACATGGGTTACACCGCCATCGAGCTGCTGCCGGTGACGGAGCACCCCCTGGATGACTCCTGGGGGTATCAGTGCACCGGCTACTTCGCCCCCACGTCCCGGTTCGGCACCCCCAAGGATTTTATGTGGTTTGTCAACCACATGCACAAAAACGGCATCGCCGTGCTGCTGGACTGGGTCCCTGCCCACTTCTGCAAGGACGAGCAGGGCCTCTACGAGTTTGACGGCACCTGCTGCTACGAGTACAGCGATCCCAACAAGCGGGAGCATGCCGCCTGGGGCACCCGGGTCTTTGACTACGGCCGGCCCGAGGTCAAGAGCTTCCTTCTCTCCTCCGCCCGGTTCTGGCTGGAGGAGTACCACATCGACGGACTGCGGGTGGACGCAGTGGCGTCCATGCTGTATCTGGATTACGACCGTCAGGGCGGTGCCTGGACCCCCAATAAATACGGCGGACATGAGAACCTGGAGGCCATCGAGTTCCTCCGGGAGCTCAACCAGATGGCCTTCTCCGTCAATCCCAACGTGCTGATGATCGCGGAGGAGTCCACCGCGTGGCCGCTGGTGACCCGTCCGCCGGAGGTGGGAGGCCTGGGCTTCAACCTCAAGTGGAACATGGGCTGGATGAACGACATGTGCCACTACCTCAAGCTGGACCCCTGGTTCCGGCAGGACCACCACCGGGACATCACCTTCTCCATGATGTACGCCTTCTCGGAAAACTATGTGCTGCCCATCTCCCATGACGAGGTGGTTCACATGAAGGGCTCCGTGGTGGGGAAGATGCCCGGCGACTACGAAAATCAGCTCCGGTGCCTGCGGGGCTTTTATGCCTACCTCCTGGCCCATCCCGGCAAGAAGCTGCTCTTCATGGGCGCGGAGCTGGGCCAGTGGCACGAGTGGGACTCTGACGGCCAGCTGGACTGGTATCTGCTGGACCAGGAGCTCAACCAGAAGGTCCACCGCTTCTTCAAGGAGATCAACGCCTTCTACAAGAAGGAACCCGCCCTGTGGGAGATCGACTTCAGCTGGGAGGGCTTCGAGTGGCTGGTGCCCGATGACAACCACAACAACGTGGTGGTGTTCCTGCGCAAGGACAAGAAGGGACGGGACCTGATGTGCGCCGTCAACTTCTCTCCCAATACATACGAGAATTACCGGATGGGTGTGCCGCCTCACAGACGGTATGTGCCCGTGTTCAACACCGACGATCCCGCCTACGGCGGCGACGGCTTCGGCGATACGGAGGCGGTGGCAGTGGAGGCCATCCCCTCCCATGGAAAAGAATACTCCGCGGCGATCCGGATCCCCGCCTTCGGCGCGGTGTTTCTCAGAGGCGAGGGGACGCTCCCCAAGCCCCGGAAGAAAAAACAGGTAAAAGAGGTTCAGACAGTCAAAGCAAGTGTAAAAGAGGCAAATGAGGCAAAGGAGCTGGAGAAGACATGAAAAAAGAATGTATCGCCATGCTGCTGGCAGGCGGCCAGGGAAGCCGCCTGTACGTGCTCACAGGCGAGATGGCCAAGCCCGCCGTGGCATTTGGCGGCAAGTATCGCATCATCGACTTTCCCCTGTCCAACTGCACCAATTCCGGCATTGACACCGTGGGCGTCCTGACCCAGTACCGCCCGCTGGAGCTCAACAGCTACATCGGCAGCGGCGTGCCCTGGGATCTGGACAATTCCACCGGCGGCGTACATATCCTGCCCCCCTACATGGGCAGCAAGGGCGGTACCTGGTACAAGGGCACCGCCAACGCCATCTATCAGAACATGGGCTTTATCGACCTGTACGATCCGGACTACGTGGTGGTCCTCTCCGGCGACCACATCTACAAGATGGACTACTCCCGAATGGTGGAGCGCCACAAGGCCGCCGGCGCCGCATGCACCATCTCCGTCATGGAGGTGCCATGGGAAGAGGCGCCCCGGTTCGGCATCATGAGCGTGGATGAAAACGACCTCATCACAGAGTTTGCCGAAAAGCCCAAGGAGCCCAAGAGCAACCTGGCCTCTATGGGCATCTACGTTTTCACCTGGCAGACGCTGCGCAAGTACCTCACGGAGGACGAGGCCGATCCCAACTCCGAAAACGACTTCGGCAAGAACGTGATCCCCGCCATGCTGGGCAACGGCGAGGTCATGGCGGCCTACCGCTTCAGCGGCTACTGGAAGGACGTGGGCACACTGGAGTCCTTGTGGGACGCCAATATGGATATGCTCTCTCCCGAGTCCGGACTGGATCTGCTGGACGAGTCCTGGCCCATTTATGCCAGGTCCGTCAACGCGCCGCCGGCCTTCCTGGGGGCAAGATCCCGGGTGTTCCACAGCGCATTCAACCGCGGCAGCGACATTGAGGGCATTGTGGAAAACTCCGTCCTTTCCCCGCAGGTCAACATCGGCGAGGGCGCCCGGGTAAGCTACTCCGTGCTGCTGCCCGGCGCAGTGGTGGAACCCGGTGCGGTGGTGGAGTATGCCATCCTGGGCGAGAACTGCCGCATCGGCCGCAACTGCCGGGTGGGCGGTACGCCGGAGAACACGGCACCCGCGCCCTGGGGGCTGACGGTATTGGCGCCCAACTGCGTCCTGGCGGAAGGGCAGACGGTGGCGCCCGGCATCATGCTGGACCGTGACGGCAAGGAGGTATCCAGAAAATGAAAGGAATGCACGGAATTATCTTTTCGTATGAAAAGCGCAACGATCTGCGGGAGCTGGGTGAGATCCGCTCCGCATCTTCCATTCCCTTCGGCGGCCGCTACCGGGCAGTGGATTTCTCTTTGTCCAACTTGGTCAATGCCGGCGTGACCGACGTGGGCGTGGTGCTCCACGGCCATTACCAGAGCCTGCTGGACCACTTGGGCACCGGCAAGGACTGGGACCTCTCCCGCAAACGGGGCGGATTGAAGATCCTGCCCCCCTTCGCCTACAAGCAGAAATGGGGCGAGACTGCCTTCCGGGGCAAGATGGAGGCCCTGGCCGGCGTGCGCAGCTACCTGGATACCATCCGGCAGGACTACGTAGTGCTGCTGGAGGGCGACCTGGTGGTGAACCTGCCCCTGGCGGAGATCTTTGAGACCCATCTCCAGTCCGGGGCGGACATCACCGTGGTCTGTGGCAACGACAGCTTCGCCACCGAAAACGGCACCTACTTCGAGCTGGACCACGGCGGCTGGGTCACGGATGTGCTCTACCACCTCCACAATCCCCGGGGCTATCGCGGACTGGAGGCCTACATCATCTCCACCCAGCTGCTCAAGGATCTGGTGGACGAGTGCTATGTCCACGATCAGTTCAGCTGGCGGCGGGACGTGCTTCAGGCCCGCAAGGACCAGCTCCGGCTCCACGCCTATGTCTGGAACGGCTTTGCCGCCCAGATCCGTTCTGTCCAGGAGTATTACGACCGCAGCATGCAGCTGCTCAACCCCGACATCCGGGCGGAGCTGTTCTGCCCGGAGCGGCCCATCCGGGCCAAGGGCGCCGACAAGTCCTCGGCCTACATCGGCCCCAACGGCGCCTGCATCAACTCCCTGGTGGCAGACGGCAGCTACATCGAGGGCAAGGTGGAAAACTCCATCCTGTTCCCCGGCGTGCGCGTAGAGGAGGGCGCGGTGATCCGCAACTGCGTGCTCTTCAAGGAGACAGTGATCCGCCGCAACGCGGAACTTGCCTATATCATTGCGGATAAGAACGTGGAGGTTCTGCCGGATCGGACGCTGATGGGACACTCCAGCTACCCCATCGTATTGGCCAAGGGAAGTGTGGTATAAGCCGTGCAAGGGGGAGGAAACTCCCCCTTGCCGTTTTCCCGCCGTGAAGGGACGGGGATTCCCATGTGTGGTTTCGGCGGAGTGATTCCGTCGATGGAAAGGAGAACAAAACGGATGAAAATTTTGTATGCGACCAGCGAAGCGGTGCCCTTTTGCAAAACCGGAGGGCTGGCGGACGTGGCGGGGTCCCCCCCGGCGCTGGCGGCCGAGGGCGCGGAGATCGCCGTGGTGCTGCCGCTGTATCAGCGGGTGAAGGAGCGCTTCGGTGACCAGCTGAAATTTGAGTGCTACGACTATGTGGACCTGGCTTGGCGGCACAGCTACTGCGGCCTCTTCTCCCTGGAGCGGGAGGGCGTCACGTGGTACTTCCTGGACAACGAGCAATACTTCCGCCGCCCGGAGCTCTACGGCTACATGGACGACGGAGAGCGGTTCGGCTTCTTCTCCCGGGCCGTGGTGCGGATGCTGGGCCACTTCAAGTTCTGGCCCGACGTTATCCACTGCAACGACTGGCAGACCGCCCTGGTGCCCATCTATCTCAAAGACGACGGCGTCCGGGAGGACCGGTTCCGGAGTATCAAAACAACCCTTACCATCCATAATATTGAATACCAGGGCCGCTATGGAAAGGAGACCTTGGGCGATCTGTTCGGCCTGGACCACGGCTGGGCGGACGACGGCACCATTTTGATGGACGGCGACGTGAACCTGCTCAAGGGCGCCATCCTGTGCGCCGACGCGGTGAATGCTGTCTCTCCCACCTATGCCAACGAGCTGAAAATGTCCTACTTCGCCCACCGGCTGGAAAACGTCATGCGCCAGTGTGGCTACAAGCTCTCCGGCGTCCTCAACGGCATCGACCTCAAGCGGTACGATCCGGCCACGGATTCCCACATCACCGCCAATTACAGCAAGGACGACATGGCCGGCAAGAGCACTGACAAGGCCGCCCTCCAGCGGATGATGGGCCTGCGGGAAGAGCCCTATACCCCCATCGTCGCTATCGTCAGCCGCCTGGTGTCCCACAAGGGGCTGGACTTGATTTGCGAGGTGCTTCATGATATGATGGAGCTCCCGCTGCAGCTGGTGGTTCTTGGAAAAGGCGACCGGAAGTATGAGGACTTCTTTGGCTGGGCGGCCCAGCAGTACCCGGGCCGGATGGCGGTGCGCCTGGACTACAATGAGGATCTGTCCATGGCCATCTATGCCGGCGCCGATCTGTTCCTGATGCCCTCCAAGAGCGAGCCCTGCGGCCTCTCCCAGATGATTGCCATGCGCTACGGCACGGTGCCCATCGTTCGGGAGACCGGCGGACTGAAGGATACCGTCCAGCCCTATGAGGCCTGGCGGGACGCCGGCAACGGCTTCACCTTTGCAAACTACGCCAGCGGAGACATGCTCTATGTCATCCGGGAGGCGGTTTACCTTTACAAGGACTATCCCGACGCCTTCGCCCGCCTGCGCGGCCGCGCCATGGAGAGCGACTTCAGCTGGAAGCGCAGCGCCGGGGAGTATCTGCATATCTACTCCAACATCACCGGGCAGCCCTGGCCTCCCGTGTCTGCGGAGCCCGCCCCGGCGGCGTCGGAACCGGAGTCCGCGCCTGCGGAGGAACCGGCTCCGGCGGAGGAGCCTGTGACGGAGCCTGCCCCCGTGGCAGAAGCGCCTGCCAAGGAGGAAGCGGCCCCCGCTGCGGAGCCGGAGAAGCCCGCTGAGTCCGCACCTGCCGAAGAGCCGGAGAAGGCAGAAGAGCCCGCTCCGGAAGCCGAGGCCGAACCTGCGAAGGCAGACGTGCCCCAGAACGCCAAGGAAAAGTCGCTCCGGATCGTCACCACCGGCCGTTCCCTGGTGGCCAAGGAAGAAAAGCCCACCGCGCTGACGCAGATCCCCACGGATCAGCCCAAGGCCCTTGTGAAGCAGGAGGCCCCGGCCGTCCCCGCCAAGGCCGAAGCGCCTGCGAAGGAAGAGGCTCCCGCCAAGGCCGAAGAACCGGCGGCGGAAAAAGCTCCGGCGGCGAAGAAGCCTGCCCGGAAACCGGCGGCCCGGAAGACGACCGGACGCAAGACGGCCAAGAAGCCTGCGGCGTCCAAATCTACATCAGCCAAGACGGCCAAAGCACCGTCTGTAAAGAAAGAGACAACCCCGAAGAACGGGACCGCAGCTTCTGACGAGAAGAAGTGAGCGGAGTAAGGAAGGTTCATGACAGCATTTACCACAAAAAAACTGAAAGAGGCCCTCACCGCCAAGCTGATGCTCAACTTCGGCAAGGGGCCTGAGGAAGCCACCGATCAGGAGATGATGAAGGCCAGCGCCCTGGTGATCCGGGACGTGATGGCCCTGCGGGAGGTGGAGACCCGCACCAGGACCCGCCGGGAACAGAAAAAGCAGGTACACTACCTGTCTTTGGAGTTTTTGATGGGCCGCAGCCTGATGAAAAACGCCTACAACCTGGAGATCCTGCCCCAGCTGCGGGAGGCACTGGAGCAGATGGGCTTCAAGGCCGCGGACATTTTCGAGCTGGAGCCGGACGCAGCATTGGGCAACGGCGGTCTGGGCCGTCTGGCTGCCTGCTATCTGGATTCCATGACCACGCTGGAGATCCCGGCCACCGGCTATTCCATCTGCTATGAGCTGGGCATCTTCAAGCAGAAGATCGTGGAGGGCCAGCAGGTGGAGCTGCCCGACGACTGGAAGGGCCTGGGCTCCGCCTGGCTGCTCCCCAAGCCCGAGGAGGCCCAGGAGGTCCGCTTCGGCGGCACCATCCGGGAGTTCTGGGACGACGGCCATCTGCATGTGGTCAACGAGAACGCTACGGTGGTCCGGGCAGTGCCCTGCGACATGGAGATCGCCGGCTACGGTACAGACCATGTGAACGTGCTGCGGCTGTGGGACGCCCGTTCCACCAAGCCGCTGGATATGTCGTTGTTCTCCCGGGGCGAGTATCTGAAGGCTGCCGAGGAGGAGGCAATGGCAGAGACCATCGCCAAGGTCCTCTATCCCGAGGATAACCACCTGGAGGGCAAGTCCCTGCGGCTCAAGCAGCAGTACTTCTTCGTCTCCGCCACGGTGCAGTCCATCGCAGCCAAGCACCTGGAGGTCTACGGCACACTGAAGAACTTCCACGAGAAGAACGTCATCCAGATCAACGACACCCATCCTGCTCTGGTGATCCCGGAGCTGATGCGGATCTTCATCGATGATGCCGGCATGGATTGGGATGAGGCGTGGAACATCACCACCCAGTCTGTGGCCTACACCAACCACACGGTGCTGGCGGAGGCGCTGGAGCGCTGGCCTCAGAACCTCTTTGAGCACTTCCTGCCCCGGATCTGGCAGATCACCCAGGAGATCGCCGCCCGCTGGCAGAAGAAAGTGGAGGACTTCTTCCACGATCCCCAGAAGACGGAGAAAATGGCCATCATCTGGGGTGGCGAGGTCCGGATGGCGAACCTGTGCGTGGCCGGCGGTATGGCGGTCAACGGCGTCAGCGCCCTCCACTCCGAGATCCTGCGCAAGGACGTTTTCAAGAACGCCTGCACCATGGAGCCCTGGAAGTTCCAGAACGTCACCAACGGTATCGACCACCGCCGATGGCTCAGCGAGATCAACCCGGAGCTGGACAGCCTGATCCGGGACCTCACCGGCGGGGACGAGTATCTGCTCCATCCCACGGCCCTGGAAAAGCTGGACGCCTACGCCGACGACAAGACGGTGCTGGAGCGCCTGGCCAAGATCAAGCAGGACAACAAGGAGCGCTTCGCCGCCTACGCGAAAAAGAGCCAGGGCGTGGTGCTGGACCCCACCGCCATCTTCGACGTGCAGGTCAAGCGTCTCCACGAGTATAAGCGCCAGCTCCTGAACGTGCTGCACATCACCTATCTGTACCAGCGGCTCAAGGCCGACCCCAACTTCCAGTTTACCCCCCGGGTGTACCTTTTCGGAGCCAAGGCCGCCCCCGGCTACGCCGTGGCCAAGCAGATCATCCACCTGATTAACTCTCTGTCCGCCACCATCAATGCCGATCCGGTGTGCCGGGACCGGCTCCAGGTGGTGTTCCTGGAAAATTACCGGGTCTCCCTGGCGGAAAAGCTGATGCCCGCCTCCGAGCTCTCCGAGCAGATTTCCACCGCTGGCAAGGAGGCCAGCGGCACCGGCAATATGAAATTCATGATGAACGGCGCACTGACCATCGGCACCCTGGACGGCGCCAACGTGGAGATGCACCAGCAGGTGGGAGACGAGAACATCTTCCTGTTCGGCCTCAAGGCCGACGAGGTGG
>ENA-OPBO01002211-OPBO01002211.1-human-gut-metagenome-genome-assembly--contig:-NODE-2211-length-11974-cov-9.410605_pt1 | contig 11974 bp, 9 predicted proteins | sample MGYA00241071_ERZ501458 | MGnify/ENA primary metagenome ERZ501458 (study PRJEB25962, sample SAMEA2042509) | human gut metagenome | biome: human gut; feature: human-associated habitat; material: faeces...
CTGATATTGCAGCTGCCGTCGATATCCGGATCGTTGATCAGACCCTTCCAACCGATCGTGGTGCGCGGCTTCTCGAAATACACGCGCATGACGATGACCAGACGATCATCAAGCTCCTTCTTGACGGCGGCAAGCCTCTCCGCATACTCGTGCGCAGCCTTCGGATCATGAATCGAACACGGGCCGACGATGGCCAGCAGACGATCGTCACGGCCATGCAACACGTCACGAATCTCCTGACGGGACTTCAACACCAGATCGCTCATCTCGTTCGTGAGCGGAAGTTCCTTCAGAAAATATCGGGGAGCGGGAATCGGGTCAAGCTGACGAATATTGACATCCACGGTCTCCGGAAACACGGCGCGCTCATCCAACAGCTGTGCATCCTTCGAACTATCCGGACCGCGAAGACCTGCCATCGCTTCTGTTCCTCCCCTGCATCATTATGCTTGCGTAGCGCGATAGCGCCACCGTCGTTACCTTAACGGATGGGGACGGAATATGGGGATGGACGACTGCATGGTGGAATGGGTGGGGGTGACGTGGGACGAAGAAAGCGATATAGGAAAGACCCAACGCGGACGGAGAGTCCGGGTTGGGTCTTTTTTTGGGGGAAACGTGCGTCATGGGGCCTGCCGGGCTGAGGCGATGAGGCCTGCAGCCTCGAAAACGCCTGTCGGCGTTTTCCCTCGCGGCGGAAGCCCACCGGGCTTCCGCTATTCGCTCGGCGCGTATTGGCCAGCGCGCGCTCCGCGCGCTATTTGGCCAATGCGCCCATCGGATCCCACGCGGGGAGCATGGTGGCGGGTTCTTCTAGGGCCTTGAGGTATTCGGCGGGAAGGAGGGCCTTGGGGACGGCGACCTCGTAGACGTATTCGGTGAACCAGTCGTCGCTCATGGTGAAGTAGCCCTTGTCGGCAATCTTGTCTCCCCACGAGTTCTCCACACGCCAACGGCGGGTGGTGTGGCCATCCTCATCCACATCCACACCGACGAACGCCATCGCGTGATTCATCGCGGAATCGCCGAAACGGACACGCTGTTCCTTGTCCAGATCGAAATCGACGCCATACACGCGGCCATACTCGAACAGGTCGGTGGCCCATGCGCCGTTCTCACGGTCCATCATCGGATGGCAGTCAGCGCCGAACCATACCGGAATGCCCTGTTCCTGAAGAATCTGACGCACGCAGTCCTTCATGAACTGGTTCGGCACGTTGAGGTACTCGGTCGGGTCTCCCCCGGCCACGTTGCCCAGATGCTCGATGCCGATCTTCTTGCCCTTGACGTGCTCCTGACGCGGATCGTCCACCAGGCAGACATAGCTTTCCAAATCGGCGGAACCCACATATTTCTTCCAGAACTCGACAGGCGTGATCTCGCCATCGCGGTGGAACTCGCCATCCTTGTCGGTCCACTCCCAATCGAAGCTCTTCGGCGGCTCGCCCAAGTGAATCGTCAGAATACGGTGACCGGCGGCGACCGCATCGGCGATGATCGCATCGATCGCGGACGGATCAGCGTACATATGCGCAACCGCGGTGTGCAGCATGCGGCGCAGCTGCACGTTCATCTCACCGGTGTTCTTGGAGGATTCGGTCTCCGGGAACAGCTCCTTCGGCACCGCGCCATACTTCTTGTACACGTTCATGGCCATGGTCCACTGGCCGCCGTCGCCCATCACGTCGGACAGCAGATGCTGCATCAGACGCGAATCGGCAGGCTCGCCGGCACGCACCAGCTTGGCCACGTCCTTCAGGAAGTAGTTGACGCGTTCGAGCTTGTCGTAGTACATGGCGTAGTTCTGGGAGAACTCGAACTCCTTGAGACCCATGTTCTGCTTGGCCACGAAACGGGCCACGTTCAGCGAGCTGAACAGCCAGCAACGGCCGGAACGGTCCTGATGGGTGACGGTGCCGTTGTCCACGACGGTGGAGAAACGACGCTGCATCAGACGGGCGCGATCGTAGTTGCGCGCCACCTTGTCGATGCCGGCCGTCGTGACGGCGTTCATGGCCATGCGATTGTGCTCGCTTGCTTCGAAATCGTCGACGAGCTTGTTCAGTTCATCACCGCTCAATGGCGTGATGTCGGTCATTATCCATTCCCTTTCTATGGTTTCAGTTGTTCTGCGAAGCGTCTGCGGATTCGGCGTCGCCTTCCGGCTCGGTCTCGGCTGCGGAATCGTTCTCGACGGCATCCTGCGTGTCGGCGTCTGCCGGTGCGGCGGTCTCATCGTCGTGCTGCGCGTCGTCATCAGATTGCGCGTCGGAAGGCTCGCCTTCATCGACGGCGTTGACCACGGACAGGTCGTTCATGCCGAAACCGGAGAACGCGTTGGAGAACATGGCACGCAGTTCGCTGACGCGCTGCGTGATCTGGGCCTCACGGCTCTGCAGGTCGGCGATGCGCTGCTGCACGCCGTCCAGTTCCTTCTTCGCGGCCTCACGACGCTCGTTGATCTGCTCGTCGGCGTCTTCGGTGGCCTGCTTGAGGATGCTTGCCGCGTTCGCGTCCGCCTCGTCACGCTTGCTGGAAGCGTACGCCTCAGCCTCGTCACGGGTCTTCTGCGCGGAGGAAATCAACTCGCTGGCCTGCTTGTTGGCGGCCTCGCGACGCTCGTTCAGGTCGGTGAGCAGCTCATTGACCTTCTTCGTGGCCTCCTCCTGCTGGGCGGAGATGTCGGCGCGGATCTGCTCCACTTCGGCGTTGACCTGGCTGATGGTCTTGGTGCGGTGCACCTCCGCCTCGTCGGTGATCTCCTGGGCCTTCGCCTTGGCGGTGTCGGTGATTTCGGCGGCACGGCGCTGCGCATCGGTCATCATCTTGGACACCTGCTCGCGCACGTCCGCCAGCTTCTTGTTGGCTTCGGCAAGCGCGGATTCGATCTGGTCGTTGGTCTCGCTCTTCAGGCGGGAGATCTCCTCATTGGCGTTCTTGCGCTGTTCGGCGATCTTGCTGGTCGCCTCGGTGCGCATGTCGGAAATCTCACGTTCCTGCGTGGCGCGTTCGGCGGCAAGACGCTTGCCGTGTTCCTCACGGGAGTTGGTCAGTTCCAGATCGACGGTCTGACGCTGCGCCACCACGGCCTTCTGGGCCTCGCTGCGCATCTGGTCGACCTCATGCTGGGCATTGGCCCTCATGGCTTCGGATTCGTCCTTGGCGTCACCGAGCACCTTGGCCGCCTTGGCGTTGGCGTCGTCCATGATGCGCTTGGCGTCGATTTTGGCGTTGTTCAGCAGTGTTTCAGCCTGCAGCTGCACCGTGGCGCGGGCCGCGGAAGCGTCCTTCTTGGCTCGTTCAAGCAGCTCGGCGCTGGTCTGTTCCGCGCTGGCGAGCATCTGCTGGGCGTTGGCGCCCAGTGACGCGAAGGACTTCGGAGCGGCCTTCTTGTTCTTTTCCTCCTGCAGCTGCGCCTGCAGCTCAAGGATGGTCTGGTCGTCGGCCTTGACCTGCTCACGCAGACGGTTCACCGTCTCCTGAGCCGAAGCGAACGCCTCGTCGACTCGATCCTTGTCGTACCCCCTCAACACGATTGGGAACTGCTCAACCATGCCCTTTTCCTTTCACGAATTCCCTACACTTCGCGCATCTGCCAGCGCGCACTCGTTCAGTACTCTATCTCAGTCAGCAGGCGGCACGCAGAACGAAATGCATTATTCTCACAGAGAGCACAGAAATCGTTCGAAAAAGTCTGTCGGGGGGTATGGCGGTATGTCCGCGACCACGTGTCGAAACCGCATGACTCACATGTCGCAGAAAATCGTGCCGTAGAAAGCGGAGCCGTCCTCAGCCAAGCAGAATGTCGCTTGACGAGGGTTGCAGGAAGTATCGTACCGATTCACGCAGCACGTCATCGACCGCAGCGGTCTGCTGTTCGATCGACAGTCCACGTTCGTGCGGCCGACCGTTGACGATCGGCAGGCTGACGAACCCCGACAGAATGCGACGTTCCTGGCCCGCCGACCAGTTGAGCAGATGGTAGAACAGCGAATTGCATACGAACGTACCGGCGTCGGAACTCAACGCGGCGGGAATCTCGTGTTTGGCGAAATCGCGCAGTATCGACCGCAACGGCAGGCGCGTCCAGTACGCGGCCGGACCTTCCGGGTCGATCGGGCGGCGGGGCGGAATCACGTTGTCGGCATCCGGCTTGGCCGCATCCATGAGATTTGTGGCGCATCGTTCCAGCAGAATGCCACGGGAGGTGCGCTTGAGCCCTGTGGCGATGACGATGTCCGGCTTGGCCTGTTCGATGGCTTCCAGCAGCGTGGGCCAGGCTTTGGCGAAGCTCACCGGAAGCGTGACGTTGGTGACGGTGACGGCGATGTCCTGCAGCAGTTCTTCGGAGATCGCCTGCGATTGCGCCGGATCGGCCCATTGCTTGGCTACCGCCGCCGGCACGAGCACGGCCGGATTGACGTCGATGCCTTCATAGGGCGTGAAACCGGAGATGACGATGTTGATCTGCTGCATGGTTTCCAGTGTACGTGGTGAATGTGTTGAACGTTAAGTCTGCCGACACGTCGACGGACTTAACGTTCGATGAAAATCAACGGCTGTGCATCTGGGAGAACGCCTCGGCGAACACGGCGTGCATGCGCGCCTTGGCTTCCTCCTTGGCGTGTTCGGGGTCGAGGCTGCGGGCGATGCCTTCGGCGATCGGCATGTCGGATGGCGTGGTGATTTTGAGGTTCGTTTCGGAACCGTCCACGATGGCGACCGGCTCGTCGGGCAGGTAGTCCACCACCACGCGCGTGTCGTCGGTCGGATGGAAGTCGGGGTCGGCGGCGGCCAGTTCGTAGGCTTTGACGATGGTGCCGAAACGGAACGCCTGCGGGGTCTGCGCGCGGAAAGTGTTCGGACGTTCCGGCACGGATTTGACCACCTTGCGGTCGCCCAGATCCTCTGTGAGCAGAATCGTGTCGGTGGAGGCGTAGGCCACGGTGGCGGCATTGAACTGGTCCAGGCTGTCGATGCAGCCGTCGATGGACCGCTCCTCGACGAACGGACGCACGCCGTCGTGGATGAGGATTTTCGCGCCGGAGGGAATGCCGGCCTGTTTGAGCAGGTCCAAGGCGGCGAGCGTGCTGTCCACGCGTTCGGCGCCGCCGGGAACGATGGCCCGCACTTTGGCGTAGCCGGCTTCGTCGATAAGCTCGTTCACCGTCTCTTCGACACGTTCGTTGACCACCACGATGATGTCGCTGATGCGGTCGTTGTTTTCGAATGCCTCGATGCTCCAGCAGACGATTGGCTTGCCACCCACCGACACCAGCTGCTTGGGGTTGTTCTCGTCGAATCGGGTGCCGAATCCCGCTGCCAGCACCACGGCCACGACCGGCATCTTCTGTTCCTGCATCTGCTCTCCCTTACTCATATGCTCCACCGTAAAGCCGCGGCCGCATGCCACCCCGTTCCGCGGCGGGTTCTGCACGCAATCCGCAACAGTGGCCACGCGAATCACTCGAATCGCACGAATCGCGTGGCTTGTATGGCTCGTATGGTGATTATTCGCGTACGATCAGCGCCAGCATGCGTCCTTCATGCTGTTTTTTGGCGAGCGACGCGCGGCGATGCGAGAACCACAACGGGTTTTCGAGCGTGCACAGGCTGCGGCGGATCTTGTTGAACCGTTCGGAAAGCTTCGGATCGCCTTCGCCATCGGCGGCGCAGATGCCGGCCAGTTCCTCGTCTTCGGACAGGTACTGCGTGGCCGCGTTGACGCGTGGACGGGATGAGACGATGTTGTCGGCCGGCACGCCCGCTTTGGCAAGCTCCTGCAGGGCGGCCGCGGCGATGTCGATGCCCGGCTGGCCAAATCGGCTCAACGTGAAGGTTCCCGGGAACTGCGCATCGAATTCGTCGGCGATGTCGCCACCGACCTCGTAGCAGTCGCCGCAGATGCAGGGGCCGAGCGTGGCGACGATACGTTCCGGCTGGGCGCCCTTGGACACCATCTTCTCGATGGTCGCGCCGATCACGCCTTTCTGCAGACCGCGACGGCCGCAGTGCGCTGCGCCGATCACGCCGGCTTCGGGATCGGCCATAAGCACCGGCAGGCAGTCGGCGGCGAACATGCCGAGCGCCACGTTCTTCCGGGACGTCACTTGGCCGTCGGCTTCGATGACGGTCGGCTCACCGTCATTCCCCGTCGCGTTGTTTTCGCCGTCCGTCTCGTCTTCCGGCTTCTTCGTGCCGGACACGTCGAATCCGAACGGCTGGTTGATGACGAATGATTCGTCCACGTCCACCGCGTCGCCGGAATGCACCTGGCTGATAAGGCTGATTTTCGCGCCGAGCACGTCGGCGAGCGCCTTGCGGTTGGCGAGCACGTGTTCCGGTTTGTCGCCGGATTTGCCGCCGAGGTTGAAGTGCGCGAAATCGCCTTCGCTGGTGCCGCCGAGTCGCGTGGTGTAGACGACTTTGATGCCGGGGGCCAGCATGATCGGAATGGTCACGGGAATCGGGTTGCCGTTTTTGTCAGTGGGGTCGATGGCGTTGGAATCGAGGATCGCGTCATCGTATTGTGTGCTGCTCATGTCTTGTTTTTCCTTGGTTTTGCGATTGGAAGGCCTGCTTGCGATTGCCGTCTTCTATTCGGCTTTCAGCGTCGGCTTTTTCGTGCGCGAGCGGATGGCCGCGTTGACGGGCACCTCCTGTGGGCACGGCATGGAGAAGACGTGCGCGGGGTTGTTGATGGCTTCGACCCAGTGGCCGTCGGCGTCACGGAAACCGCCGGCAGGCACGGTGTAGGCGAAGGGGGCTGCGCCGGGCAGCACGAATTCGACTTCCTGGCCGGCTTCGATCTTGTTGCGGCTCATGATGGTCACGCGGCCTCCGTCATCCGGACTCCATGACAGCACTTCGCCGACGACGAGCCATGCGCGGAAGTATGCGGAACGGTCGGTGCTTTGCCGCACTTTGTGTTCCGGATAGTAGAAGCCGGTGGAGTAGTCGCGGTGCGCCACTTTGTCGGGCTCGTCGAGCAGCCAATCCGGCAGGGTGACATGCGGTGCCGGCCGTACACCGGCGTGATGCCAGCCTTCCGGCAGTATTTCGGCGGCGGTGTTCGACTTGCGTCGGGTGCTGCGTGCGTGGTAGCTCAGATTGTCCGGCTCGCCAATCGCGATATTGCCGGACGAAACGTTGCCAGCCGAAACGTTGCCGGACGGCACGCCCCCAACGGGAACGGCGTCGATGTCGGGCTTGCCGGCGAACGCGCCATCGGCGTTGGCCATGATCGCATCCTCGGTGTCCGGCTTGCCGTATTCCGGGTCACCGGGACGGATCACGCGGTCGCGGAACGGCTTCAGCACATTGCCGTCGGCATCTTCGAAGCCACGCTGGACCATGTATTCGTTGACGGCCGTCTTGTAGGCGTTCGTCATGGCGGCGATGTAGTAGGCGCTCTTGGAACGGCCTTCGATCTTGAGGCTCGTCGCGCCCGAATCAAGCAGATCGTCGATGTGGGCGAGCATGTTCATGTCCTGCGAATTGAACAGGTACGCGCCTTCCGCGGTCTGTTCGATCGGAAAATACCGACCGGGGCGTTTCTCTTCGACGATCGAATACTTCCAGCGGCACGGCTGCGCGCATTCGCCGTGGTTGCCGTCGCGGCCGGTCAGATAGTTGGAGAACAGGCAGCGTCCGGAGAAGGCCATGCACATCGCGCCGTGCACGAAGCATTCGATGTCGAGGTCGTCGGGAATGCGGGCGCGGATGTCGCGCACGGCCTGCAGGTCCATTTCGCGGGCCAGCACCACGCGGCGCGCGCCCAATTCGTAGAACGCGTTGGCGGCCTGGTAGTTGGTGACGCCGGCCTGCGTGCTCACATGCAGTTCGAGGTTCGGAGCCACCTGCTTGGCCATGAGCATCACGCCGATGTCGGAGACGATCAGCGCGTCCACGCCGGTGTCCTTCAGCTTGCCGAGGTATTCGCGCATGGCTTCCACCTCGTTGTTGCGCGGCAGCACGTTGAAGGTGACGTACACGCGGGCCCCACGCTCGTGGGCGTAGCGTGCGCCTTCCTCGAAATCCTCGAGGCTCAGGTTTTTCGGCGCGCTGCGCATGCCGAACGCCTTGCCGCCGCAGTAGACGGCGTCCGCACCGTAATCGACCGCGGTTTTCAGTCCCCTCAAATTGCCTGCGGGGGCCAACACTTCTGGCTTGTTTCTTCTTTGCACGGATGTTCCTCTTACTCGTAAAAGACCATCAGATATTGTCGTAGATTCACGGGACAGGCAAAGCCCGTCCAGCCGTTACGCAAGCTCGGGCTACGCCAGGCGCTACGCCAGCTCGCGTGCGACGGCGGCGAGTACGCCCACGGCGTCGGCGAACTCTTCCGGCGTGGTGTAGGAGTAGCTCAGGCGCAGGGAGTTGTCGGCGGCGAAATCGTAGATGTCGCCGGGGTTGAGCAGCACGCCACGTTCGGCGGCCAGCTGGAACAGGCGGTTCATGCGTATCGGCCGGTCGAAGGTCATCCAAATGTAGAAGCCGCCGGACGGCACGTTCCAGTGGGCGAGCCCGTCCATTTTCTCCTGCAGCGTAACGAGCGCGCGGTCGCGGCGGTGCCGCAGCTCCCGTTTCAGGCCGGCCACGTATTCGTCGTACATGCCGTTCGTGAGGAATCGCGCGAACGTCCACTGGCTCAGCACGCTCGCACCGTAGTCCATCTGCATTTTCACGTCGGCGAGCCGCTGCACGATCGGCTCGGCGACCAGCCATCCGATGCGCAAGCCGGGAGCCAGCGACTTGGACGCACTGCCGAGCGTGATGACCATGCCGGTCTCATCGAGGGCCTTCAGCGACGGCAGCGGGGCATCATCCTCGAAATACAGGTCGCGGTAGGCGCCGTCCTCGATGATCGGCAGTCGGCTGTCCACGGAAAGCTCGACCAGTTCATGCCGGCGTTTGTCGCTCATGGTGACGCCTGTCGGATTGTGATTGGTCGGAATCGTGTACAGGATCGCATTGCCTTTGCGGTTGCGCGCGTTGAGCGGCGCCGGACGGCCGGTGTCAAGCTCCCCTTCCGCCAGCAGGCCGCGCAATGCCTGCACGTTGAGGCCGTCGTCGTCCATCGGCACGCCTTCCAGATGCATGCCGGCCGACTGGAACACCTGCAGCGACTTGATGTAGCTCGGCGATTCCGCGTATACGGTGGTGCCGGCCGGCAGCAGGCTCACCGAAATCATCTGCAGCGCCTGCAACGCGCCGGATGTGACCAGCACCTGGCTTGCCGTGCAGTCGACGCCGGTGGCGCGCATGTGCGCCGCGATGGCCTCGCGCAGTTCGGGCAGGCCTTCGGGCGGCGGGTAGCCGAGCGTTTCGATCTCGTCCGCCGCCTCGCCGAGCACCTGCCGCCACATGGCTTTCGGAAAGAGCCGCGGGTCGAGCTCGCCGGTGCCGATGCGCGTCATGTTCGGCGTGAACTCGTACCGGTTGATGGCTTGGATGGTGTCGTTGTTGGCTTTGAAGAAGCCGGAATCCACGTAATCGGCCCAGTCGGGCGCGCCCGGCAGCATCAGCGACCACGTGTTGCTGACGATTCGCGTGCCCGCTCCATGCTGCCCTTCGACGATGCCGTAGTCGGACAGCTCGTTGATGGCTGCAATGACGGTGGACCGGTTCACGCCGAACCATTCGGCGAGCGCGCGTTGCGACGGCAGACGCGAGCCAATCGGCCAATTGCCGCTGTGCACCTGTTCGCACATGTATCCGACGATTTGTTCGGTGACGGGTTCGCCGGTGGTACGGTCCGGTTTCCAATCGATGTTCAGCGGCGCGATGCGTGCCATGACGCTCCTTCACATTGGTGGTGTCGGTATGGTTCGGCGTTTTCCGCGGTCGGCGCATCTGCTTTCTGACAGTGGACCGTCCTGCGATTGGCTGAGCCAAACCTCAGTTTTTGGCTGGTTGCCTATTGTAGCAACACCTATACAATATGACACTGATTACGTTGTTTTTCGCAGAATAGAGGTTTTTCCTGCGATTACAAAATGAGCGATTTGGTTGGTTTTGGCTGGGTTGATTACAACCAACCAAATATGTTTGGATGGATAAGAGGCGAGTATGGGATTCTTTTTCCAAGGGCTGACGTTGGGATTGGCGTATGTCGCGCCGATCGGTATGCAGAATCTGTTCGTCATCGATTCGGCGCTGACCAAGCCGCGCCGCCGCGCGCTGCTGACCGCGCTGATCGTGCTGTTTTTCGACGTGTCGTTGTCGCTGTCCTGCTTTTTCGGCATCGGCAGGCTGATGCAGGATTACGCATGGCTGAAGCTGGCCATTCTGGCGATCGGCGGCTTGGTGGTCATCCGTATCGGCGCGGGTCTGCTGTTTCCCGGCAAGGGTGGCGATGATGACGCCGCGCAAACGCCGCAGTCGCGGACCTCGCAATCGCAGGGCCTTGCGCAACGCGTCACTTCGAAATTCGGCGGCGACAGCGAGCTGCTGCACACCATCGTCACCGCCGGTGTGGTGACGTGGTGCAATCCGCAGGCCATCATCGACGGCACGCTGATGCTCGGCGCGTTCAGCGCGACGCTTACCGTCGGTCAGTCCACGCCGTTCATCACCGGCGTGGAAACCGCGTCGGCACTGTGGTTCTTCGGCATCACCCTGCTGGTGTCGATGTTCAGCCACAAGTTCAGCCCGCGAATCGTCACCGCGATGAACCGCGTGTGTGGCGCGGTGGTGGTGCTGTACGGCGTCAAACTACTAGCTGATTTCGTGATGGCCGTGCTGTAATCCCCGATAGCCGTCCGGTTCCGCAAAAACGTATGCCCGTCCGTGTTTTGCTACCCGAGCTGAGTGGTTGGGTTAACAAAATGCGGACGGGCAGTGCTTTTTCAGCCGAGGAAGGCGAGCTCCTCGTCAGTGAGTTCGAGCTCGTCGGCCTTCAGGGAGTCGAGGATGGTTTCGGGACGGTGCGCGCCCGGAATCACGAACATGTGGTCGCCCTTGGCCAGCTCCCAAGCCAGCACCACGCGCTGGTAGCTCACGCCATGCTTGGCGGCCACTTCGCGGAACGGGTCGAACAGATGCTCGTCGTACGGGTGGCGATAGCCGCCGAGCGGACTCCAGCACACGAAGGCGAGACCTCCCTTCGCGCAGTATTCCAACGTGTCCTGGGTTTCCAGATGGATCGGCGAATACTGGTTCTGCACGGCAACGAGCTTGTCGCCGAGAATCTCCTGTGCGATTTTGAGCTGTTCGATGCTCACGTTGGACACACCCGCCCACTGGGCAACGCCCTGGTCGAGCAGCGCCTTGATACCTTCGCAGGACTCGTTGTACGGCACTTCCGGATCGTGGCGATGCAGGTAGAGCAGGTCGATCGAGTCGACGCCGAGCGCCTGCGCGGACTGCTTGCCGTATTCGATGAGGTGTTCCGGCTTGCCGTCGCGCGGCCAGATCGGCTTGTCGCCATCCCACGCGCGGCGCAGACCGACCTTGGTGGCCACGGTGACTTCCTCACGCGGCCCCTTCCATGTGTCCAACGCTTCGCGGACCAGCTTTTCGCCGGTCTGTTCCTCTTCGCCCGGCGTGTAGTAGGCCCATGCCGTGTCGATGTGGCGGCAGCCGGCGTCAAGCGAGGCGTGCAGGGTTTCGATGCCGACGTCGTGGCCGCGGTTGTTTTCGATGGTCAGCGGCATTTCGCCGTGGCCGATGGCGGTGGTGTGGAACGGTCCGAGATTACGGAACAACGTCATGTCTTCTCCTTCGAAAGTGGTGTCTTCCGGCAGGCGCGAGCCGGTTGGAGCCGGGTCGGAACCAAGTCGGACGGCATCTCGTTCAGGTTCTGCCAATGGAAAAGCCTACCAATCGCCATGGGCGAAAGGTAGGCTTTTCAAGCCGGACCGGGCGTAGGCAAACACAATGCCGACAATCGCAATGTCATAGGGCGTCACGTTGTCCGACGGCGGGCGGCATGTCGTGGATCAGCGGCCCCCGCCGCCTCCACCGCCGCCTC
>ENA-OPBO01002225-OPBO01002225.1-human-gut-metagenome-genome-assembly--contig:-NODE-2225-length-11914-cov-3.148579_pt1 | contig 11914 bp, 8 predicted proteins | sample MGYA00241071_ERZ501458 | MGnify/ENA primary metagenome ERZ501458 (study PRJEB25962, sample SAMEA2042509) | human gut metagenome | biome: human gut; feature: human-associated habitat; material: faeces...
ATACCCATAGACCCACCTATTATTGCAATTTTTCCAAAGTCTCCCTTGTGGCCAAAGTCGTCCCTGTCCTTCCAAAGAGATTTTATTTCTTCATCTAAAATTATTTCTTCTTCATAATTTTTTTTCATAAAGTTTTCTCCATCAAACTTTGCAACAGCCACTGCATAGGTTCTTTCGTGACTAATAGATAAATCAAATTTCATATCAAAGACTTCTGCGTAAGGGGCATCTCCCTTGTATTTTATTTTTATGTCTTTGAAAGAAATTTTTCCGATCCCAGTTCCAAGGGCCTTCGCCACTGCTTCCTTGGCAGCAAAAATTCCCCCTGCCCTCTCGTAGGGTTTTTTTCTTTTTTTAATTCTTTCTATCTCATCTTCATTAAAAACCTTGCGAAGAAAATTTTCATTTTCATTCATTAGTTTTTTTATTCTAGAGATTTCTACTATATCTATGCCTAACATCTCATCACCATTGACTTTTATTTTATTTTCGATTATTATAACATAAATAGTATGAATATAAGACGTTGAAGATATACAGTAAGCGAAAGCTGAATTACAATATTGGAGTCTATTGATTTTTGAGGCCTCGGCGAAGAAAGGTGGTACCACGAATGCGTCCTTTCGTTCACGGGGCTCTTTTTATTTTTTTGGAGGAATTTATGGAAAATGTATTCGATATTTTAAGCGAGAGAGGTTACTTAGACCAATGCACTTACGAAGACGAGCTAAGAGAAATGCTTGGCAAGGAATCAGTTCCTTTTTACATTGGTTTTGATGCAACTGCTGACTCTCTAACTCTTGGACACTTTATCCAAATTAGGGTAATGCAACACATGCAAAATGCTGGTCACGTGCCTATAGCTCTACTTGGCGGTGGAACTACAACTATTGGTGACCCATCAGGCAAGACAGATATGAGAAAGATGCTTACTCCAGAACAGATTGAGCATAACTGCGAGTGCTTTAAGAAGCAGATGAGCAAGTTCATTGATTTCTCAGAAGGAAAGGCCATTCTGGCGAACAATGCCGACTGGCTGCTGAATCTGAACTACGTCGAGCTTCTGCGCGACGTGGGCGCCTGCTTCTCCGTCAACAACATGCTGCGCGCCAAGTGCTATGAGCAGCGCATGGAGAAGGGCCTGTCCTTCCTCGAGTTCAACTACATGATCATGCAGAGCTACGACTTCTACTACATGTTCCAGCACTACGGCTGCAACATGCAGTTCGGCGGCGACGACCAGTGGAGCAACATGCTGGGCGGCACCGAGCTGATCCGCCGCAAGCTGGGCAAGGACGCTTATGCTATGACCATCACCCTGCTGACCGACTCTCAGGGCAAGAAGATGGGCAAGACCGCCGGCAACGCCGTCTGGCTCGACCCCAACAAGACCAGCCCCTTCGAGTTCTACCAGTACTGGCGCAACGTCGGCGATTCGGATGTCATGAAGTGCATCCGTATGCTGACCTTCCTGCCGCTGGAGCAGATCGACGAGATGAGCACATGGAAGGATCAGCGCCTGAACGAAGCCAAGGAAATTCTGGCTTACGAGCTGACCAGCATGGTCCATGGCAAAGAAGAGGCCGAGAAGGCCCAGAATGCTGCCCGCGCACTGTTCAGCGGCAGCGCAATGGATACCGAGCACATGCCTTCTACTCAGCTGACCGATGCCGACCTGACCGATGGCTCCATCGGTATCCTGACCCTGATGGTCAAGGCTGGTCTGGCAGCATCCAACGGCGAGGCACGCCGTCTGGTCGTGCAGGGCGGTGTTCTGGTGGACGGCGAGAAGGTCGCTGCTCCCACGGTCAGCTTCACTGCTGAGCAGCTGTCCAAGGGCATCGTCATCAAGAAGGGCAAGAAGGTCTACCACAAGGCCATCCTGGAAGAAAAATAAAAGCACGCGGCAGACGCGGCGCATCAGCGCCGCGCCTGTTTGTGCGTTTTGATAGAACAAGCAAGGAAAGGAATTACCATGATCACTGTCAATGACGTCAGCTTGAACTTCTCCGGCCAGACGCTTTTCAAGCACGTGGACCTGAAGTTCGTCCCCGGCAACTGCTATGGCATCATCGGCGCCAACGGCGCTGGAAAGACCACGTTTTTGCGGATTCTCTCCGGCGATCTGGAGCCTACGACCGGCGAGGTCATCATCCCCAAGAACGAGCGGATGAGCGTTTTGAAGCAGGACCACTTCCAGTATGATGCTTACACGGTACTGGACACGGTCATCATGGGCAACCAGCATCTCTATGATGTGATGAAGGAAAAGGATGCCCTCTATGAGAAAGAGGACTTCTCTGATGAGGACGGTGTGAAGGCCAGCGAGCTGGAAGCGGAGTTCGCCGAAATGGGCGGCTGGGAGGCCGAGAGCGACGTCTCCCGTCTGATCCAGGGTCTGGGACTCTCCAATGACATTTTGTATAGTGAGATGAGCACCCTTACCGCCAAGGAGAAGGTGAAGGTGCTGCTGGCCCAGGCGCTCTTCGGAAAGCCGGACATCATCCTCCTGGACGAGCCCACCAACCACCTGGACATCCAGGCCATCGAATGGCTGGAGGACTTCCTGATGGAGTGTGAGAGCCTCATCATCGTGGTCTCCCATGACCGTCACTTCCTCAATACCGTCTGCACCAGCATCGTGGACGTGGACTACGGCGGCATCCGCATGTATGTGGGCAACTACGATTTCTGGTACCAGTCCAGCCAGCTGATGCAGCGGATGATCCGGGATCAGAACAAGAAGAAGGAAGAGAAGATCAAGGAACTCCAGGACTTCATCTCCCGCTTTTCCGCCAACAAGTCCAAGTCCAAGCAGGCCACCGCCCGCCGCAAGCTTCTGGATAAGCTGACGGTAGAGGAGATGCCCGCCTCTTCCCGGCGCTATCCCTTCGTGGGCTTTACCATGGACCGGGAACCGGGCAAGGAGATCCTGGCAGTGGAGGGCCTCTCAAAGACCGTGGACGGCCGCAAGGTGCTGGACAACGTCTCCTTCCGGGTGAACAAGGGCGACAAGATCGCCTTCGTGGGAGAGGACGAGATCGCCAAGACCACCCTCTTCAAGATCCTCATGGAGGAGCTGGAGCCGGATGAGGGTACCTTCAAGTGGGGCACCACCATCACCACCAGCTATTTCCCCCTGGATAACTCCGCCTTCTTCAACGACTGCGATCTGAACCTGGTGGAGTGGCTGGGCCAGTACACGGGGAACACGGCAGAGGAGAGTACAGAGTCCTTCAAGCGTTCCTTCCTGGGCCGGATGCTCTTCTCCGGCGACGATGTGTACAAGCCGGTCAAGGTCCTCTCCGGCGGTGAGAAGGTGCGGTGCATGCTCTCCCGGATGATGCTCTACGGTTCCAACGTGCTGATTCTGGACCAGCCCACCAACCACCTGGACCTGGAATCCATCACCGCTGTGAACAACGGCCTGATCGACTTCAAGGGCGTGGTGCTCTTTGCCAGCCATGACCATGAGTTTGTGGAGACCATTGCCAACCGCATCATGGAGTTCGTGGACGGAAAGCTCATTGACAAGATGTGCACCTACGACGAGTATATCGCCGGACAGCGGGAGGAAATGCTCTCCCGTCTGAAGGGATAATTGCGGCTTGTAACCAAAATGTAGTTGAATCCGCAAAGTGCCGCCTCTATACTGAGCGTATCTCAGTGTGGAGGTGGCACTTTTCATGTTCAGGCAGCAGCTTGTGGGGCTGGCGCTCTTGCTGGCAGTAACAGCAGGGGTGGCAGCGGCAGATCAGCTTTGCCAGAAAGAGCCGGAAGCAGATCTCCCCGCGTATGCTGCTGTTGCACCGCTGGAAGGGGAGATCTGCTCCCCGGACGGACGGTTTTATGTCCGGCAGATGGGCGCGGACACCAGTATTACTGCGGCGGGGCTCTATCCGGCGGAGCGAATCCAGCTGGTCAGCCGGAAGAGCGGCGAAGTTTTATGGGAGGACATCGGCTATTATCATCAGTCGGTGCTGTGGTCTCCGGGGAGCCGGTATGCGGCCATCGCCCGGCGGGCCCGCACCTACCAAGTGGTCACCGTCATCGATACGCAGACCTTTCTTGCCTGGGATGTGACGATGCCGGATGGTGGACCGATCCCGGAATATACGTTTTTGCCGGATGGCAGCTCCTGGGGAAGCTGGCAGAATGAGAACACCCTTCTTTTGACCGTGGGACTGGGCGGCGACAGCGGCCCCCAGCGATTTTACCGCTGTGCGCTTCGCTCTCAGGCGGATCAGCTGACCGGCAGCACCCTGGAGCAGACCCGGCAGTCTCTGCCTGGCCTGTGGGACTTTGACGGGGACGGTGCACCGGAGACGGCGGAAGTCACAACAGTCTGGTCGCCGGAAGGCACGGCGGCCTGGTATGAGCTGCATATCAAAAAGGAGGATGGCTCCATTCTCTGGAGCCAGGAGGATTTTTCTGATTCCCACGCCGGCTGGAGTTCCCTGTTTGCCTGCCAAACAGACGGACGGGACTGTCTGTTGCGGTATGACCCCTGGATCGGGCAGGGACTGGGCTCCTATTCCTATGAGCTGTTCACGCTGAATACAGAAGGGGAAGAGGTTTCAGTTCGGAAAAACCGGGTGGAGTTTGACACCAGCGGTGCGGAAATTCTGGACTTCGACCCCGGGGCCATCGCTGCTTTTTTAGAGGAGGTCCATGGCTATCTTGCCGGCAGCACTCTGCTGCTGAGTACCCAGGGCGGGACCGTACGCTTCGGCACCGATGGCGGAGCGTTTCAAGATGACCTGTGCTTCTGGAGTGCGGATTGTCCCTATGACAATGCGCTGTCCCTGAAAGAGAACCTGGAGCGGGTTCGGGACTCCTTGGCAGAATCCTCCAATGGCTGATTCAGCACCTCCCAACACATTAAAAAGCGGCCGTCCAAAAGGACGGCCGCTTCCGGCCTTTCAGAGAAACGCTTATGGTTCCGCCAGGGTCAGTCCCATCTTGGTCAGAGCCTGACGGATGCGCTGGACATTTGCCTCGCTTGGCTCACACAGCGGCAGCCGCAGGGGACCTACGTCCCAGCCCAGAAGGTTCAGAGCGGTTTTCACGGGGATGGGATTGACATCGCAGAACATGGCGTCGCAGAAATCTTTCAGCGCCAGCTGGAGCGTGCCCGCCTGGGCAAAGTCGTTGTCCAGGCACAGCTTTACCAGCGTGTGCATCTCCGCTGGCAGAATATTGGCCACCACGGAGATGACGCCCTTGCCGCCCAGTGCGCAGATGGGGACCGTCTCGTCGTCGTTGCCGGACCAGATGGTGAAATCTTCCGGACACAGGTTCACCGTCCGCTGGATGGTTCCCAGATTGCCGGATGCCTCCTTGACGCCGTTGATATTAGGGTGTTTGGCCAGCGTGGCATAGGTCTCCGGCGCCATGGTCACTCCAGTCCGGGAGGGAACGTCATAGAGGATCATGGGGACTTTCACTGCGTCGGCAATGGTGAGATAGTGGCGGATTAGACCTGCCTGGGATGCCTTATTGTAATAAGGGGTCACCAGCAGCAGTCCGTCTGCCCCCGCATGTTCCGCATCCCGGGAGAGGGAAATGGCATTTTCCGTGGCGTTGGAGCCGGAACCGGCGATCACCGGTACCCGGCCGTTCACGTGTTCCACACAGAATTCAATGGTCCGCATCCGTTCGTGATAGCTCATGGTGCTGGCCTCACCGGTGGTGCCGCAGACAATGATGGCATCTGTTCCGTTTTCCAGCTGGAAATCCAGGAGCCGCCCCAGAACGGGCAGGTCCACGGTCTCTTTGGTGAAGGGCGTGACGATAGCTACGCCCGAGCCGGTGAAAAGTGGCGTGCGCATGGTTGTACCTCCTATACCGTTCGACCTTGTGTTGGCTTTGGTTTCGATTGTACAGGATGACTTTATGCAGTGTAATCTGAAAATGTGCCAAAAACCATGCAAAACATGCTTTCATTTATGGAAGCAGAGAAGAAAGAACCGGATGCCGTACAGGCATCCGGTTCTTTGGTAACGCAGGGGGGAAGGAATCAGTCCATGTATCCCTGCTTGCACAGAAGCTCCGCCAGCAGGACTGCGCCGCCGGCAGCACCCCGGAGGGTGTTGTGGGAGAGGCAGACGAACTTGTAGTCATACTGGGTGTCGGGCCGCAGACGACCGATGGAGACGGCCATACCATGCTCCAGATTCCGGTCCAGACGGGTCTGGGGGCGGTCCGGCTCCTCAAAATAGTGCAGGAACTGCTTGGGGGCAGAGGGAAGTTCCAGCTCCTGGGGTACGCCCCGGAAGGCGGCCCAGTCGGCCTTGATCTCCTCCATGGAGGGGGTCTTGCCGTCGGCAAACTTCATGAACACGGCGGCCATGTGGCCGTCCTGGCAGGCCACCCGGAAGCACTGGGCGGTGATGGCGGGACCGGCGGCCTTGACGATCTTGCCGTTTTCCTGATGGCCCCACAGCTTCAGGGGCTCCTGCTCGCTCTTTTCCTCCTCGCCGCCGATGTAGGGGATGCAGTTGTCCACCATCTCGGGCCAGCGGGCAAAGGTCTTGCCGGCACCGGAAATGGCCTGATAGGTGCAGACCAGGACTTTTTCCAGACCGTACTTTTTCAGCGGGTGCAGTGCGGGGACGTAGCTCTGGAGAGAGCAGTTGGACTTTACGGCGATAAAGCCCCGCTTGGTGCCCAGGCGCTTGCGCTGGGCCTCAATGACGGCGGTGTGCTCAGGGTTGATCTCCGGCACCACCATAGGCACGTCATCCGTCCAGCGGTGGGCGGAGTTGTTGGAAACGATGGGGCACTCCAGTTTGGCATACTTCTCCTCCAGCGCCCGGATGTCCTCCTTCTTCATATCCACGGCGCAGAAGCAGAAGTCCACCATGCCAGCCAGTTTTTCGGCGTCGGCCTCGGCGTCCAGAACCACCAGATTTTTCGCCTCTTCCGGCAGGGGAGTTTCCAGCGCCCAACGGCCTTCTACCGCTTCCGCGTAAGTTTTTCCGGCGCTGCGGCCGCTGGCGGCAATGGCGGTCAGCTGGAACCAGGGATGGTTCTCCATCAGGGTGATGAACCGCTGTCCCACCATGCCGGTGCCGCCAATAATGCCAACTTTGTACTGTTTCATGATATGTTCCTCCTGCTGCTTTGATTCCGGCAGACCATCCGATCACCGGTTTTGGGCGATTTGGGTTGAATGTACTGCTGGTTTGTACTATAATACCGAATATTAGGGAAATGCAAGCCTTGTTTTTCTGGCACGGACATTTGTATGTATGGTAGCATACTTTTCCAGGCCCGTCAAGGCTGCGGACGTTGGGAGGATGCATGAAAAAGCTGTTTTTGACCTTGACTTTTGTTGTCACTTTTTTCGCACTCTCTGCAGTTTCCGCCTCTGCCGTGACCAATGACACGGTAAAGGTAGGGCTGCGGTACGGGTCCTCGGCCATGTTTTCCGCCAATCTGGAAAATGAAGTGGGCAGCGGATACACGTTTGGATGGTATGACGGAGACCGGTCCTTCCACGACCTGGGAGAGACAGGGGAGACCGCCATTTCCATGACCGCCTCCGGGACGATTTATCTGGATTCCTCCGGCAATTATTCCGCCTCCTCCGGCAGCCGGACCCTGGGGCCGTGGCATGCTCAGATCAGCGGCTTTGACAGCTACAGGGACGCGCTGAATGAAGCGGAGGCATGGAGCGGCGGATACCCCGCCTGGATCGACGGGGAATTTGTGGTCCGGGTGGGCTGCTATGAGAGTCGGAGCGAAGCGGAGGACATGGCGGCAAAATGCGGCGGTGACGCGGTGAAGTCCGGCCCCACCGGCGTGATGGTGACGGTGACCCGTACCACGGAGGTGCTCTTTGAGTTCGACTGCGGCGGTGCTCTGAATCTGGCGGTTCTGCCGGACGGCGGCAGCCGGAGCGCGGTCACCTGGTTCAAGGGATACAAGTACCAGGGCGGGTTTGAGTACCCCCGGGTCACCGGCGGCAATCTGAACGTCATCAACGTGGTGGATCTGGAGAGCTATGTCAAGGGCGTCCTTCCCTATGAGATGAGCGGCTCCTGGCCGCTGGAGGCCCTGAAGGCCCAGGCGGTCTGCGCCCGAACCTATGCTTGCTATACCACCAAGCACCTTGCAAGCTACGGCTTTGACGTATGCAACACCACGGACTGCCAGGTGTACAACGGCCTCAACACCGCGACCGATCAGAGCAACCGGGCGGTGGAGGAGACGGCAGGGGAGTGCCTGTGGTATCGCGGAAATCTGGTGGAGGCGGTTTATCACTCCTCTGACGGCGGCGCCACGGAGGATGCCTCCTATGTCTGGGGCAGCGATGTGGGATACCTGAAGGGAAAGGTGGACCCCTACGAGGCCAAGACCACCATCCCCAACTACACCTATACCGTCACCTATACTCCCGCACAGCTGACTTGGGTTCTGCAGAACAGCGGCTATTCCATCGGCACCGTCCGGGACGTGTACATCTCGGAGTACACCCCCCTGGGCCATGTCTATAAGGTCACGTTCGTGGACAGCTCCGGCAAGACGCTGACGGTGAAGGGCGACTCCGCCCGGATGGCGTTTTACAGCACCACATACGGCAAGAACGTCCGCAGCCTGAACTTCACCATCTCCGGCGGCAGCGGCGGCAGCGGAAGCTACTACATCAACGGCACCTCCAACCAGCGCTCCTCTCTGGAGGGCGCCAGCGTGATCTCCGGCAGTGGGACCGTCTCCACGCTCTCGGGCAGTCTATACGCCATCTCCAGCGGCGGGACCACCAGCGCCCTTTCCGGCGGCGGCTCTGCTGCCCCCGGCGATACTTTTGTGATTACCGGTATCGGAAATGGGCATCATGTGGGCATGAGCCAGTACGGCGCCAAGGCCATGGCGGAACAGGGCTACAATTACCAGGATATTCTGGAATTTTATTATACAGACATCACCATTGGGTGAAGAACAGGATTTGACATGAAAACCAGTGATTTTTACTACGACCTTCCCAAGGAACTCATTGCTCAAACGCCCATCGAAAAGCGGGATGCCTCCCGTCTGATGACGCTGGAGCGGTCCACCGGTGCGGTGGAACACCATCATTTCTACGAGCTGCCGGACTTTCTCAATCCCGGCGACTGTCTGATCCTCAACGACTCCCGGGTGCTGCCCGCCCGGCTTCTGGGCCAGCGGCTCCCCGGCGGCGGAGCCTGTGAGGTGCTGCTGCTCATCGACCGGGGAGACAAGACCTGGGAGTGCCTGGTGCGTCCGGGCCGGAAGATGCGCACGGGTGCCAAGCTCTCCTTCGGCAACGGAGAGCTGACCGCCGAGGTAGTAGGCGAGCTGGAGGGCGGGAACCGCCTGGTCCGCTTCGACTACGACGGGATTTTTCTGGAGGTGCTGGAGCATCTGGGCAAGATGCCGCTGCCTCCCTACATCAAAGAAGAGCTGCAGGACCAGGAGCGGTATCAGACGGTCTACTCCAAAGTCCTTGGCAGCGCTGCGGCCCCCACGGCCGGACTGCACTTTACGCCAGAGCTGCTGGAGACCATCCAGGCCAAGGGCGTGAAGATCGGGTATGTGACGCTGCACGTGGGCCTTGGCACCTTCCGTCCCGTGAAGGAGGACACCATCGAGGACCACGAGATGCACAGCGAGTTCTGCACCATCCCTCAGGAGACGGCGGATCTCATTAACCGCACAAAAGCGGCCGGCGGCCGGTGCATCTGCGTGGGCACCACCTCCTGCCGGACCCTGGAGTCCTGGGCGGCGGAGGACGGCCATATGGAGGCCAAGGCCGGCTGGACCAACATCTATATCTATCCGGGCTACCGCTTCAAGGTAATGGACGGTCTGGTGACCAACTTCCATCTGCCGGAGAGCACGCTCATTATGCTGGTGTCCGCCTTTGCGGGCCGAGAACACATCCTGAGCGCCTACGAGGAGGCCGTGCGGGAGAAGTATCGTTTCTTCAGCTTCGGTGACGCCATGTTCATCCACTGATGCCCTGGCAATCAATATCAAACTAGGAGATCAATATGTTCAACGTGCTCAAAACGGAGGGCCGCGCCCGGCGCGGTCAGTTTTCCTGTGCCCACGGCGGCGTGGTGCAAACCCCGGTGTTCATGAATGTGGGCACCCAGGCGGCCATCAAGGGCGGCGTCAGCGCCCAGGACCTCAAAGAGGTGGGCTGCCAGATCGAACTGTCCAACACCTACCACCTGCATCTGCGGCCCGGTGACGCCATCGTGCGGCAGATGGGGGGACTTCACAAATTCATGAACTGGGATGGCCCCATCCTGACGGACTCCGGCGGATTCCAGGTGTTCTCCCTGGCCTCTTTGCGCAAGATCAAGGAGGAGGGCGTCACGTTTGCCTCTCACATCGACGGCCACAAGATCTTCATGGGCCCCGAGGAGTCCATGCGCATCCAGTCCAACCTGGGCAGCGACATCGCCATGGCCTTTGACGAGTGCGTGGAGAACCCCGCCACCTATGAATACGCCAAGGCCAGCTGTGAGCGGACGGCACGGTGGCTGGCTCGGTGCAAGGCTGAGCACGACCGACTCAACAGCCTGCCGGACACGGTGAACCCCCATCAGATGCTCTTCGGCATCAACCAGGGTGCTACCTTCACGGACCTGCGGGTCTGGCACATGCAGGAGATCGCCAAGCTGGACTGTGACGGCTACGCCATCGGCGGCCTTGCCGTGGGAGAGCCTGCGGAGGTGATGTATGAGATCATCGACGCCGTGGAACCCCACATGCCCAAGGACAAGCCCCGCTACCTCATGGGGGTGGGCACCCCCAGCAACATCATCGAGGCGGTGTACCGGGGCGTGGACTTCTTCGACTGCGTGATGCCCTCCCGCAACGGCCGCCATGGCAAGCTCTTCACCTGGGAGGGAACTGTCAACATCCTCAACGAGAAGTACCAGACCGACGAGCGGCCCATCAGCGAGAGCTGCAGCTGCCCGGTGTGCCGGAACTACTCCCGGGCCTACCTCCGCCACCTCTTCAAGGCGGACGAGGTGCTGGCCCTGCGCCTGGCGGTACTTCACAACCTGTATTTTTACAATGAACTCATGGTGAAGATCCGTGCCGCTCTGGACGAGGGAACCTTCGCGGACTTCCGGGCCCGGTACAGCGGAGCGCTGGAAAAGCGGGCGTAAACCGGCCTTTTCAGGCGGTGCCGGCAGGTCCTGCGCCGGATTGCGGCAAATCAAATCGAACACCCGGCTCTTCCGGAAAACGCCTTTTCATGGCGCACACCGGAGGGGGCGGGTGTTTTTTACGTCGGAGCGGAGAGGCGGCAGAGCGGCTTTTCCGACGTAAATGGACGATTTTAGGTTGCCAGAGGTCAACCTGTATGGTATAATCATAAACTGTATGAGTATGTAGCGAGGTGTTTGATATGCGTATCGACGTGTTGGGCGTCGGGTTCGACAACCTGACATTGGAAGAAGCGGTGGAGGCCGGGATGGACCTGGTCCGCGCCCCCGGTGCCCATTACGTGGTCACCCCCAATCCCGAGATTGTAGAGGTCTGTCGGGCGGACCCGGCGGTGATGGACATTGTCAATCATGCGGATCTGGTACTGGCGGACGGTGTCGGCGTCGTCAAGGGTGCAGCCATGCTGGGGACGCCGCTGAAAGGAAAAGTTCCCGGCATTGAATTTGCCATGGGGCTGATGGGAAAACTGGCAAAAGAAGGCCGGTCCATCTATCTGCTGGGTGCCAAACCCGGCGTGGCGGAGCTGGCGGGAAAACGGCTGGGTGAGCAGTATCCTGGGCTGAAGATCGCCGGCACTCATGACGGCTATTTCAAAGAGGATGCCCCAGTGGTGGAAGCTATCCGGGAAAGCGGCGCGGACGTGGTGCTGGTGTGCCTGGGCGCGCCCAAGCAGGAGAAGTGGATGGCGAAGAACGGCACTGCC
>ENA-OPBO01002227-OPBO01002227.1-human-gut-metagenome-genome-assembly--contig:-NODE-2227-length-11910-cov-6.852720_pt1 | contig 11910 bp, 11 predicted proteins | sample MGYA00241071_ERZ501458 | MGnify/ENA primary metagenome ERZ501458 (study PRJEB25962, sample SAMEA2042509) | human gut metagenome | biome: human gut; feature: human-associated habitat; material: faeces...
TCCAAATGGACTTTTTATTTTCTATCAAGTGTTCAATTTAATTTTACAATCGGCGAAAATAGTTTAGTTGGCTTTTTCTCTCTAATTTTGAGCATTTGATAAATTGATATTCTAAGAACTAGTTGATTAATTATTAATCAGAATGTAAAAAATATGCCGTAGAATGCTTCTCTCAGCACTACATTAAGTCATCGTGATTGGCTAGTATGTATCATTAGCCTATTACCCTAAATATGAAATTCAAAAAAACGTTGATTAAGATGGGGACTACGCTGGGCCTATGCTCAGGCTTGTTGTTGGCTGGTAAAACAGATAAGATTAATGCAGCCTACACTTATTACACTTTGGCTAAGAACTCTAAAGTGGTTAACAGACATGGAAAGAAAGTTGCTAAAAATGCTAAAGCTGGTACTTCACGCATGTATCATGGCATTTATCAAATTAAGGGTAAAAGATATTTAAAATTTGGCAGAAACAGATACGTACTAAAAAGAAATGCCGTGATTAACAGTAGCAACGAGACTATCAAAATGGCTAAGAAAGCCCCACTTTACAGTTCGCACGGCAAACGTACAGATTATGAGCCTTTAACCAAAGGTGAAACTTACTATGCTTTGTGAGCATACACATTGGGACATGAGATGTTTTACAAGGTAAGCTACGATAATTTGTTTGTAAAAGCATCTGATGTGGTAGGCTACAGCAATCAAAAATCAGCAAGTCTTAAAATATGTTAGGTTTTTAATGGATAATAAAAAGTCGTTACTCATTTGATCTTTAGAGTAACGACTTTTTCATATACTTTTTGTGAATTTCATAAACTCACATTTATCACTATTTTGATTATAAAGACACTTTAAAACTTACGCAAATAAATATATAAGTGATAATAAGACAAAGTTGATGCTGAGAACGCAATTCTAAGACCTTTTTCGTTCTGAAATACTAATAACTAATCATTTCTTTTCTAGTTTCTTCCTTATTATATGGTCGTGCCAAAAATAGCTTTTTCTACGTCTGTAGCAGCCGGATTAGTCGTGGCATCAATATTATGGGCATAGATTTCAGTAGTGCCGATATTCTTATGACGCAACAATTCTTGAGTTTGCTGAAGAGTGGCGCCATTTAATAGACTCAAAGTGGCAGCGGTGTGCCTAGTGGAGTGGGCAGTTAAACGAGGACTGTTGAAACCAGCGGAAATGAAAGCTGTCTTAACAATTCGTCTGATTGAACGAGTAGTCATGCGCCCATTGTGGTTGTGGTTACTGGTACTGACAAACAAGGGTGCACTCGGTTTCGCAATATTTCTAACACTCAAATAATCTCTAATTGCTGTTTCAACGTGATAAGGCATTCTAATCAGATCATCCTTTTCTTCATGACCTTTACCCTGAACATACAAGACAGTCGCATCCCCTTTGGTACGGATATCTTCAATATTGGCACGCGTAATTTCAATCGTTCTTAAACCCATCGTCAACATAGTGACCAGCATGGCATAATCCCTTTTGCCCTTAAGGGTAGAACGGTCGATCTCATCCAAGATTTTTTTAGCTTGACTGCTTGTTAAGTAGTCCTTCTTAAAGTTTTTGCTAAGATGGCCACTCTTAATATATTTGGCAATGTTAGGGTAGAAGCCAGCTTCTTCAGTCCATTCGAAGAATCTTTTAACGGCAATAATATAGTTTTTCACTGTCGTTGGCTTTTTGCCACTGTTTTGTAGTTTCTGACGATATTGCCGCACGGTCTCTGAATCAGGGTGACCAATCTGATTTTGTCTCAAATAAAGAAACCATTGCTTTAATGATCCACGATAAGTTCGAACTGTATTTGGAGTGGCATCAATAAAAATAATAAATTGTTGAAAAAGGTCTTCCAGGTTATTTTGCTGAAAAATTAATTGATTGTTCGAAGTGTTTCTTTGAAAATTATTTTGCGGATTTTCCAGTTCATTTTTTGTCATCATCAACCACCAAATTTCGTCTAAATTTTCATTTCTTTCAAGTCCATTTTACACTAATTTTCAAAGTCCGCTAACGCTAGTTTGTGGACTTTCAAATAGTATCACCATTTTTTAGATTTTTAAAGCATTAAAAAAGCTAAATTTCTTTTGTCTTGAACATTAAGCTATCTTATGTTCATAATAAGATTAATAAGTAAAGAAGGAGAAAATACGGTCATACGAAAACCTAAAATAACTATAACTGTGCGTAAAACTACTAAGAAGGAAATGATTCAAGGTACAATAGCCTGGGGAGTTTTAATCGCAGTATTGGGACGACATAAAGCCTTTAATTAAGAACGAAACACTTTGGAATTTATGTATTAAATCACCTGCATTTCGTACAACTTCAAAATATCCATTTGTACTAATGCGTTCACCATTTGCGACTGCGGATGATTTCAAAAATGCAGAATTTCATGTACTAAGAGAGTATGATTATGCTTCAAGCGGTATGAACGACCTGCTCTCACGAGGTGCTGGCGTGTTCAAAGCAAAAAGCAGTAAGAATAGTAAGATGATGTTTGTGTTCAATTCACCTCGTGCGTTCGATACAATCAAACTTTCAAATCAAGTTTATGAAATTTTGAAAGACTCTGGCTATAAACAACGTTCAGTCGAACAAAGAATACAAGCAACAATCAATTTTTTTGCTGTGCCTGCAACACGTTACTTTGAAGCATATCCTAATGAAAAACTACAATGAAGAGTTCTGCCAAGCTTAATAATATTGTTAAACACCGATAAACATCAATGCTGATACATCTTTTTATTGCAAACCGATGAAAACCGCTCTCGTCATATTTTCACCTCCTTTGCAGAATTAATCAGCATTTTTGTTTCGCATTGTTCTAGATACTAATACATTTTATAGTATCTAAATGTTATGCAAACAAATTCAGCATTTATGCTTTCATTTTCCTGTGTTAATTTTTCAAGACAAAAGCTAACACTACTTAACACTGCTCAAAATATAATCAAAATAGCGTTTTTAAAAGGAACGAGGCGGTTAAAAGATTGTTTTGAAAACATTTTGATTGATGTTAAAAAATATTATTAAGCTTGGCAGAACTTTTAATAGGATAATAGCAAAATAGCACTACATTGAATAGCAGAAAAAGTGCATTCTTATCGTGTTTTTATTGGGACTATTGTAGTGCTAGTTTGCTAAGTATTTTCCAAGTTTATGCAAAAGCTACGGATAGTAAAGTTTATAATATAATTATGGTACAAAATAATTTAGAAACAGAAACGATGAATTTATCGTTTCAAAAGGAGCCTAGTTTGAAGCTCGTAAAGAAAGAACGAAAATTAATCAAATCAAAAGAGCGTGTACAACATCACGGTGAAGTTTTTACACCCAATTGGATGGTGAAAAAGATGCTTGCTGAACCGTCAATTCAGGAGAAATTACATGATTTACATGCAACATTCCTTGAGCCAAGCGCTGGTGAAGGGGCATTTTTAATCGAAATTTTGGATCAAAAACTTGATTACGTAGATAGTATTTCACACAAAAATGATTGGTGTGAGAATGCTATTTGGGCGTTAATGAGTATCTACGGTATAGAGCTACTAACTGATAATATCTTGCAAGCTCGTCATTTAATGATCAATATCGTTACAACACATTATCAAAAATTCTTTAATAAAGCGCTGAGTAATAGAACCGACTTCTATAAATCAGCCTTATTTGTGATAAACACAAATATTGTGCAAGGTAACGCATTAACTTACATGAATGATTCAAACTTGCCAATCACTTTCAGTGAATGGAATCAAATTGATAAAAATACCGTAAAACGTGATGAGTTTACTTATCGTTCTCTTTTTGATGATGAAACAGATGATGTACCACAACAAGGACAACTTAGCCTTTTTGACTTTGATGATGATCAAGAACAAGAAGAACAATCATATGCTATTTGTCCAGTAACTAAAGTTTATAAGGAAATAAAAGAATGACAGAAGAAAAACATAGAAAATTTGACGTGATTATTGGTAACCCACCATATCAAGAAGATACTAATGGTGCTGGTAGACAAGCCAAGCCTTTATATAATTTATTTGTTGAGCAAGCTAAACAACTTGATCCGCAGGATTTGTCACTTATTATACCTTCACGCTGGTTTGCTGGTGGTATGGGATTAAATAAATTTCGCGATGATATGATGAATGATACGCATATTAAGCAACTAGTTGATTACACTAACGCAAAAGACTGCTTCCCTAATACTAGTATTGGTGGCGGTGTTTGTTATTTTGTAAGAGATAGTTCTTATGACGGCGAGTGTGACTTCATTAACATTAGAAATGGTAAATCTCATGAGATGAAACGAAAATTGAATGAATTTCCTGTATTAGTTCGTTATAATGAAGCAATTAATATTATTCGTAAAGTTTTAGCTAAACACGAAAAAATGCTGTCAACTATTATTAGTTCATTAATGCCTTTTGGCTTAAATACAAGTTATCGTGGACGTGATCATAAATCTGATAAAGATAATTTGCGTCTATATGCTAGTTCAAATAGTGTTACTTATATTAATAAGGATGAAATCACTAAAGGTTTTGAATATATTGATAAATATAAAGTGATGATCAGCAAGACTAGTGCTGAACATGCTGGCGAACCTAAAAAAGATGGGACTTTTAGAGTAATCCCATCATCATTACGTGTTCTTAAGCCCAATGAAGTATGTACTCACTCCTATTTTTTAATTGGCTGTTTTGATCAGATTGACGATGCTGAAAAAATTTATAAATATTTACAAACCAAACTTGTACGTTTTCTTATACTAATGTCACTAAGTGGAATTGGTTTATCAAAATTAGTATTTAATTTCGTACCTTATCCTGATATGACACAAGTTTGGACAGATGATGCTCTATACCAAAAATATGATTTAAATAATGATGAAATAGACTTTATTGAGTCTATGATTGCTGATTTTTAGAGGAGGATAATTTTTCATGAATAAATTAACTATTTCTCCTTTTCGTCCAATCATTCCGATGATCTATGCTTATACAACCCCTACTGTACCAGAGCATCAGGGTTGGACTAAAATTGGCTATACTGATTCACAAACGGTAAAACAGCGAATTGCTGAACAAACACATACTGCAGATATTCAATACAAATTACTTTGGACTGACAACGCAATTTATAAGGATGGTAGTGGTGTAGCATTCACTGATCACGATTTTCATCGTTTCTTAACTGATAAATGCAATGTTGAACGTAAGCCAAAAACTGAATGGTTTCATATTGATGGAACAAAAGCACGTGAACTGTTTGATGAATTTGCTAGTCGTGATTTTAGCAATGTTCAAAGTAAAAATGTCGCAACTACTTCCAGTTACACTTTAAGAAGTGAACAACAAAAAGCCGTTGATATGACAAGAAATTACTTTAAAAAACACGGCAAAGGTAGCAAATTTCTTTGGAATGCCAAGCCCCGTTTTGGCAAAACACTATCTAGTTATGATTTAGCTAAATCAATGGATTTACAAAACGTATTGATCGTTACTAATCGTCCAAGTATTGCGAATTCATGGTTCACTGACTTTCAAAAGTTTATTGGTTGGCAAACAAACTATAAATTCGTTACGGACAACGATGCATTAGCTAAAAAAGGCACATTATCACGAAAAGAATTCGTTGATTCACTTGAAACAGGCAATGAGTTTAAACAAATTGCGTTTGAAAGTTTGCAAGGTCTAAAAAGATCAGTCTACTTTGGCGGTAACTACGACAAACTTGAATGGATCAAAGACCTTAAATGGGATTTGCTCATTGTTGATGAAGCACATGAAGGTGTAGATACTTACAAGACTGACAAAGCTTTTGACAAGATTGATCGTAAATATACGCTTTACTTAACTGGAACACCATTTAAAGCCCTCGCACAAGGTAAATTCAGTGAAGATCAAATTTTTAACTGGTCATATGCTGACGAACAAAAGCGTAAAGAAACTTGGAATGAAGAAAAAGAAGGCTCAAGTAGTCCTTATGCTGTTATGCCAAGACTTAACTTGTTCACTTATCAAATGAGTGAATTTATGGAACAAAAGGCACGACAAAAAGTAGATTTACAAGATGATAATCAAGTTGATCCTGCATTTGATTTAAATGAATTCTTCCGTGTTAAATCAAATGGTCAATTTGTTTACGATGAATACGTTGATAATTTTCTAAATAGCTTAACCACAAGCAAGAAATACCCATTCTCAACACCAGAATTACGCGAAGAATTAGCTCATACATTTTGGCTTTTAAATCGTGTTGATAGTGCTAAAGCACTAGCTAAAAAACTTAAAAAACACCCTGTTTTCGGGGATTACGAGGTTGTTGTTGCAGCTGGTGACGGTAAACTCAACGATGATCAATTAAGTGATGATGACTTATCAAAAGCAAACGAAAAGTCATTTGATCTTGTTCAAAAAGCAATCAAAAAATATCCTAAAACTATCACATTAAGTGTCGGTCAACTTACCACAGGTGTAACTATTCCTGCATGGAGTGGTGTGATGATGCTTTCAAATATGAAAAGTCCTGCCGAATACATGCAAGCAGCTTTCAGATCACAAAATCCATACAAGTTTAGACGTGGCGCTAAAATAGTACAAAAAGAAAATGCTTATGTTTTTGACTTTGATCCTGCACGAACTTTAACAATTTTTGATGATTTTGCTAATAACTTAAAAGCAAAAACAGCGAATGGACGCGGTACAGCTGAAGAACATGCGCACAATATCAAGGAATTATTAAACTTTTTCCCTGTTATTGGTGAAGATGATCAAGGTGAAATGGTTCCACTTGATGCTAAACAAGTCATGTCAATTCCACGCCATTTAAAATCAAATGAAGTTGTAAAACACGGCTTCATGAGTAATTTCTTATTTAATAATATTGGTAGAATCTTTGCTACTCCTAGTGTTGTTACTGACATCTTGGAGCATTTACCTACAGCACAAGAAGAAAAAAATCGTAAACAAGAAGATTCCGATGAACTTTCTAAAGGTATGCAAGAATTAGATACCGATGATGAAGGGAATATTGATATTCCTGAAGAAAAGATCATTGGTAAATCAACTGATTTATTTGGTAGTAAGGTTTATAGTGACGCACAAGATGATTTAAAACAGGCTACTGATGATTTTCAATCACAAATTAATGACGAGCCTGAACCTGAAAATACTGATGTAGACTCATTTATTGATCAGATCAATGATCAAATTAGTCAAACAGTTACTAAAACCGCTATTGAACAAGCTACACAAGAACACGATTTGACTAAACGAGAAACAGATCGTTTCCAAAAACAAATAGATAAAGAAAACAAACAAAAATTAGCTAAAATTGCTGATGAATACAAAGATGAAACTAAGATTGCTAAAACTGAGTTTAAGAAGAAACAAGCTCAAGCTCAATCTGACGATGATCTAAAACAAGCACAACAAGATTACAATGAGCATATGCAAAGCCTTTTAAGTAATTTCACACAAAAGGTAACTCAACATGTGGAGCAAGTTAGTCATGACACACCACAAGATGTAGTAAGTCGCGTTGAACAACATACACAGGAAGAAAAGAAAAAGACTTTTGAAGACGATATTCGTGCCCACTTGCGTGGATTCAGTCGTACAATTCCAAGTTTCTTAATGGCTTACGGTGATCGCAAAACCACATTAGCTAACTTTGATGATTACACAGAAGATGATGTCTTTAAAGAAGTTACGGGTATCACTGAAACCCAATTTAAATTCTTGCGTGATGGTGGTAACTACACTGATCCTGAAACAGGTGAGCAAAAACACTTTGAAGGGCACTTGTTTGATGAAGTTGTTTTCAATGATTCAATTCAGCAATTCCTTGATAAACGTGAACAATTAGCTAATTACTTCGAAGAAAATAGCAAAGAAGATATTTTTGATTACATTCCACCACAAAAGAACAATCAAATCTTTACTCCTAAAAAGGTTGTAAAGCACATGGTTGATGACTTGGAAGCCAACAATCCAGGTATATTTGATGATCCTAACAAGACATTTGCTGATTTATACATGAAATCAGGTCTTTACATCACTGAAATTATTAAACGTCTTTACAGAAGTGAAAAGATGAAGAAACTTTATCCAAACAATAAGGAAAGATTAATTCATATTATCAACCATCAAGTGTATGGTTTAGCTCCAACTCGGATCATCTACTTAATTGCCACAAACTATATTTTAGGATTCGATAGCTCAATTAAAGACGTAATTGATACAAGTCATTTCAAGCAAGCTGATAGTGCCGAAGCTTGCGAGAATGGCACATTACAAGAATTAATTGATAAAGAATTTGGTACCAACTAAAATAATTAGTGACGAATCAAATCCAAAATTAATCACTCATAAAGCATCCATTAAATTGGATGCTTTTATTTTTGCTTGGTTTAAAGATACTATAAAATATAATAGTATCTTAGCAAAATGCGGGTTAAAGTAGGCTAAAACTTTTGACTATCAGTTTGTTTGCTTTGCCAACTACGATCAGACACAAATAAGAAGCAAGATACATCCTCATCTTCTGTGACTGATAAAGCTAATAATAGTCATGATTTACACGATGATTCTAAGAAGCAAAATGATCAATCAATCATTTCAAACAATGAAACTGATCATACAATCAACGTCTCAGCACAGCTCAACAAATGATGCTGAACAACTTGAAAACAATTATTCAGATCGTATTGTAAATGATCAAACCGATGATGATTTTGCTGATCCTTCTCGTGAAGAAAATAACAATTCTAAAGCTCCAGAAAAGGCTTCTAATCGGTCTAAACCAGAAGCAGGTAAGATTTTATCCATACTAACTTAAAGGCCCCTCAAAACAGCTTAAATGAGCCTTCTAAAACACAATCTGTTGCAATTGCAGCCGTAGGCGTAGAAAAAAAACGAAAAGCAGATCAAAAATGACCTGCTTTTTTTGTGCTTAATTTAGGTAGTGCTGTTCTTCTAGTGTTCTATACTTCTATTTAAAATAGCTTTAAACTAACAATTTAAATAGAATATTAGCACTACTTACTTCTGCTATTCTATTTATTTCAGCAATCATTTCTCCTTGAAGTCTTTCCTAACAAAAGCCAGCACTGTGAGAAGTTCTGCCAAGCCTACTATTATTAATAAACATTGATGCTGATTCTTTATTTATAATGCAAAATATTGAAAAGATATTCGTCTTATTTTCACCTCTTTTGCAAATGAATCAGCATTTTTGTTTAATGATACTAATACATTTAATAGTTTTTAAATAGCTATGCTCACAATCAAGCGTGTCAATTTGTAAACTGCGCTGAAAATAGCTATTATCAATGTATGAGACACATTAACAATGCTCAAAAAAGTCAAAAGAAGATTTTAAATAATACGTCGACTAAAACAGATTTTGAAAATGTTTTGATAGATGTTAAACGATAATAGTAAGCTTGGCAGATCTAAGAAATAGCTTATACATTGACCAAAAACGCGTTTTTGTTTGTAATGATGATGAAATGACATTAAGACAATCGTGTGTTGAAATCATGAATGACGTTGAAGAAATTGCATAAACACAATAATAAAGCTACTAATCAAAGTAGCTTTTTAATTTGCAGTCATTTCTATAAAATATATTAGTATCTTTAAAATAAAGTCTTCGTTTTCGACTATTTAAAGCTCATTTTGCTACTTTTAGAGTATATTTAGAGTAGTGTTTTATTTAAAGAATTGAGAATATTGAAAATAAGGAGAGTAATAATGAAGAGATTGAAAAAGTTAGCACTTGTCAGCGCTTCAGCAATGATGCTCATGGGTGTTGGTGTTACAACAGCCAATGCTGTAAATGAATCACATTTTTCACAAACTGTTAAAGCTGATGAATTAAATGGTGATACTCCAAAACAAGTTTACACAAAAATGTTAAATGCAGGCATTGCTACACCAAAAGTTAAATGGAATCTTAATGGACCTAATAAGATCAAAGCCCACTGGTACAAAAAAGCACATTGGCATGATGCTTGGAATAACATTAATGTAGGCTACGCAGCCGATTTAGATGATGCATCAAATAGTTTTACTCAAAATGGTGGTTATCCTGTAATTGGTACTGTTAACGTAAATGGCAGAAAATATTACATTCAATGGCGTGGTAATTTTATGCAACTTGCTGTAAAAGAAAGTTTTGAATCACCAAGATTAATGCATTCTGACCATAAAATTAAAATGTATGAATTAGATACTGATGAGAGTTCACTTGATGCACCTCAATATACTTTAAGCTTAACAAAATTAGACTATTCAACAAGAAACTTTATGATTCCTGCACACCATAATGCAATTACATTAACTACTGAAAATGGTCAAACAAATCAATATGTGCCTGTAATTGGTATGAAAGGTCATTTTGGAACTCGTATTGGGTGGATTAAGAAATCTGATTTTGATCAATTAAAGAACAATACCACAACAGGTAAAAAAGTTATTTGGTATGATGAATATGTTTGGCAAAAAGGCAATCATATTTACACTAGCTGGAAAACAGTCAAAGGTCCAAAATTAATGAGAATTGCAAATCATGTCCTTAAAACTAAGAAATTACGTAATCACGAATTCAAAGATTTATTTACGGATAGTTCAACTATTGCAGGTGCAAAACAAGGTAATATTGCAGCTGGTATTGACTAACTGAATATATTATAACGACTATAAAAGCAGATTCATTTCTGCTTTTTATTTTGCAATCATTTAAGATACTACAAAATATATTAGTATTTATAAAGCTTGCGAGTCTAATTGGCTCATAACTTGAAAATTGTTAGCTAAAAAACAGCTCAAAACTTTCAAATTGTCGGCTGGAGTAACTCAATCGTCTTTATTCAATATAAAACAGACGATAACTTCGGATCATTAATTGAGACTTCAAATAAACAAAGCACATATCCCTAAGGGATGCTTATTTAAACTATTTAACAAATTCGCTTATACCAGTTTGCTTTCATTCCTGGAACAGCAAAGAAAGTTCTACGATTGTGATAATACTTGTGACTCTTAATTTTCCAGCCACTTCCTGCGCTCATAAGCCATCTCGAAATATAGATTTTTGTTTTTTTATCTACCATATCTATGAAAACGATCAATAATTATCTGAGCATTTGGAAATAATTCTCTAACAACTGAGGGATAGTAACAATTAAGATCCATAGTTACTGTTTTAACCATAGCACGAGCTTTAGGGGTGAACTTGTAAAAATAGCGTAGAATATCAGGTTTGACTGAGTCTGAAAACAAAGATTTAATCCAGTTATTGATACGAAATGGCTTTAAATGTAAGCGACGTTGCTTTACACCAATCTTTACTAAAAAAGACCTTAAATATCCAGTGAATACCGTTTCGGTAATATATCCGTTTACGCAAGCGAATTCAAGGTATCTTGAGTGTTGTGATTTACTTTATCAATATTATAAAGACACACATGCTAATGTAGCCCCGCTAACAGTTAATCGTTCTACTTTTATTAAAGACGCACCAACAAAAACAGGTTTTTATAGTTTAAATAGAAACAATAGAATCGAAAATCTAGTATTTACTGAAAACAATGAAATCGCTTATGTTTGTTCATTGAATCGCCAAAGCTATCAACCATTTATTCAGACTGTATTAAATGAGATCTTTTCTAAATTTGATGAAATTTTCTTTGAAGCAGATGATACAGATTGGGCTGCTTCTATTTTGCTTAATCAGTTCAAGTTCAATAAAAACGAGAGTTTCAATACTTACATTTACAGCTAGATTCAATTTTTCTGAGTAGGAAATACAACTTGCAAAAACAGTCCGTCTTTTTATAGAAATTATAAAATTTGTACTTTAACTCGCATAA
>ENA-OPBO01002229-OPBO01002229.1-human-gut-metagenome-genome-assembly--contig:-NODE-2229-length-11902-cov-2.302946_pt1 | contig 11902 bp, 9 predicted proteins | sample MGYA00241071_ERZ501458 | MGnify/ENA primary metagenome ERZ501458 (study PRJEB25962, sample SAMEA2042509) | human gut metagenome | biome: human gut; feature: human-associated habitat; material: faeces...
GTTGGTGCTGGATTAATGATCGGAACATACAAGGCATCTGTTTACTTTTCTTCAGATGACTCATGTATGATGTGCCATGTACATCCACATGTATATGACAGCTGGAAACTATCCAAGCACGTAAACAATGGAAGTGGCGTAACGACTCATTGTGTTGCGTGTCACCTTCCTCCCCAATCAAATACTTGGGATCATTATTCAGCGAAAGCAAAACTCGGATTAAAAGATGTATGGTCATACCTGACTAAAGACAGCGCTGACTTCAATTGGGAATTGAAATCCGAATTGGAACACGCCGTAAAATATATTCCCAACGAGTCTTGTAAAGATTGTCACCAGAATTTATTCCCGGAAGGTATAACCAATGATGGTATTACTGCTCACCTATATTATGAAGAGAATGAAAAGAAACTAGATCTGCAGTGTATCAGTTGTCACTTGGATGCCGGTCACTATAATCCGAATTATACGCACGGAAAAATGACAGGTATTCCGGGAGCTCAAAGTTCTACCAGTGCAGTTGATACCAGTCTATTCTATAAAGAAGCAACTCCAATTACTGCTTTCGAGAATTTCACAGAGAAAATTCCAGGGACAACAGTTTCATTCAATATGATAGCCATACCAGGAGGCACATTCAAGATGGGTAGTCCAGCAAATGAAGCTTTCCATAAAGAGGATGAATCGCCGGTACGTGAAGTAACATTGGATAAATTCTTCATGGCAGAATTCGAAGTAACTTGGGATCAGTATTGGGCATTCTTTGCCAATACAATGAGCGAGGGACGAACTCCGCCCGAAGAAGTATATGCCAACAACAGCAATCCTGACGTAGACGCAATCTCAGGTCCTACTCCTCCATTCGGTTTCCCTGACCAAGGCTGGGGAAGCGGTGACAGACCTGCTATTACAATGACTCATTATGCTGCAGAAACCTTCTGTCAATGGTTGTCAAAGAAAACAGGAAAGAAATATCGTCTACCGACAGAAGCTGAATGGGAATATGCAGCCAGAGGAGGAAAAGAAACTCCTTACTTCTTTGAAGGAAATCCAAAAGATTTCTCTGATCAGGGATTTTGGAGAAAGTTCTTCGATGCAGAAACTGACAGTATCAGCTCATACGTTATCTATGCCAAGAATAGTGAAAACAAGACACAAGAACCATCAAGTGTCAAAGCAAATCCTTTCGGCTTAAAGAATATGTTGGGTAACGTAATGGAATACTGCGCCGACAAATACAGTCCGGAAGCATATAAACAAGGAGGCGAAAAGGTTTCTAATCCGATCTGTACGGAAGGCGAAGAATGGGTAGTGAGAGGAGGAAATTATACATCCGATGCTGCCGACGTTCGTTGTGCAGCCCGTTCTTGTACACAGCATGATGCTTGGTTAAAGACCGATCCGCAGCAACCGAAGAGTATCTGGTGGTATTCAGACATTAAAGGTATCGGTTTCCGAGTAGTATGCGAATATAACAAATAAGAAATAAAACACATAAAATATAATTGCTGACTTAACAAACAATATTATGAAGAAGGAAAATGGAATTAGCAGAAGATCATTTCTGAAAAGTTCAGCTATGGCTGGCGCATTAAGTGCAATTGGTGGCGGTAGTGCTGCTACATTATTAACCTCTTGTGGTGGTGGAAATGCCCAGGCTGATGCACCTAAGGCATTAAAAGAACCGGGGACTTATTATATTCCTGAATTACCTGATTTAGCAACTGACGGCAAAGAAATCAAAGCCGGTGTTATTGGTTGCGGTGGTCGTGGATCTGGAGCAGCTTTTGACTTCTTGAGCGCAGCAAATGGCGTTACTATTGTTGCTCTTGCTGATACATTCAAAGAAAGAGTTGATGCTTTGGCCGACAAATTAAAGAGCGAAAAGAATATTGATATACCTGCCGACAAACGATTTGTTGGTTTGGATGCCTACAAACAATTAATTGATAGCGGCGTTGATGTTGTTATCGTTGCAACTCCTCCTGTATTCCGTCCGGTACATTTCCAGTATGCAGTTGAAAAGAGCAAACACTGTTTCTTGGAAAAACCGATTTGTGTTGATCCGGCTGGTTACAGAACTATCATGGCTGCTGCCAAACAAGCTCAAGCAAAGAATTTGCGCGTAGTTACAGGAACTCAGCGTCATCACCAACGTTCATACGTTGAATCATACAAGAAGATTATGGAAGGTGCTATCGGTGAAATTACTGGTGGTATCGTATATTGGAATCAAAGTATGCTTTGGTATCGTGAACGTCAGCAAGGTTGGAGCGATTGCGAATGGATGATTAAGGACTGGGTTAACTGGAAATGGTTATCTGGTGATCATATCGTAGAGCAGCATGTTCACAATATTGATGTATTTACTTGGTTCAGCGGATTGAAACCAGTAAAAGCTGTTGGTTTCGGTTCTCGTCAACGTCGTCTGACCGGTGATCAGTATGATAACTTCAGTGTAGACTTCACAATGGAAAATGGTATCCACTTGCACAGTATGTGCCGCCAGATAGATGGCTGTGCCAACAATGTAAGTGAATTCATCCAGGGAACAAAAGGTTCTTGGGATAGTTCAACCATGGAGATCAAAGATTTGGCAGGTAATGTCGTTTGGAAATATGATAGCGAAGCTGAAAAGAATACCTACAAGCAAACTAATCCATACGTATTGGAACATGTAAACTGGATTAATTGCATTCGTGGTAACAAACAAATTGAACAGGCTTCTGAGACAGCTGTTGCTAACATGGCTGCTATCATGGGACGTGAATCAGCTTATTCAGGTGCAGAAACAACATGGGATGCTATGACTGCTTCTGCTTTGGATTACACTCCAAAAGATTTGAACTTGGGTAAGATGGATATGAGTGGATTCGTTGTTCCTGTTCCTGGCAAACCAGTTGACAAGAAATAATTGCGTATGACAGTAAATAGAAGAAATTTCCTGAAAGCAACTCTTTCAGGTGCTGCAATGGCTGTAGGAAGTACAGCCATTGCTTCTTGTACAGGCAAACCGGCAGAAACATCCGAACCGGCTGCTTGTCCGAAAGCTTGTGGTATCGAATTCAATAAAGCTGCACAGCTGAATATCTCTTTGCAGGAAGGTGTTGCTCCGGGCGAAAGCTTGAATGAGAAACTGGACTTCATGGAAAAGAATGGCGTAGTAGGCTTGGAACCGGGCGGTGGTAATTTAGCTGCTCGCGTAGATGAATTCAAACAGGCTTTAAACGGACGAAACATCAAGATCAGTGCGATCTGTGCCGGATTCAAAGGTTTCATTCTTTCTACTGATCCGGCTATTCGAAAGCAATGCATGGATACGATGAAAGAAATCATTGCTGCTGCCGGAGAATTAGGTTCTACGGGAGTTATCATTGTACCTGCATTCAACGGTCAAGTTCCGGTTATGCCGCATACAATGGAAACCCGTGATTTCTTGTGCGAACAATTCAATGAAATGGGAAACTTCGCCAAAGAACATGGAACAACAGTTATCTTCGAACCGTTAAACCGGAAAGAATGTTTCTACTTACGTCAAGTAGCCGACGCGGCTTCTTTATGCCGGGATATCAATAATCCGGGTGTTCGCTGCATGGGCGACTTCTGGCACATGACTTGGGAAGAAACATCGGATATGGGTGCCTTTATTTCTGCCGGTGAATACTTGCAACACGTACATGTGGCAAGTCGTAAGCGTAGAAGTATGCCGGGAGAAGACGGTGATGCTGATAATTATGTAAACGGATTCAAAGGATTGAAAGCTATTGGCTATAACAAGTACGTTAGCTTTGAGTGCGGTTGCCAGAGCGAAGACCGGGCAGCTACCGTTATCAATGCCTTGAATTTATTGCGTAAACAATGGGAAGAAGCATAATATGGCTTTGATTCAACCAAATATGTCAATGAGTGAGGTGGTAGAAGAAAACACCTCGCTCATTCCTGTAATCAACCGCTTAGGTATTCGACTGGGATTGCAGGATAAAACAGTTCGGGAAGTTTGTGAAGATCACCAAATCGATACGGATTTTCTCCTGATCATCATCAATACGTTCCTGAATGAAGAATACTTCCCGGAGAAACGGCTTCAGGCATTTCACGTTTCCCAAATTATTGATTACTTAAACAAGACCAATCAATATTACCTCAGGTTCCAGATTCCGAATATTGCCAAACATTTGGATTTGTTCATTACCCATAGCGAATCCAATAATGCGACCTTGAATTTGATTGGTAAATTCTTCCAATCCTTTAAAGAGCACTTAACGGAACAGATCAAGAAAGATGAATCGGAATGGTTTCCTTATTGTTTGCAGTTAAGCGGACAATTGCAGAAAAGTATTTCTTTCAACCAGGAAGAAATCCGGTCGTTCTCGGATAAGGAAACGAACGATGATAGTCTGGAAGCAGTACTTGCCGACTTGAAAAGCATCATGATCAAACATCTTTCGGGCAATTTTAATGAGAATCTTTGTTATGCCGTTATTTTTGCAGTCAACAGTCTGGAAAAAGACATCAAACAACATAACCGGATCCGTTATCGTATCCTCTCTCCGATTGTACATAAAATGGAACTTCTCATCAAGACCCGCTAAAGCTTCGTAATCCAATGGCCAGGAATAAGCAAATAGCCATCATATTAGCAGACATGCTTCAATTTTATGGGCTCGATTGCCTGTTGAAAGAGTATTTCTCTCCCTTACAGATTTCTTATTTTCCCAATATGCAGGCATTGGCAGAGAAGCAACCGGACTGGTTCGATTTCTATTTCACGGATGCTGAAACATTCCTGATTCATGGGGATTATTTTCTTCCCCGCCGGAATAAAACCATTGTTTTGGTGGATAAGGTGGAAACCAGCGGTACGGCAAATAATCTGATTTCTACGCGAAGCTCCGTAGAAACGATGATCGAACAAATCGAACAAGTCTTACTTGCCGAGAATACGAACAACGTAGTTGAGACTAATAATAAAGACTTATCCGGCCGGGAGATAAACGTTCTTCAGCAAATTGTTCGTGGGCATACCAATAAAGAAATTGCCGAACATTTAAATATTAGTCTGAATACAGTCCTTACCCACCGGAAAAATATTACAGCGAAACTGGGGATTAAAACGGTTTCGGGGCTTACATTCTATGCCATCATGAACGGATTGATCTCGGGAGACGAGATCGAACTCTAAATCTGCCTCTCCTTTTCCCTACTCTTCCTTTTTATGATTGACTTCGAAGCTCAAAAGAAGGAATATAAGTCCGGGGATAAAGATAATTCCTGCCGATGCCAGCAATGCTGTCTTCAACGAATACATATCATTCAGCCAACCGACAAACGGCGCTGCTCCGGCAAACATCAAGCGGATAACGAAATTCCGAATCGACAAGACCGTGGCACGCATGTCCGAAAAAGTCAACTGGTTGATGTATCCTTTCAAAACCGGCGTTGCAAAGCCCCGTACAATATAGAATAACGCCAGAATAGCCAATCCCCAATAAGTCAGATTGTAAGCCAAGGCCAGATAACCTCCGGCTATGCAGACCAAAATCAGCAGATTCATTTTGTTCATGCCCAACCGATGCTCTATTTTATCCGAATACAAGGCCGCTACACCTACAATCAGGTTCAATACCGTCCAAATCACACCAAACCAGGAAGTCGGTGTCTCGAGATACATTAAAACCGGCTGTACAAACCAGGCCATCGTCAGCGTAGCAGCACCGATAATGCCCGAATACATAATATTACAACACAACTGCCGATTCGTAAACAACGAGTATTTAATGATCCGGATGATTTCGGCTACCGGACTCTGCACCTTTCCTTTTGTATTAAATTCCTGCAGGGCAAAGGCGGCCGGTATCCCGATAAACGCCACACAAGCCTGGGCATAAAAGGGAAAACGCAACGAATAAACAGCCAGCAAACCTCCGAAAATACCGGCAAAGGCCTCGGCAAAATTCCCAATCATCGTAATCCGCCCTTCGTATTTCAAGTACTCATTTTCACGTTTGTAGTGCACCGTTGTATCATATAATAAGGCTGAATCGGCTCCATTGACAAGTGTCTGTCCGATACCCAAAAGTAATTCTGCGCCCAAAAAAGCTGTAAAGGATGAAGTAAACGAATAAACCAGATAACCGATAAAGAACAAGATACAACCCGAAACCAAGCATTTCTTCCGTCCCCATACATCAGCCAGATAGCCCGAAGGTATTTCCAATGTCACGGCAGCTACCGAATAAACACTCTTCAGGATAAAGACATCATGCAAACCCAAACCATGTTTTTCATAAAACAATACGATGATGGGCATCACCAGCGAGAACCATTTGGAAAGTTTCACCAGATACAATGCCAAAATATTTCGATTCATACTTCTTTCAACTTGATTTCATGTAACGAGATACAAAATTACGAATTAATTTGGCTTGCCCTCTCTTTTCTCTGCCCGGATATAAAAACAAATACCCTCTGACAGCAACTTACACATGTCGCACCTTATTCTTTAGTTCACGTCGCGGATTACTTAGTTCACGCCGTGGATTAAGTAGTTCACGCCGTGGATTAAGTAGTTCACGCCGTGGATTACTTAGTTCCCGACGTGAACTAAAGAATTACCAGGCAGAATTACAGTTTTCCCTGGTAGGATCTGCAACTTTAATTAGGGTTCCGAAAAAGATTGCATGGTGTGAACAGCTCCTTCCCTCAAAGTATCTTTTTCCACATAAAAACACCGTTACGGATAAACATTTTCTGCTTTTCCTTGGCTTTCTCTGAAAAAGTTATTACCTTTCGCCCGATTTTAGAAATAAACTTAACGTCAATATCAAGAAAAACTATGATTTGGAACGAAACAATAGAATGCATGGACCGCGAAGAAATGCGGAAACTGCAAAGTATCAGACTGAGAAGAGTTGTTGAACACGTTTATCATAATTCCCCTTTCTACCGGAAGAAGATGCAGGAGCTGGGTGTAGTTCCGCAGGATATTCAATCGATCGATGATATCACCAAACTTCCTTTTACTGTCAAACAAGACTTACGCGACAATTATCCGTTTGGATTAATGGCCGTTCCTATGTCCGAAATTGTGCGACTTCATGCCTCGTCGGGTACAACCGGCAAGCCGATTGTCGTTGGATATACCCGCAAAGATTTGGGAATATGGGAAGAAGTCGTTGCCCGCTGCCTGACAGCCTACGGATTAAGTAAGAATGATTCCGTCCAAGTATCATACGGATATGGGATGTTTACCGGAGGATTGGGATTGCATGGTGGTGTACAGAATATCGGAGGTACCGTTATTCCGATGAGTAGTGGCAATACTCAGAAACAGATTCAGCTGATGCACGACTTCGGAGCCAAGGCTTTGGCTTGTACGCCTTCGTATGCTTTGTATCTGGCAGAAACTATCCGCAATTCGGGTATTCCTCTTGACGAATTCAAACTTCGGGTAGGTATTTTCGGAGCAGAGCCCTGGACTGAAAACATGCGCAAAGAGTTGGAAGAAAAAATGAACATCAAAGCATACGATATCTACGGACTGACAGAAATCTGCGGGCCGGGCGTCGGCGGTGAATGTGAATGCCAGAACGGAACACACCTGTGGGAAGACCATTTCTTCCCCGAGATTGTCGATCCGAAAACCCTGCAGCCGGTTGAACCAGGCCAGATGGGTGAGCTCGTCTTCACTACATTAACAAAAGAAGGTATGCCGATGATTCGTTATCGTACCCGCGATTTGACACATTTGATCTACGAAAAGTGTGAATGCGGGTGTACAGCTGTCCGAATGGGAAGAATTTTAGGTCGAAGTGACGATATGTTGATTATTCGTGGCGTAAATGTTTTCCCATCTCAAGTAGAATCTGTAATTTTGGAATTGCCGGAATTCGAGGCCCACTACCTGATTATTGTGGATCGCGTGAACAATACCGATACATTCCAGATCCAGGTAGAAGTCCGTCCGGAATATTACTCAGACGAAATGAACAAGATGATTGCTTTGAAGAAAAAGATAACCAACCGCATCCAAAGCGTAATCGGATTGCAGCCGGATATCAAGATTGTCGAACCACGCAGCATCGAGCGTAGTATGGGCAAGGCAAAGCACGTCATCGACAACCGTAAATTCGAATAATAACTAAAAGAAAGGATTATTATGCTGATCAAACAATTATCAATCTTTTTGGAGAACAAGAAAGGCCGTTTTACGGAAGTAGCCAATATATTAGGAGAAGCAGGCATCAACATGTCGGCATTCACGGTATCCGAAAATTCGGATTTCGGCATACTCCGCCTTATCGTTTCCGATACCGACAAGGCCATTCAAGTATTGCGCGATCATTTATATGCAGTAAGTGTAGCCGATGTGGTATGCCTTCACTGCCCGAATCAGCCCGGAGCATTGGCAAAAGCCATGAAAATCATTACGGCAGCCGGTATCTTCGTTGAATATATGTATGCCTTTTCGCAGGGCGATGCAGCGAACGTCATCATCCGTCCGGACAATGTTGAACGTTGCGCCGAGGTACTGAAAGAGAACAAACTCGAACTGATTGCAGCCAGTGATTTATACAAATTGTAATTTTTAATACGCTAACGACCTTGTATTTCACAAAGAATTGTTATCTTTGCGCGCTAAACGTATGGTTGAATGAAGAAGATTGTATTATTATGGATGATGAGTGCTGTCTTGTTTACCTCTTGCGGAGAGTATAACAAGATCTTGAAAAGCACAGATTATGAATTGAAGTATTCGTACGCCAAGAAGTATTTCAACGCGAAACAATACTCCAAATCAGCAACGCTGTTGGATGAATTGGTTACAATCTTTAAAGGAACAGCTTATGCAGAAGAATCTCTGTATCTGCTCGCTCAAAGCTATTATGGGCAAAAAGATTACCAGACAGCTTCGCAATATTTTGAAACTTATTACAAGACGTACCCGAAAGGCGAATATGCCGAACTGTCACGTTATTATTCCGGTTATGGTTTATATTTAGATTCTCCGGATCCTAAATTAGACCAGACACAGACGTATAAGGCAATCGAACAATTGCAGTTGTACATGGATTATTATCCACAGAGCGAACGGGCAGAAGAAGCACAGCGAATCTTGTTCGAACTGCAGGAAAAACTGGCGTTGAAAGAATTGCTGGCTACCCGGCTTTATTTCAACTTGGGTACTTATATGGGTAACAACTATTTGTCTGCGGTTATCACGGCAGAGAATGCGTTGAAGAATTATCCGTATTCAAAGTATCGTGAAGAATTTATGTATATGCTGCGCGCAAAATATGAATTGGCATTGGTTAGTGTCGACGAGAAGTTACAAGGAAGATACCGTGATGTAGTTGACGAGTATTACAATTACATCAATGAGTATCCGGAAGGTAAATATCTGAAAGATGCAACCAAGTATTTCAATTATGCTAGCAAGCGGATTACTAATACGTATTAAACGAATTATCAATATAAACGAAGTATGGATTACAGAAAAACGAACGCGCCGACGAATACCATTACACGCGACATGATGAAACTTTGTGCCGATACAGGTAATGTGTATGAAACGGTAGCGATTATTGCAAAGCGGGCTAATCAGATTGGTGTTGAAATGAAACAAGATCTGGAAAAGAAACTCCAAGAGTTCGCCTCTTATAACGACAATCTGGAAGAAGTGTTCGAAAACAGAGAGCAGATTGAAATCTCTCGTTACTATGAAAAGCTGCCTAAACCAACATTGATCGCAGCGAAAGAGTATGAGGATGGTAAGGTTTATTACAGAAATCCTGCTAAAGAAAAGAATAATTTCTAATAATTGTCGGAATATATTTATTTGCTAACGACAGTTTGAATCCATAAAAGAGCAATTAATAAAGTCTTTTCAGTCAACCGACAGGAAATATCCTTTATTAATTGCTCTTTTCATTTTCTGATTCAAACGACAATAACTTAAAAAGAAAAATACTTATGATACAAAGAATACAAACTGTATATCTGTTAATCATCGTCGCACTGATGATTGCAACATTATTCCTGCCATTAACGGTTTTACAGGCAGGTGAGTCTTTATGTTCGTTTGATGCCTCTGGTATCTCAACGATGCTGACAGATCAACCGGAATTACTTTATCCGACATGGGGTTTGTTTGCGCTGACAGCAATTATAGCCCTCATTTCACTGATTACTATTTTCCTTTATCGCAAACGCATTCTACAGATTCGTTTATGTATTTTCAATGCCATCCTGATGTTAGGTTTTTATGGCTTATATGCTTTCTATGTATGGACAGTATCAAAAGATTTGGGAGATGTTGACATCACCGGGAAAATCGCTTTAACATTCCCATTTATCAGTTTAATCCTGAATTATCTGGCCATCCGTAATATCGGAGCTGATGAAGCTTTGGTTCGTTCATTGGATCGCTTACGGTAAAAAGACAAATCTATCTTATAAAAAGAGGTTGCGTTCACGATATCATGACGCAACCTCTTTCTGTTTTAAGCCAATTCCGTAAGTTCAAATGCTTACTGCTTCCTACAAACTTATGGAAAAGATTTATGATCTGTCATCATTTAACAACTGGTTGATCGCTCATTTCAACAGACAACTGACCACCCGATACAACATCTTTGAAACGGATTTCTGGAGATGTTAACTCTTTTCCGTTCCAAACATAGTCTTTTACATAAACATGCTGTTTGTCATTATTATGTGCTTCGATCACAAATGTATCGCCCGGATAATAATCTTTATTCAAACGAATCGTTACTTTATCGAACAACGTGCTACCCAATGAAAAGACCGGATCCACATCGGCCAATCCTTTTACATCAAACATACCTAAGGAAGAAATCACATACCAGGCACCCAACTGTCCCTGATCTTCATCCTGTCCGTATCCATAACCATGGATTCCATCTGTTCCATAGAACTCATCCAAGATAGCTCTTACCCACTTCTGCGTTAAATCGTAACGGCCAGCCTGATTGAACAGCCAAGAAATATGCAAGCAAGGTTGGTTTCCCTGATTATAATATGTCTGCAAGCCGGCAAAAGCATTAATCGTCTTGCCTCCACTGAAAATCTTATCTTGCGAGATAATGAAAATACTGTCCAGACGCTGGACAAATTCTTCTTTACCCATCTTCGCGATCAGCGTTTGGGCATCATGCGGTACATAGAATGTATATTGATAAGCATTTCCTTCCTGGAAGCCACGCCATACTTGCATCGGATCGAAGTTCTCAATGAATTTTCCATTCTCCCATTTCGGATGAATCAGATTGGTCTCTTCATTATAAATACGTTCCCAACCTTTCGATAAATCCATCAATTGCTGATAATCGTCCATCTTACCTAATTCTTTCGCCATCTGAGCGACTGCATACGCACCAAACGAATATTCCAACGTATGAGATGCAGAAAACATCCAAGACTCATCCGGATACTCTCCTTGATCTTTGTGAGGGACATAACCATATTTGACAAACTTGTCTGTATCCAACTTGCCGGCACCCATCGGACGATCCTTTCCGTCCAATTCATTCTTGCGGGCAGCTGCATAAGCAGTTTCTACATCGAAGTCACGAATACCACACAAATAAGCAGCCGCAATAACATTTCCCAGCTGATTGGTTCCAACGCCCGATACAAAACGACTGCAGGCAATACCATCACCTAACCAGCCCGTATCTTTATAAACCTGTAAATGCGTGCTGACATAATCCGACAAATACTCCGGATAAGCCAAGGCCCAAACCTGAATCAAGTTCCATTGTCCACCCCAAATACCATCGGTATTATAGAAAGAGAACTTCGGTTTTCCATTTTCCATCGGCAACTGACCTATCGAGCCGTCATTCTTCGGATAAGCACCATTGACATCGCTAGCCAGACC
>ENA-OPBO01002232-OPBO01002232.1-human-gut-metagenome-genome-assembly--contig:-NODE-2232-length-11895-cov-6.984966_pt1 | contig 11895 bp, 10 predicted proteins | sample MGYA00241071_ERZ501458 | MGnify/ENA primary metagenome ERZ501458 (study PRJEB25962, sample SAMEA2042509) | human gut metagenome | biome: human gut; feature: human-associated habitat; material: faeces...
GCCGTGGGCTCTACAATTACGGTACCCAGTGCATGCGCCCCGATGGCACGAACATGTGGGGCTATCGGGCCTTGGGGCCTACGGCTTTCCATGCCTTTTTCGACAGCCTGCCGGGCGTGGACGAACTGACCTGGCACAGCGGACTGAGCAAGGCGGTGTGTTCCTTGCCTGCTTCGTCCGACCGCCATTCCGTATTGCTTCGTGCCGTGGCTGCCAACTGGTTCGACTTTTTCCGTTACGACTTTGTAGCCGGGCGTCCTTTTACCAAGGCCGAATACGATGCCGGACGTGCAGCCTTTGAGAAGGCGGATGACGAGTGGCGGCTTGTCCGCAACCGTGAAGACGGCGTAGTGCGCCGTTTCGTCGTCATCAGCGAGCGGCTGGCAGGACAGCTGTTTGGCGGAGCTGCCGGGGCAGTGGGCAAGCAACTGTTGCTGGACTTTCAGGAGGCGCGCGTGGTGGGCGTGGTGCGCGATGTCAGTTCCATCTTCCAGACCGCCTATGCCGACGTGTGGGAACCTTTCACCCTGATGAATGAGGAGCACCTCGACCCGAACCTCGCTACTGCCGGTCTGCTGGGCTTCCGCTATGCCGTCCTTCATCTGTCGCCCGGTACATCGCCTGACGCAGTACGCACCGAAGTGAACCGGCGGATGGAGCAGCTCAACAAGCAAGGGCTAGAGTATATCCTGAAGGATCCGCGGCTCTATACACATACGGACTACACCTTCTTCCGCGACAGCAGTATCAGTGCCAGTCTGGTCTATGTGCTGTTGTTGCTGATTCTGTTAGTGGTACCTGCCGTGGGCATATCGGGGTTGGTGCATGCTCAGATGCAGAGTCGCCTGGGCGAGATAGCCATCCGCAAGGCTTATGGAGCCTCTAATGCCAACATCATCGGTCACTTGTTTGCCGAGAGCCTGTGTACTACCTTGATAGGCGGTGTGCTGGGCTATGCCTTGTCGTGCGTGCTGGTGGTGGCGGGCGGTACGTGGCTGTTCGGTACGGGCGGTGTAGAGCTGGAAGGTATCCTGTTGGGCAGCGACCTGCTGCTGCGGCCTTCGTTGTTCGTGGCAGTGCTGGCGGCGTGCCTGGTGTTCAACGCACTGTCTACGCTGCTGCCGGCCTGGATGGCGGTACACCGCAACATTTCATACACATTAACGGGAGGAGAATAAGATTATGTGGAGACAAATATACAGACAGATGTGGAACCAACGACGTGCCAACGCATGGCTGTGGGTGGAGTTGTGTATCGTAACCGTACTGCTGTGGTATGGCATCGATTTAGTGTATAATTACGAAGGAGCCGCCTGGCAGCCCAAAGGTTACGACACGTCGTGTGTGTTCGACCTGACCGTGGAGGCCAAACCATTGGAAGTCATCAACGATGCCGATAACCAGCGGGCGGGGAAAGATTTCGCTTACCTGTACAACCTGATTAAAGACTATCCCGGCGTGGAGGAAGTCTGTGCCTATCACGGCAGCATTCCCTATACAGGCGATGCAATGTTAGAGGGTTATGCCTCTCATACCGATTCGGCACATGTGGTGTCGTGTTTCATCCGTTATGTCACACCTTCTTATTTCAAGGTGTTCCGCCTGAAGCCCATTGCCGGGCAACTGGATGAAGCGCACTGGTCGCCGGCCGAATATCCCATGCCCGCCCTGATGAGTGTAGACCTGGCAGATTCCCTGTTCCATCAGCCCAACGTGGCCGACGCTGTAGGCAAGACCTGTTTCAATCCCTACTGGCTGAAGCGGGACAATCCGGTGACCAATTATCGGGTGGCTGCTGTCCTGCCCCGGCACAAGCTGGACGATTACGAGCGCTACGAACCGTTCATCTATCTGCCTGCCCAGCAGGCTTTCTGGTGGCAGCATGTGGCGATACGCGTTGCTCCCGATCAGGTAGCCGGTTTTGCCGAGCGTTTCCGCAAGGATATGCAGCCGGTGTTCGACCGGGGCATCTTCTACCTGAACACCATCCGGTCGTACGATGACATGAAAGAAGCCTACGACATACAGCAGGGCACGGTGAACTACCTGAATACGGTCTATGCCGTGGCGGCCTTTTTCCTGTTCAATATCTTCCTGTGCGTGTTTGCCACTTTCTGGTATCGCACCCGCAAGCGCCGTTGCGAAGTGGCTCTGCGTATGGCTATGGGTAGCAGCCGTCGCACGGTGATGGGGCATTTCCTGCTGGAAGGTCTTGCACTTCTGCTACTGGCAGCCGTTCCGGCTTTGCTCATCGCTTTCAACATCCAGCTGGCCGACCTCACGGTACATACGCTGATCGATGTTTCGGCTACCCGTTTTGTGGGATGTTTCTGTGCGGCGTTGCTGCTGATGGCACTGATCATTCTTGCCGGTATCTGGTATCCCGCCCGTCAGGCGATGAAAGTGCAGCCCGCCGAAGCGTTGCACGACGAGTAGTCCACGCAGATAAAGAGGGCGTTATTTTTTCCCAGTTAGGAAAAAAATATTCCCCAGTTAGCAAAAAATTTTTTCCTAACTGGGGAATTTTTCTTTCTTGTTTTCAGAAGTTATATGTCATTCCGTCCGTTTGCAGGCATTCACCTGGAAGAATTCGTTGAATATGGTTTCGTAGTTGCCATGCAGCAGGATGTGATGATTTCCCAACGGGTTCTTCAGGAAATAATCAGCCGGTGAGTTCAGGCGGACACGTACCTGCGTGCGGCACATGTTGATGTAGTTGGTGTTCTCGGTCAGCGTGCCGGTAGTCAGGTAGTATTCGTCCAGGCATTCGCCTCCGCATTTGACGATGGTCACGTCGCCGGTAGGCAGCAAGCCCTGAATGCCGATGCTCAGTTCGGTCTCGAAGTGACTGCGAAGGATGAACTTCTCGGTCTGTTTCAGTCCTACGGTGCAGTGGGCCAATACAATTTCGTTGGTACGTGCGTTGATCATGGAAGGGTTGGCCATGAATGCCGACTTACCTGTGAGAGTCTTTACCACCAGCATGGTGAAAACCGACTGCAGGTCGCCTTCGCATCCGGCAATGATGCCTTCGTCATTCAGTAGCGAGAGGGCCAGACAGCCTGTAGCCCCTGTCATCTCTATCAGCTTGAAACAGCTCAATGTCAGGGCCGAGAGTTTTTCTTCTTCTACGATGCGCTTGACGGCCTGGTATATCTTCATGGCTTTCAGCATGTCGTCGGCCGATGCTTCACGGCAGGCCAGTGCCTGTCCGGCCAGCTGGGCAGCGGCTTCGCCCACTTCGTCGTCGGTAAGTGCATTGAAATATTCAACGACCCGTTCCAGCGGGATGTCTATGTATTCGATGCCCCAGCGGCGTTTGGCCAGCAGATAATCCACATTGCTGGAGATGAGCCAGCTTGAAGGCGTACCGATAACACCGATGCGCGATCCGGAGATTTGATGCTGCGCCTTGAAGTTATTGTACATGACAAATATGCGTCTGACGATTTCTGTCAGTTCGCCATGCAGAATTTCGCTTTTCATGCCTCGCGTACGGAGCCAGGATGATATCTCAAGAGCAGCAGCCAGCGAGTTCTGCATTCCGTCGGCTAAAAATACGGCCGGGCGGGGCAACGATTCAAAATGCTGGATAACCATCCGTTCTACTCCGCCGGTAGCGATAAACAACAGGCAGAAATCGTCGGGAGATATTTTGTCTATATCTTGACAATCGATGAATTTGAGGGTGAAATATTTTTCCAACTCGGTCAGTACCGTTTCGTGAGAACTGCGGATGGAAGCTTGCTTGTGCAGTGGAGATGCAAATGTAATCAGATTGAGGACCATGATATTATTTTTGGTTTTAGCTATTAACGGTTTAGTAACTCAAAGGTAAGGCTTTCTTTTTATTTGGCATAACGTTTTTAATATAGATAAGGTTTTTAAAGTTTTTATGTCTGCTGTTTCCGTTGATTCCAAATAAATCGCTACTTTTGTGGCTTTAAACAAAAAGAATGCAAATTGTTGAATAATAGAAGAAGATTTTAAAGTTCGAATCATGCCTAAAATATCTATTCGTGGAACAGAGATGCCCGCTTCGCCTATCCGCAAGCTGGCTCCTCTGGCAGATGCAGCCAAACAAAGAGGAATACACGTCTTTCATCTGAACATCGGACAGCCCGACCTGCCCACGCCGCAGGTGGCGATCGATGCGATACGCAATATTGACCGGACTGTCTTGGAGTATAGCCCGAGCCAGGGATACCGCAGTTACCGCGAAAAGCTGGTGGGCTATTACGAAAAGTACAATATACACCTGACTGCCGACGACATTATCATTACGTCCGGCGGTTCCGAGGCAGTGCTTTTCTCGTTCATGGCCTGCCTGAACCCGGGAGACGAAATCATCGTTCCCGAACCGGCGTATGCCAACTACATGGCATTTGCCATTTCGGCGGGTGCCAAGATACGTACCATTGCAACGACCATTGAAGAAGGATTCTCGCTGCCGAAGGTGGAGAAATTCGAAGAACTGATCAACGAGCGTACCCGTGCCATCCTGATCTGCAACCCGAACAATCCGACCGGCTACTTGTATACCCGTCGCGAGATGAACCAGATACGCGACCTGGTGAAGAAGTACGACCTGTTCCTCTTCTCCGATGAGGTGTATCGTGAGTTTATCTATACCGGTTCGCCTTACATCTCGGCTTGCCATCTGGAAGGTATCGAGCAGAATGTGGTGTTGATTGATTCTGTTTCCAAGCGTTATTCGGAGTGCGGTATCCGTATCGGTGCTCTGATTACGAAGAACAAGGAGATACGCGATGCTGTGATGAAGTTCTGTCAGGCACGTCTCAGTCCTCCGTTGATTGGGCAGATTGCTGCCGAGGCTTCGCTCGATGCCGGCGAGGATTATTTGCGCGATACGTACGACGAATATGTAGAACGCCGCAAATGCCTGATCGATGGTCTGAACCGTATTCCCGGTGTTTATTCGCCCATTCCGATGGGTGCCTTCTATACGGTGGCCAAACTTCCGGTCGACGATTCCGACAAGTTCTGTGCCTGGTGTTTGTCCGAGTTCGAATACGAAGGGCAGACAGTGTTCATGGCTCCGGCTTCGGGTTTCTATACCACTCCGGGAGCTGGGCGCAATGAAGTGCGTATTGCCTATGTATTGAAGAAAGAAGACCTGACCCGTGCCCTTTTTGTACTGCAGAAAGCGCTTGAGGCCTATCCGGGGAGAGTAGACTGATGAGTCTTTCCTTGTTTCTAGCCAGACGTATTTATCGGGGGGACGATGCCGGCCGGCAAGTCTCCCGTCCGGCGGTGCTGATTGCCATGACAGGCATTGCCATCGGGCTGGCGGTGATGATTATTACCGTGTCGGTGATAGTGGGCTTCAAAAGTGAGGTACGCGAAAAGATAATAGGTTTCGGTTCGCACATACAAGTCACTAATCTGGAACAGGCCCGCTCTTACGAGACTTTTCCGGTAGTGGCCGACGACAGTCTGCTGGCCATACTTTCCGACTATCCCGAGGTGAGCCATGTGCAGCGCTACTCCACCAAGATGGGCATGGTGAAGACAGCCGAGGCTTTTCAAGGTATGCTGCTGAAAGGCATCGGACCGGAGTATGACCTGTCCTTCTTCCGGAATCATCTGTTGGAAGGAGAGTTTCCGCAGTTCAGCGATTCGGCTTCGTCCAACAGGGTGGTTATCTCGAAATCGCTGGCCGACAAACTGAAGTTGAAGCTGGGCGACAAGATTGATACGTATTACATACAAGACGATATCCGTGCCCGTCGGTTGAAAATTGTGGGTATTTACCAGACCAATCTGGCCGAGTATGACAATCTGTTTATGCTGACCGACTTGTGCCTTGTGAACCGTTTGAACAAATGGGAGTCTGACCAGGCCAGTGGCATTGAACTATCTTTGCGCGATTACAATCGTCTGGAAGAGATGACCTACGAGATTGGGGACGACCTGAATGGAGTAATCGACCGTTTCGGACAGGAATACTGTGTGCGCAACATCGAACAGCTCAATCCTTCCATCTTTGCCTGGCTCGGCATTCTGGACGTCAACATCTGGGTGATTCTGGTGCTGATGATCGGTGTGGCCGGCTTTACCATGATTTCGGGCCTTCTGATTATCATTATCGAGCGCACTTCGATGATCGGTGTGCTGAAGTCTTTAGGAGCCAACAATGATACCATACGCCGACTGTTCCTGTGGTTTGCCGTCTTTCTTATCGGGAAAGGCATGCTGTGGGGCAATGCTATCGGACTGGCTTTCTACTTCGTACAGCGTCATTTCGGATTGTTCAAGCTCGATCCCGAAACCTATTATATGGACACCGTCCCTGTATCTTTCAACATCTGGCTGTTTCTGCTGCTGAATGTGGGCACGTTGCTGGCTTCGGTGCTGATGCTGCTGGGACCCTCGTACTTGATTACGCGCATCCATCCGGCCAATTCCATGCGTTACGAATAGGAAGTTCTATTGTACCCGCTTGCATTTTCCGCTGAACCGACGGATTTCCAGTTTGATGATTTCAGTGCGATGAAAAGATTTCTCTGCATATTTCAGCCCAACGGTCGTATCGTTGGGCGAATATTTTTGTAGCAACAGCTGTAAGGCATGTTTCCGCTCTTCAACCTCCAGTCCGATACGAGCCAGACAATCCAGCACAATACTTTCATAGCCGGTGGTGAATTTGTTGGAAACAACATGCGTAGCTCCGACTACGCAGAATGAAACCTCCGGATGAGCAGCGATGCAGCGTAGCTTTCGGCCTTGCGGAGCACAGTGCAGGTAGATGGCATCTTTGCCGTCCCATACATAATTGATGGGGATTCCGTATGCGGCTTTACCCGCTTCATCGGTCATGGACAGCACTCCGTATTCTCCTTCTTTCAGCAAGGCGTATGCACGTTCGTTGTCCAAAAGGCGGTCTTGTCTTCTTACAGCTTCGTTTGTATATTCCATCATTCATTCTTTTTTAGGAAGAGTTTGTTAGGGCGTACTTAGGGAGCAACAGGAAAGTATATAATCACTTCCGCAGGAATTCCCGCTTGTCGCGGAAAAGGTAAAACAGCTTCCAGCACAAGGATTGGAGTGGCTGGAGGATGTCAAACAGTGGGAGTGTCAGCCGATAGCGATATCGCTCGTTCAGCGACTTGGCCGTGGAGTTTATTACCAGTGCCTGGACGATGAAGCGAACCAGGAAAAGCAGCACACCGATTCCGGCAACCAGCCAGTGGAAATGAAGAATGCCCCACACAGTCATAGCGATCCATGCCGCATAGAACAACAGACGACTGAGGGTTTCGAAACCTGCCAGCCAGCGTTGCAGGCCTTTGTATTGGCGGGCTGTCGAAGCATACCCTATTTTTTCCTCACGCCAGTCTTTGCTTCTGTAGACGGGTTGCATCCGTACCGCAGCCTCTGGAGCTGTTTCTACCCGTGTATTGTTACCGTTGGCTACCTGATTGACGAAGAGGTCGTCGTCGCCGCGCCGCAGGTTCAGATGGGCAGAAAATCCTTTTTGATCGTAGAAGAGCTGTTTCCTGTAAGCCAGGTTTCGCCCGATGCCCATATACGGATGTCCCCCCAGGGCAAATCCCAGATAGCGCATGGCGGTGAACAGACTGTCGAAAGCAGTGCAGCGGTGAAGCCAGCTTTTTCCGCGTTCGTATCCGCTGTAGCCCAGTACGACTCCGGTATGCGGTGTAAAGTTGCGTGCCATCAGGCGTAACCATTGATTGCTTTGAGGCTGGCAGTTGGCTTCGGTCAGCACCAGCCAGTCGTGACGCGAGGCACGGATGCCAAGGGTGACAGCCAGCTTCTTACGGCTGATGTAGCGCGACGAGTCGGGCACAAAGCTGTGGTATAGGTTACGGTACTGCTCTTCGAGTTGCAGCAGATAGTCTTCGCTTTCGTTCTTCTCGCCGTCGTTGATGACGATCACCTCAAAATCCGGATAGTCCTGTGCCAGTATGGCGGGCAGGTTGCGGCGCAGATTTTCCACTTCGTCGTGTGCACAGATGATGACCGACAGAGGAGGAAGCTCCTGAGTAAAGTGAAGTTCGTTACGTTGCTCCTTGCGGTTGCGCCGCCCGATACGGCTGTAGAGGACAAGGTAGTAGATGATCTGAACGGCTAACAGAATGCCGGCTGCCATGAGCAGATATTGTTCGGTAGAATTGATGGCAAATGTTTCCATTGAGTTTGCGATAGTTGAATAATGTAACGTGCAAAAGTACAAATTTTCGTCCACACCTTGTACTGCCTGTCCTCTCTTTTTCTTACTTCGCCGTCAGTACGGGCACCGTCAGAAAACGGCAAGCAGGGAAGTGACGGGTCAGGTAACGTTGCAGGTACTGCTGGGTATCTTCCTGAATGGTGGTGTCCTCGATGGTCGGGTACAGATTGTAGAGTACGGTATGCAGTTCGATGCCCCGTCGGGCTACGGCTTCCAGACTCAGCAGGGTGTGGTTGATGCTGCCCAGCTTGCCCGAGGTGACAAACACCAGCGGATAACCTTTCTCGGCAATGTAGTCGATGGTCAGATACTCGTCTTTCAACGGAACCATCAGGCCACCGGCTCCTTCCACCAGGACGGTCTCGTAGCGGCGGGCCAGTTCCAGCGTGGCTTGTTCTATCTTGGCAAAGTCAATAGGACGCCGGTCGATGCGCGAGGCCAGGTCGGGCGATGCCGGATAGGAGAAGATTTCGGGCATGGTCAGTCCTTCCTTGTCTTCGGGCAGGTAGCCGGTACCCATCAGACGGCGGTGCAGGTCGATGTCCTCGCTGTGACCTACGTTGCCTGTTTGGATAAATTTCTGGGTAATGACCCGTTTGCCTTCCTTGATAAGCTGCTCCGCATACCAGGCGGTGCAGTACGATTTTCCGGCATCCGTATCGATGCCGCTGACGAAATAGATGTTGTTCGTATTCATAATTGAATGTTTTTAAGTACTAAGTTACTTAAGTTTCGCAAGTTTATTAATAGGTTGTAGTTAAGGAGTTAAGTAGTTAAGCCAATACCTTTGTGAAAAGGATACCGGCCATACACTTAATCTATCGGCTTTAACTCCTGGCCCACCTTGGTGGGCGATAACTCCTTTTAACTCCTTTAACTCCTGTTCTTTATTGCTTGTATCGGCAAATCACGTAAATCGGCTGGTACGTCAGGCTGACTCCTTCGGCCGAACCGAAGCGGTTGCGGTATTCGTCGCAGAACGTTTGCAGGCGTCCGCGGCTCCAGGTGTGCTTCTCGGTTCCCGTGACGCCGGTCATGCGCAGGTGGTGCAGCACGTCGATAGGCGTGGGGAAGTGCAGCACAGCTTCCTCTTCTTCGAGGTACAGCACTTCGTAACCTGCGGCTTCCAGTTCCTTTTTCAGCTGTTCGGGAGGCGTGTATTCCAGTCCGTTGCCGGTCAGTGTGCGTATCTCGTACAGGTTGCGCAGCCCGAATGTGCTGAATGCCAATACGCCGCCGGGACGAAGCAGGGCGGTACTGCGGCCGAAGAAATCGGCTGGCGCGACGAACCATTGCAGGGTGGAACACGAGGTCAGCAGGTCCAAGCGGTCGGGCAGGGGACAGGTTTCGGCATCGCCTGCTTCGAAGCAGACACCGCTGTTGCCGGTCAGTTCCGTCAGGCAAAAGCGCATCTCCGGGCAAAGGTCGTTCAGATGCAGCAACGACGGATGCCAGGTGTCGAATAGTAGTTGCGAGTAAAGTCCCGTACCGCAGCCGAACTCGGCAATGCGGTCGAAGCCGGCATCGGGCACGGTGCGTTGCAGCAGGCGAATCATCTTCTCGGCTACCTGTTGCTGTACGCGTGCTTCGCGGCTGTAAGTGGCACGGGCACGGGCAAATCGTTCGGCGATCAGTTGTTTGTCCATCGGTCTTGCAAGTAATGTTTAAAGAGTGATTCCTGATAATGTGCATCCTCGGTTTGCATTGCCGCAGTGCCCAGTTCGTGCCAGGCATTCAGCTGGTTGGCAGGCGGGATGATACGGTCGTTGCTTCCTACGATGGCTTCGGTCCACTTCAGCGTGGGCTGTGGCTGTCCGGCATATTGCCGTGCGATGCAGTCCAGCTCGTCGCGTACCTCTTCCAAAGGCCGGCGGGGAGTACGGCTCAGGAAGTCGCGGAAAGCAGCACTGTCGGCACACATGCGTCGCAAAAACTTGTGGAGCGAAGCCCCCGTCAGGCCTTCCAGTGTTCCCTGGAAGATGACAGGCGGAATGCCTCGCCGTTCGTCGATGGGGAAAGGGGTTCCGTTGATGGCTGTACTGCTGCCAATGTTCAGGCCGAGGGTGGGGACAACGTGCGATGCTGCCCATACGCCCATCGACCAGCCTACGACGTGTATCTCGGCGTAGCCTTGGAGCAACGATGCGTCGAAGTCCAGTGTCCGGTAGTCGTAGCACAGCATGAAGTCCATGCCCTGCGGACGGTAGTGGCTGAACGGTGTCTCGTCTGCCGCCCATCCGGCAAAGAACAGCAGCAGCTTCGGATGGTTTTCGTGGATGATATATACTTGTTTCATTTCTTGGTTGAACTTGTAGGTTGATGATTTGAATCAGGTTGCAGTGACAGTCACTGCCCGGTTTATTAGGGGCTATCCGCCATAAACTGACAATTTATCGGCTTTAAACTCACAGTTTACCGGCTTTAAACTGACAGTTTATTGCCTTTAAACTGATAATTTATCGCCGTTAAACTGGAATAATCTCCGTAGCTTCAGAGAGGAATCCGGTCGATTTCCTCTTCCGCCAGTGCAGCCGTCAGCGAGAAGCGGATGCGCGAAGTTCCTTCGGGCACCGTAGGCGGGCGGACAGGCAGTGCGTAGAAGCCGTGGCGTTGCAGGTTCTCGGCTCGTATCACGGTGTCGGCACTGGGCCCTACAATCATGGGGACAATCTGGCTGACGCTGGGCGTGGTGTATCCCTGTTCTGCCAACCGGCTGCGCAACCGCTCGCCCAGGTGTTGTACATGTTTCCGCCGTTCGCTCATGCCTGCCAGCCGCCGGACGATAAACAGTGTCCAGGCTATGCAGACCGGAGGCAGGGCAGTTGTGAAGATGAAAGGACGCATGCGGTTCACCAGGTATTCGCGTACCGTACGACTGCACACTACGTATGCCCCGGCCGATGCGGCTGCCTTGCCAAAGGTGCCTACCAGGAAGTCGATATCGCCGATGCAGCCTTCTTCTTCGGCACATCCCAGGCCGGTAGGGCCGAAGACACCGAAGCCGTGCGCTTCGTCCACGTACAGCAATACGTTGTCGCGACTCTGCTTCAGCCGTACCAGTTCGCGCAGGTCGGTGCGGTCGCCGTCCATGCTGAATACGCCGTCTGTGATGATGAGCCGTTTGCCTTCGACAGGCTCCTGCAGCAGTTCTTCCAGATGTGCCATATCCATGTGGCGGAACACCTTGATTTTCGCGCCGGATAAGCGACAGCCGTCAATGATGGAGCCATGGTTCAGTTCATCGCTGTAGATAAAATCACCCTTGCCGACCAGCTGTGGAATCAAACCGGAGTTTGCGGTTACGCCGCAGTTGAATACCAGTGTTGCCTCTACGCCCTTGAATTTTGCCAGCTTTTCCTCCAGCTCATCATGCACGGGATAATTGCCGCAGATGTTTCTGCTTGCGGTTGTGGCAACGCCGTATTTTTCCAAAGCCTCCTTTGCGGCAGCAACAACGGCAGGATGGTTGGCTAGGCCAAGGTAGTTATTGGAGGCCATATTGATAACCTCGCGTCCATCCAGGATAATGCGTCCGCCCTGTGGGCTGTATAATGTTCTGTACATAAAAATACCCTCTTTTCTATCAATGCTGTATAGTGATTGCTTTTATCATACTACACAGAGACAGAAAGGGGAAGATTTATAAAAGCAATCACTATACAGCATTGATAGAAAAGAGG
>ENA-OPBO01002235-OPBO01002235.1-human-gut-metagenome-genome-assembly--contig:-NODE-2235-length-11882-cov-10.390378_pt1 | contig 11882 bp, 10 predicted proteins | sample MGYA00241071_ERZ501458 | MGnify/ENA primary metagenome ERZ501458 (study PRJEB25962, sample SAMEA2042509) | human gut metagenome | biome: human gut; feature: human-associated habitat; material: faeces...
GTTGGAAGATGACGGGCTACACCGGCCTTGCCAGCCACGGCGGCACGCTGGGCCTCATCATTGCCCTGTGGCTCTACTGCCGCAAGACGAAGATGCACTACATGGACGTACTCGACATGATTGCCGTAGCCACCCCCATCACTGCCTGCTGCATCCGTCTGGCCAACCTGATGAACTCCGAAATTATCGGTATGCCTACCAACGTCCCCTGGGCGTTCGTATTCGAGCGGGTAGACGCGGTTCCCCGTCATCCGGCACAGCTTTACGAAGCCATCGCCTACTTCATCTTTGCGCTGGGCATGTTCTACCTCTATAAGAGAGGACAGAAAAATCAGGAAGACAAACTGGAGACCGACTTCAGCACCACTCAGCGCAAGTCGTCGTCCATGCAGCTCGATGCCTCGTTGCCCTATCCCCGCGGCTTCTTCTTCGGCCTTTGCCTGACGGAAATATTTGTCTTCCGTTTCTTCATCGAATTCCTGAAGGAGAATCAGGTAGCCTTCGAAGACAGCATGAGGCTGAACATGGGACAATGGCTCAGCATACCGTTTGTCATCATCGGCATTTACTTCATGTTCTTCTATCATAAGCACACTGCCACCCGGTAATCACCGGCGACAAGCGCATACTCATCCCAATCCGGATGCCAACGGCACAGGCGTTTCATCAGCGACACACGCCCGATTGTACCGTTTGCACCCGGATTTCTTGCAATTACCTAACTATAAATGAGGGATATTTAGGAAATTTGCTGAATACTTTGTACCTTTGCCGACACTTTATTAACATAAAGGATAGCATAATGAGTCCACTCAACTTTACTCACATCTTGACACAGGCAGTCGATGAGCTATCGGAAAGCGAATCATACAAAGGACTGTTTCATCAACACACCGACGGCAATCCCTTGCCATCAGCCCAAGCCTTGCGCGACATTATCGAACTGGCACGAGCCATCATCTTCCCCGGCTATTTTGGCAATTCAACGGTCAACAGCCGCACTGTCACCTATCATATCGGCGTCAACGTAGAGCGTCTCTTCGATCTGCTGACCGATCAGATTCTGGCAGGACTCTGCTTCGGAAGCGACGGCGAATGCAGCAGCTGCACCGAAGTGCAACGGGAAGAAGCCGCCCAGATTGCAGCCAAGTTCATCAGCCACCTGCCCCAGTTGCGGCGCATACTGGCTACCGACGTCGAAGCTGCCTACAACGGCGACCCTGCCGCCCACTCGTTTGGCGAAGTCATCAGCTGCTATCCTGCCATCCGTGCCATCAGCAATTACCGCATAGCCCACGAACTGCTTGTTCTGGGAGTTCCCCTCATCCCGCGCATCATCACCGAAATGGCGCATAGCGAAACGGGAATCGACATCCATCCGGGTGCACAAATCGGAAGCCACTTTACCATCGACCACGGCACAGGCGTCGTAATCGGCGAAACCTGCATCATCGGCAACAATGTGAAGCTGTATCAGGGAGTAACCCTCGGAGCCAAGAGCTTCCCGCTCGACGAAGACGGAAAGCCCATCAAAGGCATCCCCCGCCACCCCATTCTGGAAGACGACGTCATCGTCTACTCCAACGCCACCATCCTGGGACGTATCACCGTAGGTAAGGGAGCCACCGTAGGCGGCAATATCTGGGTAACGGAAAACGTTCAGGCCGGTGCACGCATTGTACAGACCAAAGCCAAAAGATAAAGAACACAGTAGACGAGAGACAAGTGGACGAGAAACAAACAAGAATATGCCTTGTAGCCTGAAGCCTCGTCAACTTGTCAACTAAATCTAAAACAACATAGCAATGAGCGAACAACCTTTTGAAATGATTGCAAAAACCTTCCAGGGATTGGAAGAAGTCCTGGCAGCAGAACTGACTGCATTAGGAGCCAATGACATTCAGATAGGACGCCGTATGGTATCCTTCAGTGGAGACAAAGAAATGATGTACAAGGCCAACTTCTGCCTGCGTACCGCTATCCGCATTCTGAAGCCTATCAAGCACTTTACAGCCCAGGATGCCGATGAAGTATACGAGCAGATCAAAGCCATCCATTGGGAAGACTATCTGAGCGTAGACAACAGCTTCGCCATAGACGCCGTAGTCTTCAGCGAAGAGTTCCGCCACAGCAAATTCGTTTCATACAGGATAAAAGATGCCATCGTCGACTATTTCCGTGAAAAAACAGGAAAACGTCCCAACGTACGCATCAACAAGCCGGATGTACTGCTCAACATCCACATTGCCGAAAACAACTGTACGCTTTCGCTCGACTCCAGCGGCGAGTCGCTTCACCGCCGCGGATACCGTCAGGAAGCTGTCGAAGCACCGCTGAACGAGGTACTGGCAGCCGGTATGATCCTGATGACAGGCTGGCATGGCGAGTGCGACCTCATCGACCCCATGTGTGGTTCGGGAACCATCCCCATCGAAGCGGCACTCATTGCCCGCAACATTGCTCCGGGAGTCTTCCGCAAGGAATTTGCTTTCGAGAAGTGGCCCGATTTCGACCGCGACCTTTTCGACGAAATCTACAACGACGATAGTCAGGAGCGCGAGTTTACCCACAAAATCTACGGCTACGACAACAATCCCAAGGCCAACACAATAGCCATGCACAACATCAAGGCTGCCGGTGTCAGCAAAGATGTAGTCCTCAAGCTGCAACCTTTCCAGCAATTCGAGCAGCCGAAGGAAAAGAGCATCATCATTACCAATCCGCCCTACGGCGAACGCATATCCAGCAACGACCTGCTCGGACTTTACGAAATGATTGGCGAACGGCTGAAACATGCCTTTACCGGAAACACAGCCTGGATTCTGTCCTACCGTGACGAATGCTTCGACAAGATCGGGCTGAAAGCCACCAAACGCATACCGCTGCTGAACGGAGCACTCGATTGCGAGTTCCGCCAGTACGAAATATTCGACGGAAAATACAAGGATTTCCGTGCCGAAGGAGAAGAACTGAGCAAGGAGCCCAAAGACTTCAAAGAACATCGTCCGGCCGCTCCCCGCAAGGACTTCAAGCCCCGCGAACGCCACAGCTTCAACGAAGGCGAACGGAAAGACTTCAAACCCCGTGAACGGAAAGACTTCCAGCCACGGGAGAAAAAAGAGTTCAAGTCCGACCGCAAACCCCGCTCCGGCGAATCGTATCCCGAACGGAAAAGAAGAGAAAAACACCAATAAACCCATAAAGAAAAGATATGAGAAGAATCAGTAAAGGCATCGCCACCCTGTTATTGGCTGTGGCCACCTTGTCAGAGACACCCATTATGGCACAAGAAAACGTATCGAACGAACTGAAATACCCCACGCTGGAAGACCTCATCCCCGGCGGTGAAACCTATCGCTATGCCGAAAACCTGTACAGCGTACAGTGGTGGGGCGACCGTTGCATCAAACCGGGTGTCGACTCGCTTATGACCGTCGACCCAAAGAACGGTAAGGAGACCCTGATTGCCACCCGGGCAAAGGTAAACGAAGTGCTCAGCGCACAGGCCGGAACTGATAGCAAAAAAAATTACGGCAGCCTGCAACACTTCTACAATACCCAGTTCCCCTGGGCTGACAAACCTTATATGCTTATCAAGAGCGCAAAAGGTTACATTGTCTACGACTTCGAGAAAAACGAGATTGTAAAAGCCTATCCCCAAGCCGCAGAACAGAAAGGAGCCAATATCGACTTCACTGCCGAAGGCGGACACATCGCCTACACCGTAGGCAACAACCTCTACGTGGACAACCACGCTGTAACCAACGAGCCCGAAGGCATTGTCTGCGGACAATCGGTTCACCGCAACGAATTCGGCATCAGCAAAGGTACCTTCTGGAGTCCTACGGGCAGCCTGCTTGCCTTCTATCGCATGGACGAGTCGATGGTGACCCAATATCCGTTGGTCGACGTCACCGCCCGCATCGGCACCGTAGAGAACATCCGCTACCCGATGGCCGGCATGACCAGCCACAAGGTCAGCGTAGGTATCTACAACCCTGCCACGCAGAAGACTGTCTATCTGAATACAGGCGACCCGACGGACCGTTATTTCACCAACATTTCGTGGGCACCCGACGAGAAGAGTCTTTTCCTCATCGAAGTGAACCGCGACCAGAATCACTCCAAGCTGTGTCAGTATAATGCCGAGACAGGCGAACTGATGCAGACGCTCATCGAAGAGACGCATCCCAAATATGTGGAGCCGCAAACTCCTATCGTCTTCCTGCTATGGGACAGCAACAAGTTCATCTATCAGAGTCAGCGCGACGGCTATAACCATCTGTACGTGTACGACCTGGCCAAACTTTCAGCCAACCAACCCCAGAAACTCGATGCCGAAGCCATCGAAAAGATGTGGAGCCTGGTACAGAAAGTTGGCAGCGGAAAGAACATCAAAGAAGCCGCAGGCGTGCAACTGACGCAAGGTGAATGGCTGGTACAAGGCATTCTGGGTTTCAACGCCAAGAAGAAAGAAGTCATCATCACAGCTACCAAGGAATCTCCTTTGCAGAGCAATGTATATAAGGTGAACGTGAACAACGGCAAGATAACACTGCTGGACAACGGACAGGGCGTACACAATGCACAACTCTCCGCATCGGGCACATACCTGCTCGACAACTGGTCGGCTCCCGACGTGCCGCGCATCATCGACATCGCTTCGACAGCCAACGGCAAGGAGACCGTACGCCTGCTCACGGCTAAGGATCCCTTCGAAGGCTTCATCATGCCCCGCGTAGAAGTAGGTACGCTGAAAGCTGCCGACGGCAAGACCGACCTGTACTACCGTCTCATCAAGCCGGCCGACTTCGACCCTGCCAAGAAATATCCCGCCATCATTTACGTATACGGAGGCCCGCACGCCCAGATGCTCGTAAACAACTGGAACTATGCCGCCCGCGGCTGGGACATCTATATGGCCAACAGAGGCTATATCATGCTCACCCTCGACAACCGTGGCAGCAGCAACCGTGGTCTGGAGTTCGAAAACTGCACTTTCCGTCACCTGGGTATCGAAGAAGGTAAAGATCAGGTGAAAGGTGCCGAATTCCTCCAATCGCTGCCTTATGTTGACGCCGACCGCATCGGTGTGCACGGCTGGAGCTTTGGCGGACACATGACTACCGCCCTGATGCTCCGCTACCCCGAAATCTTCAAGGTAGGCGTAGCCGGCGGACCAGTTATCGACTGGAAATTCTACGAAGTGATGTACGGCGAACGTTATATGGACACGCCGCAGGCCAATCCGGAGGGTTACAAACAGTGCGACCTGAAGAACCTGGCCGGACAGCTGAAAGGACACCTGCTCATTATCCACGACGACCACGACCGCACCTGTGTGCCTCAGCACACTCTGTCGTTCATGAAGGCCTGTGTGGATGCACGTACCTATCCCGACCTGTTCATCTATCCCACACACGACCACAACGTGTTGGGACGCGACCGCGTACATCTGCACGAAAAGATTACCCGCTACTTCGACGATTACCTGAAAAAGAAATAAACCACAACGGGAATATTCCCACTTTACAAAGAACTGAAATTCAAAACAATAAAGAAAGATGAAAGTATTACTATTAGGCTCTGGTGGCCGCGAACACGCTTTGGCTTGGAAGATAGCCCAAAGTCCGAAAGTTGAGAAACTGTACATCGCTCCCGGCAATGCCGGCACCTCACAGGTAGGCGAAAACGTAGACATCAAAGCTACGGATTTTGCTGCCCTCAAGGTTTTTGCACTGGAACGTGCCATCGACATGATTGTCGTTGGTCCCGAAGATCCGCTGGTACAAGGCATCTTCGACTACTTCAAGAATGACATTACGACACAGAACATTGCCATTATCGGCCCCTCTGCCAAAGGCGCGCAACTGGAAGGCAGCAAAGAGTTTGCCAAAGAGTTCATGAAGCGCTATAACATCCCTACCGCCCGCTACAAAAGCGTGACGGCCGAAACACTGAACGAAGGTCTCGCCTTCCTGGAGACACTTTCCGCTCCCTACGTGCTGAAGGCCGACGGCCTCTGTGCAGGTAAGGGCGTACTGATTCTCCCCACCCTGGAAGAAGCCCAGAAAGAACTGAAGGAAATGCTCGACGGCATGTTCGGAAACGCCAGTGCTACGGTAGTCATCGAAGAGTTCCTGAGCGGTATCGAATGCTCCGTATTCGTCCTGACCGATAGCGAGCACTACAAAGTGTTGCCCGTAGCCAAGGACTACAAACGCATCGGCGAAGGCGACAAAGGCCTGAATACCGGCGGTATGGGTAGTGTGACTCCTGTTCCGTTTGCCAACGACGAATTCATGGAGAAGGTACGCGAACGCATCATCGAGCCCACTATCAACGGTCTGCGCGAAGAGGGTATCCTCTACAAAGGCTTCCTGTTCCTGGGACTGATCAACGTACAGGGCGAACCGATGGTTATCGAATACAACGTACGCATGGGCGACCCCGAAACCGAAAGCGTCATGCTGCGTCTGCAAAGCGACATCGTAGACCTGTTCGAAGGAGTGTACAACGTCAACCTCAATACGAAATCCATGATCTTCGATCCGCGTACGGCAGCCTGCGTCATGCTGGTCAGCGGCGGTTACCCCGGCGAGTACAAGAAGGGACTGCCCATCACCGGCTTTAACCTGGTAGAGACGACCGACAGCATCCTGTTCCACGCCGGCACAGCGATGAAAGACGGACGTGTCGTTACCAACGGCGGACGTGTCATTGCCGTATGCTCATACGGTGAGACCAAGGAAGAAGCTCTGGAAAAGAGCTATAAAGTAGCCGACATGCTGAGCTTCGAAGGCAAATACTTCCGCCGCGACATTGGGTTCGACTTATAAGTGTATTGGAACTTAACTATAGTATCTGACTCCCCTCCTTCTGGAAGGAGGAGAGTTTCAGATACCTTTGTTCTGACACCCCCTCACGCTGAATAACAAAGTAAACCCATTCATTCTCATTCCTCCGTCGCCCTTTTATGTACAACCGAAGATTCCAAAACAAAGTGACGGCAGGCCATTTCACGCTTCCTGTCGCCATTTTTATTTCTCTCTTCTGCTGGGCGCTGGCTGCCCTGCTGCTCCCCGAAGACAGTACCGGAAGAAGCATCGCTTCCTTATGGAGCACTTTCAGGCATTTCGACCTACCTGCATGGGCCGACCGCCTGTCCAGTTTCCTGCTGTATGCCGTCATCGGATATTTCCTCATCGAGCTGAACAACACGTTTGCCATCATCCGCCTGCGTGCTTCGGTGCAGACTACCCTCTACATCCTGCTTATATCCGCCTGTCCCAGCATGCACCTGCTTTATGCGGGCGACGTGGCTGCCGTCCTGTTCCTGATAGCTCTGTTTTTCCTGTTCCGCAGCTATCAGAAGCCTCACGCTTCGGCCGACCTGTTCCATTGCTTTGTCTTCATCGGACTCGGAAGCCTGTTGTGGCCACAACTCACTCTGTTTGCTCCTGTCTTCTGGATAGGTGCCCGTAATTTCCGCTCGCTCCATCTTAAAAGCTTTTTCGCATCGCTCGTCGGCTGGAGCCTACCCTACTGGTTTCTGCTGGGCCATGCGTTCTATCACGGGGACATGCCGTTGTTCTACCGTCCGTTTCAGGAACTGGCCACCTTTCAACCCATCCGTTTCGACTTCCAGCCCTGGGAGCTGGCTACGGTTGGCTATCTGTTCATCCTCTTCGCCGTCAGTGCAGGACATTGCCTGGCTATGGGCTACGAGGACAAGATACGTACCCGCAGTTACCTGAACTTCCTGCTGTTGCTGTGTTTCTGCACTTTCGTGTACATCGTACTACAGCCGTCGCAGTGCGTCCATCTGCTGTCGTTGCTGCTGATTGGTACCAGCATTCTGGCAGGTCATCTGTTTGCCCTGACCCACAGCCGCAGCTCCAACATCTTCTTCATCTGTTCGCTCGTATTGTTATTCCTGTTATTCATCTTCAACGTATGGACGCTTTTATAGACACACTGATACAGCTGCTCATCGACTGGGGCTATGTCGGACTGTTCATTTCGGCCCTGCTGGCCGGCAGCATCATTCCCTTCAGTTCCGAACTGGTGCTGGTGGCGCTGGTCAACGTCGGGCTCAGTCCTGCTGTCTGCGTACTGTCGGCCGCCTTGGGCAATACGGTAGGCGGCATGACGTGTTACTACATGGGACGCCTGGGACGCATCGACTGGATTGAGAAATACTTCAAGGTGAAGAAAGAGAAGATAGACCGCATGCAACACTTCCTGCAAGGCAAAGGTGCCCTGATGGCTTTCTTTGCCTTTCTGCCTTTTGTGGGCGAAGCCATTGCCATCGCCCTGGGCTTCATGCGCAGCAACCTGATGCTGACTACCGTTTCGATGTTCATCGGCAAACTGCTCCGCTACATGGCCATGCTTTGGGCATTGCAGGGGGCACTGACGGTTATTGGTTAGTTGACGAGGGAACGAGTTGACGAGGGAACGAGGAGGAAAGAACTTAGAAACTCAAAAACACAGAAACTCAGAAACTTAGAAACTCAAAAACTTAAATGCAAAGAATCATTGAACAGACTGCCGACGGAAGCGCTACGCTGTTCGTCCCCGAACTGAACGAACACTACCACTCGGTGAAAGGGGCGCACACCGAATCGCAACACATATTCATCGACATGGGGCTCAATGCCACTGCCGCCGTTTTTCCGCATGTTTTAGAGGTAGGCTTCGGCACGGGGCTCAATGCCCTGCTGACGCTCGAAAATGCCGGGAAAACGCAAAAAAAGGTGCACTACACGGGCATTGAGCTTTATCCCCTTGCCTGGGAGGAGGTGGACGCCCTGCACTACAGCGACAATCCGCTGTTTCGGGAGCTGCATGCCGCCCCCTGGGAAACGGATGTCGAAATCACTCCCTGGTTCACCCTCCGGAAAACGCAAATCGACGTAGCGAACCCCGCCGCTGTCCTTCCCGCCGCGAGTTACGACGTAGTCTATTTCGATGCCTTTGCGCCCGAAAAGCAGCCGGAAATGTGGGACGAGTCCGTCTTTCGTCGCCTCTTTGCCGCCATGAGTCCCGACGGCATCCTCACTACTTACTGCGCCAAGGGGGTAGTCCGCCGTCTGTTGCAATCCATCGGATTCACAGTAGAGCGTCTGCCCGGCCCTCCGGGAGGAAAAAGAGAGATACTGCGGGCCAGAAAATCAGCCGCCCTGTAAGCACGGAAAAGGCCCCGATTTTTTCCCAGTTAGGAAAAAATTACTGCCCAGTTAGAGAAAAATATTTTCCTAACTGGGGAAAAAATATACCCAAACTGAATCTTCTACCCTTCCCCCTTTCACTTCCGATAACAGATCAGGACAGGATTCGTCTCTTCGTCCAACCGGCTTAAGGCGGCTTTATCGTCCGGCTGACACGCAATTTCTCCACTCTTCAGCATCCCTACAAAGCGGCTGACTTCCATCGGATGAATATAGAAATAGACATTCTCGTCGTCTTCCCAGACGGGTATCGGGACGACGGACTGATCCATCAACTTGGGCGAAACCTTGTCGTGCAAGAAGATACCAACACGACATTCCTGCGTCTTCTTGTCATAAATGAAGTGATTGAGGTAATTCCCCCGAGAGAAAAAGAACAGTATAAACCGCTCGCCTTCAGTATAGTGTTGGATGTTGTGCACGCCTCCCAACCGGGTCAGCGACTTCAGGATGTCTTTCTCGCCGCTACGCTCCGCGTGCTCTTTCACCGCCGCGCTGGTGGGACGGTCGCGGTAGCTGAACGACAGATAAGGATAGATGCCGTTCTTCCCGATTGCCAAAACACTGTCCGAGGCAAGGTGATTGAAGCGTATGCCGACAGAAGTCTTGCTGAAAAAGCTTTCTCCGGTGAAATAAGTGTCCGAATGATAACCCCGGTTGTATGCGTCCTTCGATATCCATTTGTTGACAACTTGTGCAGCACTGTCCAACTCCTGTACGAGGTACGAAGGCGACGTGCCGGGAAAATAGACATCTGCGTATATCCGGTTACCGTCGATGCCTATATAACGGCTCCGGGCATTCTGCTGTTGCTTCAGCGTGACCGCATGACTAAACTTCATGTCGGGCAATCCGTAATACAGAATGCACTGCTTCCTGCTGTCGAAGATGTAGAACTGGTCTCCCGCTATGCCGCAATCCGTTGGCGCCACATACTCGGACGGGCCTTCTCCCCTACTGCCGACCATACCGATATAGCTGCCGTCCTTACGGAACATAAGTACCGACCTGGCCATGACGCCATCCAAAACAAAAATGGTATCTCTCTGCATACAAAGCTGGTTGATGCGCCCCAGCAGGGACTCACGGGTCGTCTCCAGCGGAATATACCGCACATCCTTGAAGAATGCAGACAGAGGCATCTGCTTTTCGTATGCAATGGAATCCAAATCGACAGTCAGCACATCCTGACCGGGCAGAACAGACGATATACCTGTTTCTTCCTGAACAATGGGCTTTTGCTTCGGCCCTTGACAGGAGATGAAGCATAAAGCAATCAAAAGAAAAACAAATCTGTAGGACATAAAGATACTATTCTTTTAAGTAAAACCTATCAAAAAGGAATTTAAAACAAAATACAAATAAGAGACCTATTACGTCAGCACGTTATTCCTTCAACTTCTGAATAATAACAACCGGATTGGATTCCTCGTCCATCTGGCGGAACTTCTTGAACATGCTGCGTACATATTCGGAATGGAAATCGCGTTCGTCATAATTCCAATCCGCAAGTTCGCCCTCCAAACACCATGCATCCATCGCGCGATACGATATCATATATCCGTCCTGCATGTATAGCTGACGGGGCGAACAAGCCAATCCTCCCAGATATTTGTTATACAGCTCATGTGTCGTATTCACTTTACCGGTTTCCCTGTCGTAAATGCTTATCATCTTACCTTTTGCATCTGAATATGAAAAGAGGAGACGCTTCTCTGATTGTACCATCCATTCTATTCCTGTGATATAGTTATCGCGTATGGCTATTTTCAAGGCAGTCGCTCCATCGGCTTTGATGTATTGCTCGGGCAACCGTCTGTCTCCGAAATCCACTTTATAGACAGCACCCACTTCCCCTTCTTTTACACCGTATAGAACATCAAAAGGCCAAATGGTAAACATGGCTTCATCGGCGGAAGCACTGGTGTATCTGTCAATTCCCCAGCCAGTATTTCCAGGATCATCGAAAGGCAGAAAAGCTTCCACCTCATCATTTCCCTCAGCTACGGGAAGCTTATATAGGGAATAATACCCCATATCACTGATACTACCAACATTTACAATATAAATATCTTTCCCCTGAATAAACATATCCATGCCCCAAATCTTGGAAGCATCTTTCGAATATACAAACTGGCCGTTTCCGTCATAAACCATGATTTTCCCTTTCATTTTGTCGTAAATGAACATACGGCTTTCCTGAACGGCAAAAGCTGTTATTCCCAGATATTCCTTCGGTCCGTTTCCTACAGAACAGACTTTGGACTGCAAACGTCCTGTTTCGTCGAATACATACACTGCATTACTCATGTTGTCAACGACGTAAATCCGGTGGTTCTGATAAATCAGATTGGATATGGTACCTATCAGACAATCCTCTCTCGTTTCTAAAGGTACCACCAGTACACTGTCTTCCACCCACGAAGAAAATAATCCAGGTTATCCGAGATATTATCCCAATCTATAACAATGGAGGTAATCTCCTCCTGACCTTCGCTCCGCTTTTCGGTGCATCCTACCATTAAAAATGCCAATAAAACGCCCAACAGGCAACGATTCGGCAATAACGCTCCTCTCAATAAAATAAGAAAATGTTTCATGTGTATTATTTTTAGTTTATAGTTTATACTCCAAAAGTCAGCAAAAGCC
>ENA-OPBO01002240-OPBO01002240.1-human-gut-metagenome-genome-assembly--contig:-NODE-2240-length-11862-cov-2.392818_pt1 | contig 11862 bp, 9 predicted proteins | sample MGYA00241071_ERZ501458 | MGnify/ENA primary metagenome ERZ501458 (study PRJEB25962, sample SAMEA2042509) | human gut metagenome | biome: human gut; feature: human-associated habitat; material: faeces...
GGAGCAGCTAAGCATTATCAAAAGGGATAGTATTATAGCCGTAAGTTTTTTGGTCATGGTTGGTTAGCCCTCCTGCTTCAGCTTGCCATCGCCGTTTATATGGCGCAGCAGCGTTATTATGTCGCCAAGTTCAATTTTGCCGTTGTGATCCGCGTCCGCCGCGGCAAGGTACGCCCCGCCCAGCAGCTTTATGTGCAGCATATGCTTCTGTATGGCAACTATGTCGTCCGTGTCTATTTTGCCGCTGCCGTCCGTGTCCCCGAATATCACTATGGGAATATCGCAATACTTCGCGCCGTCCTCATAGCTTATCCTTACGAAGCAGCCCGTGCCTACCGTGCCCGCTGTTTCCGCGCCCTTTGCGCTCATTATGCTAAGCGTTCCTCCGGCGCAGGTCAGGTTTTTGAGCATATCCTCCGCGGTCGTGCCCGGCGCAACGCCCGTTATGGCTGCGGCAGATACGGCGTATTTATCGCTTTCAATCTTGGGTGCGGATGCATAATCCGTGAACGTGCCAAGCTTTGTGTCTATATAATAAAACGCGAGTATTTCATCATAGCTTTGGCCAAGGCGGGCGCGTACCTGCGCGCTCCTTTGGCTCATGCCCACGCCGTGCCCCCAGCGGCGCATGGTTATGTTCCATCCGCCCTCTGTGCGCTCCGCGCCGCTCATCCTAAGCCGCGTTTTCCGCGCGCCTATTTTTCCCAACGTGTTGTTGAAGCTTCCGAATGAAAGGTCGCCTATTGCAAGGCTTACGGTGAGCTGGCCTTCCTCCTGCCCGTTTGATACGGCGAGGGCAATATCAATTCGCGTATAGCAGCGGCTGCCGCCTTCGTGCTCCGGCTCGGCCGGAGTTACCGCAATTGTTGAAAGCAGCGCAACGCTTTCGCCCGCGGCTTCGTTTGCGGCTCGCTGAATTGCCGAGAGCACCTCAGCATCCATCATGGCGCGCGTTTCGTCCGTAAATTCATCGGGAATGAAGGAAAGCTCCTCTATGCTCGATGCGTTCATCAAATCATACGGGTCGTCAACTATGGCGTAAAACGGCTCGTCGCTGTCCCACACGTTTTTGGGCGTATCCGTCTGCCCGCCGTTCGAGGAGGAATAATATGCCTCCACTATTTTGTTTTCATATGTCAAAAGCTCTCCTGCGGTCGCATCCACGGCGGCTATAGCGCGGCGGTTCTTGCTTGCGTAGCCGTGATAGGTTTGATCCTTTGAAGTATCCACCAAATCGTAGGAACGCGATTGATAGCGGTAGCAGCGGCTTAACGCAAAGCTGCGCGCGCACACCGCCTGCGCCTTCAGCGCGTCTATGGGGAAGGAGTTGCTCATTTCGTTTGGCACAACGCCGTAAAGATACTGCTCCATAGGCAGCGTGTTTATGGCGCGCAGGCTGCCTTCCACAACGTCGAACGTTATATCGCCAAGATATGTGCAGGTGCCGTGTTCGCTGTTCCTCAGGCGGATATAGTCCGTGCGTTCGCCGTAATGTGCGCTTTTTAGCGTGAGCGAAGGCGCGGTAACGGTTTTGTTCGCAAATTCAATGCTTACCCGCCCGCCTACGGCCTTAACGGTCAGCTCCTCCGTGCCGACCTTCACGCCGCTGTCCTCAAGCAGGGTAAACTCGCCCACCGGAGTGAACTTAAAGCTTGTCCTGTCGCCTATTGAAAGCTTTATGCGCACGTTCTGGCCGAAGCCCTCCGCGCCTTGTGCGAACGCGGCCTGCGGCAGCATAAGCGCCAATATGAGCGCGCACGCAATCAAACGGTATGCTCGTTTCATGCTATGCCCCCTTTTATAAAAATGATGATATATGGATAATCATACACGAACATAGCCCCGACCACAAGTGCGCCATGTATGCAATTATATGAACAAACGGTAAATCTTTATACGGCGCAAATGGCCGTATGCGGCGCATACGCTTGACAATTTGCCCATAAACACGGATAATTAGTGAATCATAGGCTTTTGCTTCCGCGCTGCTTTATTATCATTTACGGGCGCGGCGGCGATATTTTATTTTGGAGGACTTATATGCCATTATTCAAAAAATGCGAGGAGTACGTCTATATCCGTGAGCTTGTGGATAAGGGAATATATCCCTATTTTCACGAGCTTGAATCAAAGCAGGATATAGAGGTAATGATGGAGGGCAAGCGAAGGATAATGCTTGGAAGCAACAATTATCTTGGGCTTACCGTGAATCAGGAGGTCATAGACGCGGGCGTGGAGGCCATGAAGAAATACGGCACCGGCTGCTCCGGTTCCCGCTTCCTTAATGGCACGCTCGATCTTCACAACAAGCTGGAGCGCGAGCTGGCCGATTTTCTGGGCACGGAGGACTGCGTAACGTTTTCAACGGGCTTTCAATCCAACCTTGGCATAATCAGCGCCATATGCGGCCGGCAGGACTATATTTTCAACGACCGTGAAAACCACGCCAGCATTTACGACGGCTGCAAATTAAGCTATGCAAAGGTTACGCGCTATCGCCATAACGACATGGCGGATCTTGAAAAGCGCCTTGCGGAAACCCCGATAGACGCGGGAAAGCTGATAGTAACCGACGGCGTGTTCAGCATGAGCGGGGACATTTGCCGCCTGCCGGACATTGCGGAGCTTGCGCATAAGTATAAGGCCCGCGTAATGGTGGACGATGCGCACGGCCTTGGCGTTATAGGCAAGGGCGGCCGCGGCACGGCAAGCTATTTCGGCCTTGAAAAGGAAGTGGACATAACAATGGGCACGTTCTCAAAGTCCCTTGCAAGCCTTGGCGGCTACATGGTGGCCAGCGCAAAGGTCTGCGAATACGTAAGGCACAATTCCCGCCCGTTCATATTCAGCGCATCGCTTACCCCCGCAAGCTGCGCCACCGCGCGCGCCGCGCTGAAGGTTATACGCGAGCATCCCGAAATAGTAGAACGCCTGGGCGACTTGGCCGAATATTACCGCGACGGTCTTGCTGCGCGCGGCGTACCCACCGTTAAGGCGGAAAATAAGCGCATACCCATAATACCCATATATACTTATGACGCTGAGCGCACGCTGCTTATAAGCAAAAAACTGTTTGAAGAAGGCGTGTACGTCAATCCCGTTCTGCCGCCCGCAACCGCTCCCACGGAGTGCCTGCTGCGCACCAGCCTTATGGCAACGCATACGGAAAGCGTGCTGGACGAGGCCATGGACATAATTGCAAGGGTGGTTCTTGATGATTGATACGGGCAGAATAGTTGCCGTGACAGGCGCGAGCAGCGGCATTGGCCTTGCCGCCGCCCGCCTTTTTCGCGACCGCGGAGATAAAGTATACTGCCTCAGCCGTACCGACCCCAAGGAGCCTGGCATAACGTTCATACATACCGACGTTACGGACGAAGCGAGCGTGAACGCCGCGTTTGGCGCCATAGGCAAGGCCGAAGGGCGCATAGACGTGCTTTTGAGCAACGCGGGCATTGGCGTATCGGGCGCGGCGGAATGCACCACAATGCAGGATGCAAAGCGCCAGCTTGACGTAAATTTCTTCGGTCTGCATGCATGCGTGCGCGCTGCCGTGCCGCTTATGCGCGCCCACGGCGGCACGATACTGGCCACAAGCTCCGTCGCGGCCGTGTTTGCAATCCCGTTCCAGGCGTTCTATTCGGCGAGCAAGTTCGCCGTAAACGCGCTTGTATTAGCCCTTGCCAACGAGCTTAAGCCGTTCAATATCCGCGTGGCGGCAATAATGCCGGGCGATGTTAAAACCGGCTTCACCGGCGCGCGCGTAAAGGCTGCCCGCGATGACAATTACGGCCAAAGCGTTGAAAAGAGCGTTGCCGTTATGGAGCACGATGAGCAGAACGGCATGGGGCCGGAGATGATAGCCAAAAGGTTCGTTGCGCTTTCGCTGAAAAAACACCCCAAGGTGTTGAGTACCGTTGGGCTTCAATATAAGTTCTTCTGCTTCCTTGGCAAGGTGCTGCCGATAAGGCTTCAGAACTTTATAGTAGGCAAAATGTACATCAAGTAAAGGGCATTCCGGCGATGCTTTTTTCGCCGTGCCGATATATTTTATTAACGCATCATATGCAATCATTCGGAGGTTAAAAGATGGAGGAAGTTAAAAAGCCGTGGTTTAGGTTCTATGGCTGCGTACCGGAAACGCTTGATTATCCGGACTGCACAATGGCGGAAGCCGTTGAAAACGTGGCAAAGAAATACCCGGACTATATTGCCTATGACTTCATGGGCAAAAAGACCACCTACGCAAACGCCGTTAAGGACATAATCGCCGCGGCAAAGGCGCTCAAAGCCCTTGGCGTAAAGGAGGAGGACAGGGTCACAATATGCATGCCCAACACTCCGCAAACCGTATCCATGTTCTATGCGGCCAATATGGTCGGCGCGATAGCGAACATGATACATCCGCTTTCGAGCGAAAACGAGATAGCGTTTTACCTTAACGATTCCGATTCAAAGGTAGCCATAACGCTTGACCAGTTCTATCCCAAGTTTGAAGCCATAAAGGCAAAAACAGGCCTAAAAAAGCTGATAATAGCATCGGTCGCCGATGCACTCAGCCCCGTTATGAAGCTTGGCTATAAGCTGACGGAGGGCAAAAAGATAGCCAAGGTCCCCGATGTGGATTGGGTTATAAGCTGGAAGCAGTTCATAAAGAACGGCGAAGGCGTAATCGATTACCGCGTGCCGCGCAGGCCCACGCAGGGCGCAGCTATACTTTACAGCGGCGGCACCACCGGCACCACAAAGGGCATTCTGCTTTCAAACCTCAATTTCAATGCGCTCGGCATGCAGATAATTGCCACTAACCCAATGTTCAAGCCGGGCGATAAGATGCTTGCCATCATGCCCATGTTCCACGGCTTCGGCCTGGGCGTGAGCATACATTCCATGCTGGTCAACGGCGGCCGCTGCATACTGGTGCCGCGCTTTACGCCAAAGACATATGCGGAGCTGCTCAAAAAGCACAAGCCAAACTTTATTGCCGGCGTACCCACGCTTTACGAGGCGCTGCTCAGGCTGGACAATATAGACGATCTTGACCTTTCCTGCCTGAAGGGCATGTTCTCCGGGGGGGATAGCCTGAGCGTGGAGCTGAAAAAGCGCATAGACAGGTTCCTCAAGGAGCATAAGGCCACCATAGAGGTGCGCGAAGGCTACGGCACTACCGAGTGCGTTACCGCAAGCTGCTTAACGCCGTATAACATGAGCCGCGAAGGCAGCATAGGCATACCGTTCCCGGATACGTTCTATAAAATAGTCAAGGTTGGTACCACCGAGGAGCTGCCCTATGGCGAAGAAGGCGAAATCTGCCTTGCCGGCCCCACGGTAATGCTTGAATACTGCAACCACCCCGAGGAAACCGCCCAAACCATGCGCGTGCATGACGACGGGCGCACATATGTGCACACGGGCGACCTTGGCGTGATGGACGAGGATGGCTTCATCTATTTCCGCCAAAGGATAAAGCGCATGATAATAACCAGCGGCTACAATGTTTATCCTTCCCAGATGGAAAACATATTCGATGCGCACGAGGCCGTGCACATGAGCTGCGTTATAGGCGTGCCAGACCCGTATAAGATACAGAAGATAAAGGCGTTTGTGGTGCTCAAGCCCGGCTTTGAGGCGGGGGACGCCATGAAGAAGCAGCTGCTTGAATACTGCGCCAAGCACGTTGCAAAATACGCCATGCCTTATGATATCGAGTTCCGTCAGGATTTGCCCAAAACGCTGGTCGGCAAGGTGGCCTACCGCGTGCTGGAGCAAGAGGAGCTGAACAAGATGGCCGCGGCCAAGGCCGAAGAAGCCATTGAGCAGAACGAACTTGAAGCCGAAGCCGAGGCCGTTGCCGCGGCGGATACGGCGGAAGTAACCGAATAAGGCCAAAACGCATACGGAGCGGCAGAAATGCCGCTCCGTTTTTGTATATCAGCACATAATAAAACGGCGTACCGAGACAAAGGCTACAGCACGCCGCAATATATAGCTTAGTTAGTTTGGATGCTTATCTCATGTCCTTCAGGCTCATCTGGCGGGCAAAGCTGGTATCAAGCATCCTTCTGGGAGTATATTCAAACAGATTGCTCACGCTCACGCGGTCGTGTATGGCGCGGACGGCCTCCGCAAACAGCGGCGCGGCGGAGATTATGCGTATCTTTTTGCTGTTGGCAACCGCGGGGCAGTCCACGGTATCGGTGGAAACGAGCAGCTCTATCGGGCTTTCGTCTATGCGCTTCACGCCCTTTTCCTGCAGCACAACGTGGGAAAGGAAGGCGTATATCTTGTTCGCGCCCTTGTCCTTAAGGCCGTGCGCAACGTCTATGAGCGTGCCTCCGGAAATGGTGAAATCGTCAACAACTATGCAGTCCTTGCCCTTAACATCGCCGATTATTTCAAGTACCTTGGCGTTTTCGTCGTGGCCCACGCGCATCTTGTCGCCAATGGCAACGGCGCAGCCCAGTTCGTCCGCCATGGCGCGCGCGCGCTTTGCGCTGCCCGCGTCCGGGGAAACGACAACTACATCGTCCATCTTGTCCGGCGTAACTATGCCGGCATGGCGTGCGTAGGCCGCAAGCAGCGGCTGAGCATAAAGATGGTCAACGGGCTTGGTGAAGAAGCCCTGCACCTGCGCCGCGTGAAGGTCCATTGTGAGCACGCGGTCGGCGCCCGCTTTTTCCAGCATGTCCGCGCATACGCGGCCGCGGATGGATACGCGGGGTTCGTCCTTCTTGTCGCCCTTGGCATAGCTGAAGTACGGCATTATTACGGTTACGCTGTTGGCGCTGGCGCGCTTCAGTGCGTCTATATAGAATACCAGCTCCATGAATTCGTTGTTGGGGTTAAGGCCGATGGTCTGCACCAGATAAACATCCTTATCGCGCACGCTTTCATTTATGCGCACGAATGTGTTGCCTTCGGAAAATACCAGCGTGGTATTGTCTCCCACGGGGCATCCAAGGTAATCGCACATTTTTTTGACAAATTTGGTGCTGGCGCTGCCGCCGAAGATTCGTATCTGTTCGTTGCCTCCAAGTCCAAGCATTATGCTCTGACCCCCTTATGCAAAATTCCTTTGTATTATAGCAAAATTTTGTGCCTTAAACAAGGCGGGGATTGCCTTTTTTGCCACCGGAAAAGCCTGCCATAAGCTGGCATTATACAATTTGCATAGCAATTTTTACCGCTGTGCAGCCTAATTATGGCCTAAATGCGGCACGATTCGCAAACAAATACAGACGGCGCGGCGCATTACTGCTATTGACAATTTATAAACGTTTAATTCTTGTGCAGGATGCGCTGCAATAAATTGCGGCGGTATAACGATTATATATTCTTGCAAAGAAGCACTACGTTTGTAAAATACCCTGTTTTATTGGCGAAAGTAATGCAAAGGGCTCCGTTTTGATGCAATATGTACCAAACGCGGCAAAAGGAGGGCATTGCAAATGAAACGGATGATATGCACCGCATGCGTGCTGATGATGGCATTTATTCCCGCGCCCGTGCAGGCGGAGGGGGGCGAAAAGGCGGCGGTGATAATACTGGACGCGGCGGGCTGTCCCGCCGAAGCGGCGGAGGAACCATGGCTGATGCAGCCATGCATGAACGCGGAGCATTATTATTTCCGCCCGATGGAAAACGGCGAGCCGGATACGCTCGTAAGCTATGCGCTCAACTCGCGCTTCATGGCGGACAAGGCGGCGATGAAATGGAAGCCGTGGCTTAACCATTACGAAAAGCGGAACGGGGCGTATTGGCGCATTGAGCAGAGCGAAGAAAGCGGCTGCATATTTGCGGACGGCGCGGCGCGGCAATGGGCAAAGCGTGCGGCGGATGAGCTTATCGCCGCGGGATACGGCAAAATAGCCCTTGTTGTGATAAGCGCAACGGGGGATGAGCGCGCTGACACGCGGCTGCTGAACACGGCGGATGCGGCAGAGCGGGGCGAGCTTTACGCCGCGATAGACGAAGCATATTGCCCCGCCGTGCGGGACAGGGCAGACGCCATAGCAAGGGCGGCAATAAAATTGCAGGATGAAGGCGCGGCCGAAAGCACGATAGTGCTGATAACCGCGGGGGAGAGCGACTTAGGCCCGTATGAACGGCGCGCCGCTCAAGCCTGCGCACGGCTGTGCGGGCGGGAAGAAGGGCGCTACATAAGCCCGTTTGTGCATATACGCGAAAAAACGCGCGCCCGTTTTGCCGTTGTAAGCATAGGGCGCGCGCAGGATAGGTTAGCGGATATGTTATATTGCTTTGGTGCGCCGCGGCTGAGAGTTCAGCCTTAGCGCGGGAAGGCTTATTCCTCGCCGCCTTCCTTCGGCTTAACATAGGCTATGTTCATGGGCACCTCAAGCCAATGCCCCGTGCGGTAAACTATCAGCGAAACAAGGCCGCGCACGGTAAGGTCGCCGGCCATGCCTATCCATGCGCCGGTGAGACCAAGGGTTGTATAGCGCGTCATTATAAAGCACACGGGCAGCCGCACGAGCCACATGCCGAGCAGCCCGAACAGGAACAGCCACTTTGTTTTGCGCGCGCCGCGGAACGAACCGGAAATGGAGTTGGCAAGGGCGAAGAACGGCTGCGCAAGCGCTTCCACCTTAAGCGCGGCAGCGCCCAGGGCAACGACCTCGGCACTGGGCGTAAACAGGGAAATTATGTTCCCGCCGAAGAAGAACAGCACCACGCCCAACGCGCTCATCATAATCACGCAGCCTATTATGCAAATATTGGAAAACCGCTTTGCCAAATCCTTGCGCCCCGCGCCGAGGCTTTGGGCAACGAGCGTTGTAGCCGCCGCGCTGAAGCCAAAACCAGGCATATAGGTTATTGATTCCGCCGTTATGCCCAGCGAGTGCGCCGCAAGGGACGCCGTGCCGAGTGAAGTTACCATGGCGGTCATAAGTATCTGGCCCAACGATACGCATACCCTGTCGAACGTTACGGGCGTGCCTACGCGCACCATGTCCGCCCAGATGGCCTTATCGAAGCGGAACTTATCCCGTGTGCTTATGTTGCAGGGGAATTTCTTCAGGAACATTGCGCGCAGCAGCATCACGCCGGAGACCACATTGGCAATGGCGGTGGCTATCGCCGCGCCGGATACGCCAAGGCCCGCGCCCCATATATGGAATGTTACGCCGAGCACGCTTATATCGCGCGGGGCATATATAAGCAGGAAGTTCAGCACCATGTTTATAAGGTTGGTGGATACGTTGAAAACGAGCGGAGTGGCCGTGTCCCCGGTGCAGCGGAGTATGCTTGAGCATATCTGTATAGATGTGCTTGCAATGTATGCAAGGCACACTATTGAAATATAGCTTGTAGCATCCGCGCATATTTCGGGATCGCCGCCCAGCCAATGCGGAAGATGCGGCGCAACGGCAAGCATTATGCCCGTGAGCATCGCGCCTATTATAAATATTGCAATAACGCTTTGGCGCACAACGTCGCGCGCCTTATCATATAGCTTTGCGCCTATAAAATTGCCTATCGGCACGCTGAAGCCGACCGCCGCGCCGCCGATTATACCGTTCATGAGCCAGTTTGTGCTGCTGGTAAGCGCCACGGCAGCCGTGGCGTTAGGGCCTATAGCGCCCACCATTGCCGTGTCCACATACTGCACCATCATTATAAGTATCTGTTCCAGCATTACCGGCCACGCCAGCTTCCATATTATTTTGCCCGGGCTGTGCGCCGAGCTTGTTATGTCTATCTGCTGCTGCTTCATGACAGCATTCACCCTCCTTACTGCATAGGCCAATTCATAGTTAGCCGATTAAGATTATACTCCTGCCATGCCGATTGTGTAAAGAGCGGTTTTAGAGTATAATTTATATGCACATATATGGAAAGGATGGTTCGGTATGGACCTTTTTTCGGCGCAGGCAAGCCGCCGCGCACCGCTTGCGGACAGGATGCGCCCGCGGACGCTTGATGAATTCATAGGGCAGGAGCATATTGTTGGCAAGGGGAGGCTTTTAAGGCGCGCCATTGAAACAGATACGCTTACAAGCAGCATATTCTTCGGCCCGCCGGGCTGCGGAAAAACAACGCTTGCAAGCGTTATCGCCGCGCATACGGGCGCAAAGATAGCAAAGCTCAACGCCGTTACGGCGGGCGTTAAGGAGGTGCGCGCCGTTATCGAGCAGGCGGAGAAGGATTTGAAGCTGTACGGCACGCCGACGTATCTGCTGCTTGATGAATGCCACCGCTGGTCAAAAACGCAGAGCGACTCCATTTTGCCCGCTCTTGAAAGCGGAATAGTGCGCTTTATAGGCTCCACAACGGAAAACCCAATGGTTTCCATGACGGGGGCCGTTGTGTCGCGGTGCAGGCTGTTTCAGTTTTATCCGCTTACCATACAGGATGTTGAAAAGGCAATGCGCGCCGCGTTGGCGGACAAGGAACGCGGCCTTGGCACGCTGAACATAAAAATAGACGACGATGCGTTTGAACACATTGCCGCCACCGCAAACGGGGACGCGAGGAGCGCGCTCAACGCGCTGGAGCTTGCCGCGCTTACGACCGCGCCGGACGAGGAGGGCTGCATACATATTGACGTAGCCGTTGCTGCCGAATCGGTGCAGAAAAAGGTTGTCAATGTGGACGACGAACAGTTTTACAATATGCTGTCCGCCTTTTGCAAAAGCCTGCGCGGCGGGGACAGCGACGCGGCCATAGCATGGTTCGCGCGGCTTGTATACGCGGGCGTTGACCCGCGCGTTATCTGCCGCAGGCTTATCGCCCACGCATCGGAGGATGTGGGCCTTGCCAACCCCATGGCGTTGCAGCAGGCCGTGGCCGCGGCGCAGGCGCTGGAGCTGATAGGCATGCCGGAAGCGCGGCTTTCGATAACCCAGGCGATAATTTTCATATGCGAAAGCCCTAAGTCCAACAGCGTTGTTATGGCGATGGACGCGGCGTTTGCGGACGCGGAAAGGATACCCGATCAGCCCGTGCCCATGCACCTGAGAGATACGGCGTATAAGGGCGCGGACAAGCTTGGCAACGGCAAGGGCTATAAATATCCGCATGATTACCCGGGCCACGTTGTGCAGCAGGAATACATGCCGCCTTCCGTAAAGGGCCGGCGGTACTATATTCCAGGAGAACTTGGCAACGAGGGCAAAATTCGCCAGAACCACATACGCAACGGAAAGATAGAAGAGTAATTGCGCTTTTCGCCGCCGGATGATACAATATAAGTTACTTGTGTATATTTAGAAAGGATAGATATGACCATGAATATCAAAAAGACTGTTGCCGTAATGCTCTGCGCCGTGTTCGCGGCTGCGATGCTGTCCGGCTGCGTATCGAGTACCACCGTTAAGGAAAAGGATGCGGGCGAAGTGACCATATTCGTTGACGAAACGATAAAGGGCGCCATTACGGACGCCGCCGCCGCTTACACCAAGCCCGTGCGCGAGTTTCCCGAGCGCGAAAAGGCCATAATTCTCATAGTGAGCGATTCTACCGAGGACATAGTGAGCCGCGTGGAAAACGGCGAATATGCGGACGCGGTGTTCGTGCTGGGCGATGAAGCGCTCAACGCGCTTGACGCGGCAGCTGAAGGCAAGGATTTCATAGTGCATTCCTCCCGCGTTGCGCTCAACAGCGAGGACGGCGCGCAGTATGCCATAGCCGTGCTTAACAACAGCGACCGCCAGAGCGTTGTGCAGGGCTTCATAGATTATCTTATGAGCGACGAGGCCGCCGACGTGCTTGGCGGGAACGGGCTGAAGAAGTAAGGGAAATAGAAATAATATAAGGCTCCCCGGACGGGGAGCTGTCGCCGTCAGGCGACTGAGGGGTTGACGATATTAGGAAAAGCCTCGTTTCAACCCCTCCGTCTCA
>ENA-OPBO01002242-OPBO01002242.1-human-gut-metagenome-genome-assembly--contig:-NODE-2242-length-11851-cov-4.794591_pt1 | contig 11851 bp, 9 predicted proteins | sample MGYA00241071_ERZ501458 | MGnify/ENA primary metagenome ERZ501458 (study PRJEB25962, sample SAMEA2042509) | human gut metagenome | biome: human gut; feature: human-associated habitat; material: faeces...
TGGATTGTCAGACCTACGTAGATATGGAGGAAGAAAGTTGAAAGACAATCAAGTAAGACAGCAGGCAAGACCAAAACGAAATAATTATTATGCAAATGATAACAAGAAATCATACAATAAGAATAATTATCAGGCAAGGGGAAGAAGACCAATGCCTAGAAGAAAGCCTAGCTCAGTAAAGATCATTCCACTTGGCGGACTCGGCCAGATCGGAATGAACATCACAGCATTTGAATGCAATAACCAGATTTTGATCGTGGACTGTGGACTTGCGTTCCCAGATGAGGATATGTTAGGAATTGATTTAGTTATTCCAGATATCACATATTTAAAGGACAATGCAAGCAAGATTCGTGGACTGGTTATCACTCATGGTCATGAGGACCATATTGGAGCGATTCCTTATTTCGAGAAGGAATTGAACGTACCGATCTATGCGACAAAACTTACCATGGCATTGATCGAGAACAAATTAAAAGAGCACGGTATTTTAAATAACGTGGAGCGCCATGTTGTGACACATGGTGACAAAGTAAAACTTGGAATCTTTAATGTAGAATTTATTAAGACAAATCACAGTATTCAGGATGCGGCGGCACTTGCGATTTATTCCCCGGCAGGAATTGTCCTGCATACAGGAGATTTTAAGGTTGATTATACACCGGTATTTGGAGATGCCATTGATCTGCAGCGTTTCGGCGAGATCGGTAAAAAAGGAGTGTTAGCACTGCTTTGTGACAGTACCAATGCGGAGCGCCCGGGATTTACAGATTCCGAAAAGTCAGTAGGAAAAACGCTGGATAACATTTTTTCCGAGCATAAAAATACAAGAATTATTATTGCGACATTTGCATCCAATGTGGATCGTGTGCAGCAGATCATCAATTCTGCAGACAAGTTTGGCAGAAAAGTTGCGATTGAGGGACGAAGCATGGTCAATATTGTATCCATCGCTTCGGAACTGGGATATATTTCCCTGCCGGATAACATTCTGATTGATGTGGATCAGCTGAAAAATTATCCGGATGAAAAGACGGTTATCATTACAACGGGAAGCCAGGGAGAGTCCATGGCCGCATTGTCCCGCATGGCATCCGGCATGCACCGCAAAGTTACCATTAAGCCAAATGATACCATTGTATTCAGTTCCCATCCGATTCCGGGAAATGAGAAATCGGTTACCGGTGTGATCAATGAACTGATGCGCAAGGGTGCAGATGTGATTTTCGAAGATGTACATGTCAGCGGACATGCGTGCAAGGAAGATATTAAGCTGATTTATTCTCTGGTAAATCCGCTGTACGCGATTCCGGTGCATGGAGAATACAAGCATCTGATTGCACAGGCGAAGATTGCGGAAGAGCTTGGATATGACAGTGATCATATCAAAATCCTTTCTTCCGGAGATGTGCTTGAGATCGATGAGAATGGTGCAGAAGTGACCGGACATGTGCCGGTTGGCAATGTAATGGTAGACGGACTTGGTGTCGGAGATGTCGGAAATATCGTTCTTCGGGATCGTCAGCGTCTGGCAGAAGACGGAATTATTATTGTCGTCATGACGCTCGAAAACGGAACCGGACAGGTACTTGCAGGACCGGATATCGTATCGAGAGGTTTCGTCTATGTACGTAATTCCGAGAGTCTGATGGATGAAGCAAAAACCGTTCTCGATAAGACCATGGATTATTGTATGGATCACAACATTACCGATTGGGGCAAGATCAAAAATGAAGTAAAAGATGCTCTGGGTGATTTCGTCTGGAAAGAGACCAAGAGACGTCCGATGATCATGCCGATTATCATGGAAGTATAGGGGTATTATGAATAAAGCTTTGTTCACTTTCATTAAAATTGCGTTTGTTATTATGCTGATCCTGCTGATTTTATATGGAACCGTTCATTTATGCAGGACCTGTTATGATTACGGGTATCGTTTCTTTGCAGAAAAGCAGATGGTACCGGATACGCAGGATGTGGAAAGCACGGAGGCACAATAGAAATAAATATGATAGTAGATGAACGACTGGTAACATATATCAATTCCCTGGATACGGGAAATACCAGAATTTTGGATGCTGTCGAACGAGAAGCTCTGGATTCCTATGTTCCGATTATTCGGAAGGAGATGCAGAGCTTTTTGAAGCTTTTGCTGGCGATGACAAAACCAAAAAGAATTCTGGAAGTCGGTACTGCGGTAGGGTTTTCTTCCATTCTGATGGCAGAATATGATCCGGTACCGTGTGAAATTGTCACGATTGAAAATTATGAAAAGCGAATCCCGATTGCCCGGGAAAATTTTAAGAGAGCAGGGAAAGAAGAGCAGATTACACTGCTTGAAGGGGATGCAGCGGAAATCCTTCCGACACTCACCGAGCCGTTTGATCTGATCTTTATGGATGCCGCAAAAGGACAGTATATTCATTTTATGCCGGATATTCTGCGTCTGCTGAAAACCGGAGGGACACTTGTCTCGGATAATGTGCTGCAGGATGGGGACATTATTGAGTCCCATTATGCGGTGATCCGCAGAAACCGGACGATTTACAAACGGATGCGGGAATATTTGTATGAGTTAACGCACCGGAAAGATCTGGTAACAGCGGTGCTGCCGGTGGGAGATGGAATTACAGTCAGTACAAAAGTAGAGGTAGAAAACGATGAGAAAGAATGAGTTGCTTGTTCCGGCAAGCAGTCTGGAAGTATTAAAAATTGCAGTTATTTATGGAGCCGATGCGGTCTACATCGGGGGAGAGGCATTCGGACTCAGAGCCAAGGCAAAAAACTTTACCATGGAAGAGATGGCAGAGGGAATTGCATTTGCACATGCACGGGGAGTTAAAGTTTATGTGACGACAAATATTCTGGCACATAATTATGATCTTGACGGTGCGCGGGAATATCTTACGGAACTGCAGAACATGAAGCCGGACCGGCCGGATGCTCTGATCATTGCAGATCCGGCAATCTTTACGATTGCCGGAGAAGTATGCCCGGATATTGACCGCCATATCAGTACACAGGCAAACAACACCAATTACGGAACATTTCAGTTCTGGGAGAAACTCGGTGCTACCCGTGTGGTAACGGCAAGAGAACTTTCCCTGCGGGAGATCCGGCAGATCCGGGAACACATTTCCGATGATCTGGAGATAGAGACATTTGTACATGGCGCTATGTGTATTTCCTATTCTGGAAGATGTCTGCTGTCCAATTATTTTACAGGAAGGGATGCCAACCGCGGGGCATGTACACATCCGTGCCGGTGGAAATATTCTGTGGTTGAAGAGAAGCGTCCGGGTGAGTATTTCCCGGTATATGAGAATGAGCGCGGAACCTATATTTTCAATTCCAAAGATCTGTGTATGATTGAGCATATTCCGGATCTTCTGGAAGCAGGAATTGACAGTTTTAAGATTGAGGGACGTATGAAGACCGCACTTTATGTGGCAACGGTGGCGCGTACTTACCGTAAGGCGATTGACGATTATCTGGAGTCTCCGGAGAAATATCAGGAAAATATGCCATGGTATCTCGAACAGATCAAAAGCTGCACATACCGCCAGTTTACCACGGGATTTTTTTATGGAAAACCTTCGGAGGAGACACAGATTTACGATAACAACACGTATGAAAAGGGATATACCTATCTGGGAATTGTCGGTCCGAAAAATGAAAAGGGAATGTACCGGGTGGAACAAAAGAATAAATTTTCTGTCGGAGAACAGATCGAAGTGATGAAACCGGACGGACGCAATATGACCGTTACGGTGCGGGGACTGATGGATGAAAAGGGAGAGCCGATGGAATCCTGTCCGCATCCGCAGCAGATCTTTTATGTGGATCTGGGGATGGAACCGGATGAATATGATATTCTCCGGAGACGGGAAGAAGAAGCGATCGCCCTGGATTAAAAAAATCTTAAGAAACACCCTCTGTCTGAACAATTGCGAAAGCACAGAGGGTGTGCTAATATAAGACAAAAGGACGTTGTTCTTAAGTAGCGAATGAACCAGATAAGGAGGAGAGATTATGCGTTTGCAAAGCAAAAAACTGATTGCTGTATTGTGTGCGCTGGCAATGATTATTTCTGTATTTCCAGTACAGGCAGATGCGGCAGCAAAACCGAAATTTGTAAAGAATTATACGGTTCTTTATGAAAACAGCACCGGTAAGGGTGTGTATACATATACCGTAACCAATCTTACCAAAGGTCAGAGGGTAAAATGGAGCCTTTCCGGCACCGGAAAAAGTTATGCAAAGCTGAAGAAAACAACGACATCCGTGAGCGGAAAGACATCTGCAAACAGTCTGACAATCCGCACCCGGGGAAAGGCAGCCGCAAAGAATAAAACCGTAATTGTAACTGCAAAAGTTTACAAAGGGAAGAAGTGCGTGAGCACGATCAAGACAAAGTCTGCCAAGATTAAAATACTGCCGAAAACAATTTCCATTGTAGATAACGGAGTCTTGAAATATCAGGTGGGACAGACCTATCAGTTCCGGTTCCGTATCACTCCGGCAAATGCCATCAGCACCAATGTCTGGACCGCTGTGGATGGAAACGGAAATGATGTTTCGTCCATGATTACAAAGAACGGTGCATTTACTCCGGCAAAAGAAGGTACTTATACCATCACCGTGCAGGCCAAAGCGGGAAATAAAGTGGTTTCCGACAGCAAGGTTATTACTGTCGCAACTTCCATGACCGGAATTGCACAGATGGCAGCAAACAAGGTAGCGGCTGTATATTCCGGAAATGCCAAAAATCTTGTGAAAACAGGAGATTTTTCTATCCGGACCCAGGCAGGTGCAAAGATGGAAATCAAGTCGGCTGTATTTTCCGATGACGGAACACAGGTATTTCTTACAACCTATAATCAGCTGAAAGACGGTGCAACCTATACGGTTACCGATGGACAGTCAACATATGACTTTACCGCATCCGTAGGAAGACCGGTCAGCCTTAGAGTTGTGACAACAGAAGTGACCGTCGGAAAAGAGACACCAATCGAATACGAGATTCTTGATGCAAACGGAATTGATGTCAAGACAGCATATCCGGGAGATATTACTTATACGGAACGGATTACAAATGGTTACCGTACAAAGGATAATAAGATTTATATGACCAGAGTTGGGGATACCGGAACGGTTACACTGACTTATAAATGTGCAAGCGATCCGAATCTGGTACTGACCGGAAGCGGAACCTTTGTATGTAAGGCAGCCAGTGTGTCAAACAACACAAACCTTACACTTACCTCTTCGGAAGCAGTGCCAAATTACAGTGCATCCAGTTACAAGGACAATCATAATGTAGCATCCGGCAGCAATTATTATGTACATTTCCGGGCATTGGATACAGACAATACCGAGATGAAGTATGACAGCATCAAGTTTGAGTCTTCCGATCCGGACACATTGCTTGTAAATCCTGGAAAGAACAATGTTGCTTATGCAACAGCAATCAAGACAGGTACCGCAAATATTATCGTTACCGCAACCTATGCAAAGCAGGAATACACTTATGTATACGAGATTACGGTGGCGGAACCGGCATACCTTGCAACACTGACTGCAGATAATACGCAGATTACCATGTCAAACGCTTATGCGGCAGGCTATAAGGAATACGTCAATATCGATGGACGGGATCAGTATGGTCAGAGTATGAAACTTGAAAACGAGACATACCAGATCGTAGAAAACAGTACCAATAAAGTATCTATGGCTACCTATGATCCGGCAACCGACCGTATGGTATTTGACGCATCCGGAAGGGCAGCAGGTGTTTACAATTATACCCTGACACTGACAATGAACGGACATAAGGCATCCGTTAATGTTACCGTTGTTGTACAGACTCCTCCTTATAATGGAGCATCTTCCTATAAGGTTGATATCAGCAAACCGGTCATTGATCTGGCAATTACTTCCGGAGCATCTGCATCGGATCTGCTTGCATCAAAAGTGACAACATTGCGTCTGGCAGAGTATCGCGGAGGCGTATTTTATCAGTATGTGAATATTGCATCTGTAAGGATCAGTAAGGGCGGACAATATTATGAAAGTGATCTGTCAAAGGGTGGATCTTCAACAGAACCTGCAGCAATTGGCAGTGGATCAGAAATTCCGATTTCTGCGGTTTCACTGAATGGAAATGTTGTGACAAAGGCACAGACAGGTACTTATCTGCTGGAACTGAAGTTCTATCCAAGTGATGGACAGAGCACATCACTGGCTACAACTACGGGATATCTGGAAGTTACCGACAGTCAGGCAAATCCAGTGATCAGTGTAGATCGCACCGTATCTACCGTAAACTGTAAGACGGCACTGGATCTGGCAAAGAACTGCCTGAGCATTCAGGGAATGGATGGCGGAGTGATTGCAGACTGTACCGTCACCGGATCGAGTGTACCGGGCGCAAGTTATTCCGTTACTTCAGGAATGTCTGTCAATATCAATTCCGTTGTTGTACAGGCAACCACAACACTTTCCGATAAGACAACGGTTGTATCTAATTATACGGTTTCTGTGGGAAGGACATTGAGAAATCAATAGTAAGCTGTTTATTGGTAATGGCATGTAAATAGTGGGGTATGATTCTTTGAATCATGCCCCCTTTTAAGTCAAAATCTGGTGATGCAGACTTTGACCGGGTATTTAATGGAGAAGAAGGAATGAGACAACAACTTCTTGATGAACTTATGCAGATATCAGAAGAGGAAAGTAAATATAAGGCAGGACAGGCCGCGATTGAGGAACAGTTATACAGCGAAGCGTCCATACAGGAGATTGATCGTCAAAAACTGCTCAGAAGGGGAAAACTGATTACTGTAAGACGTCACAGCAGATTTGTGGAATTTCCGTTGCACCGGCATAATTATGTGGAATTTATGTATGTGGTACAGGGGGAGATTACACATGTAATTGACGGAAAAGAATTAACACTTTATAAAGGAGATTTACTGATGCTCAATCAGTATGTGGAACATGCGATTCACAGAGCTGAATTTGAAGACATTGGAATCAATTTTATTGCTTTGCCGGAATTTTTTGAAATTCCGCTTGGAATGCTTCAGGAAAAAAATGTTTTAGCGGAGTTCATTGCAGGGGCATTCCGGCAGAAGAGTCCGGTTCCTCATTATCTGATTTTTCGTTTAAAGGAGAATCCCCAGATTGAAAATCTGATGGAGAATATGATAGAATCCATGCTTTATGAATATATGAATGAAGATGTTATCAATCAGTATTCCATGGGACTTGTCTTTTTGTATTTGTTAAATCATTTGGAGAATTTGAGCCATAATTCTTCTATGGATTACAAGGAGACTATTGTGCAGTCGGTTCTTGAATATATCAACAGTGATTGTAAAAATGCAAATTTGACAAAGATTGCAGCAGATACACATCAGTCAGTTACCGTATTAAGTAAGCTGATCAAGCAAAAGACAGGGGCAAATTTTCAGGATTTACTGCAACAGAGGCGATTTCAGGCTGCGGTCAAACTTCTTGAGGAAACGGATCTGTCAATCGAAGATATTTCACTTGATGTAGGATATGAGAATCAGAGTTATTTTTTCAGGCAATTTAAAAAAAGATTTGGTATGACACCGAGATCTTATCGCATAACACATCAAAAATAAAAATATCAAATAAGGACAGTTTTTTGGTCTAATCAGAGGCTAAAAAGCTGTCCTTATTTTTGTTATGGTGAAGCAAATGAAAAAGGAGGCGTGTTTTATGGATACGATACGTGCTATTATTTTTGACCTGGATGGGGTCATTTGTTTCACAGATAACTATCACTATCAGGCGTGGAAAGAATTGGCAGATGCAGAAGGAATCTATTTTGATGAGAAAATTAATGGACGATTAAGGGGTGTAAGCCGTATGGAAAGCCTTGATATCATTTTGGAGCGAGCATCAAGATGCTATACACAGGAAGAAAAAGAACAGCTTGCTACAAGAAAGAATGAAAGTTACGTTCGTCTATTGGAAAAGATGTCTCCAAGGGATCTTTCGGATGAAGTAAAAAATACGTTGGACACCTTGCGACAGCGCGGTTACAAGCTTGCAATCGGATCAAGCAGTAAGAATACAAAGAAGATTTTAAAGCAAATTGGATTAGATGGATATTTTGACGCGGTCAGCGATGGAACAAACATTACAAAGTCAAAACCGGATCCGGAGGTTTTTATAAAAGCGGCGGAAATGGTTGAGGAAAAGCCGGAAAATTGTCTTGTTGTAGAAGATGCACTTGCAGGAATTGATGCGGCTTATGCCGGTGGATTCATAAGTGCAGGGATTGGAGATGCCGCGAGTCATAAATATGTGACATATCCAATCCATACATTTTCGGATCTGCTTTCCATTGATAAGTTGTGAAAAAGTCAGTGGAGAGGTGTAATTTGAATTAATCGTACCTCTAACAATTCTAATGTGACATCCAGTTCGAGGATTTCATCGGAGTTGACAGACACAATTTTCTGATGAAATCCAGGAACGGATGATTTTTTTAACCAATCAATTTCCTGAGGTGTAGTAAGTTCCAATGCACCCATAGAAACCCATTGATCGAAAGCACTTCCATGCGTTCGATTTACATAGGTTTCAGAAATCTTATAGTTTCCCTGTGGAATATCAGATAAACACAGGGAGATCATTACCGGTTCCGAATCAGCAAAAACGGTATAGCGGTCTGTTTCTGTCATATCAAAACGTTCTCCATTCGCATATAAGTAATTAAAATGCCTGTAATTGTAAAGCATGACTTGAAAACTATCATTTTCACGGGTGATAAAATATTCGTCTCCACGCCCAAGAAACTGATCACCCAATTGTTGAAGAAGTGTGTAGGCATAATAACTGGCTTTTGGAATTCCATTTACGGTAAAAAGACCAAGTCCACCGAAAAATAACATATTTGGTAAAGAACTGTCTGCCATAAGATCTGTGAGCGCCTGATAAGTAAAACTTTCCAGACGGTCATAGTTTTCAAGGATGTTCTTGACAATATAACAGGATTTGAAGCAGGTATCATTCAGTAGATCCTGTTGGCTTGGTGTATTATTCCATTCGGATAAGTAGATTGGCAATTTACCAAGATTTAGCCGGCGTCGTTCTCTGAGAACCTGCATGACAAAATCTTTGAGTCCGTCTGGTGATTCCGATAAACTCATGGCATATATGAAACCGAAAGATTCTTTTGAATGATTTTTATTGGAAATCAGTTTGGTGTCATAATAAGTGAAACTTAAACTGTCAGGGATGCAGTCGTTTTGTTTACACCATTCCAGAAAGTTCAGATACCAGTTTTCGTAGCCTTCGGATACGATGTAGTAAGTCGGCGGAAGACTAAATTCAATATCCGGACAGAAATTTTTTACGCAAAGGAAAGTTTCCTTATAAAACTGAAAGAAGTCTTTTTCGTTTGAAAATCCGAAAAGATCCATGTTTGTGTTGGGCTGGTTCCAAAGACCGAATTTCCATGAGCGAATTACCTCAAGTCCATAGCGGTTGCTGATATGTTGCAGAAACTCTGAAACAAGCCGGCACCATGCGGCAATGGAATGGGGTTGGCTGACATTAGAACCAAACAAGCGTTTATTTGGATATTTGGCGAGCTTTTCCGGCATGTAAGAAAGTTGAATCCATGGATTAAGATGAAGTTTGGTTACAAAATCAAGAATTTTATCAATATATGTAAAACTGTACACAGGTGTACCGTTTGCTTTCTCATTGTACACATGCAGATCATCTGAAAATATACCGCATAATTTAATATATTCAAATCCAATCCTATTTTGAAATCTGGTCAACATTTCCTGAATATCACAGATTAACACATCACTGGCACGACCGACTGTCATCATTTTTTTCCATGTATGTAGCAATACGTAAGAACTTCCATTTACAGAGAAATCAATTTGTTTTTTTGATATAGGGGATACGACGTGGGTATGTGTATTGTCGTTTAAATATTTCTTTAATCCTGCAATATAATTATGTTGTTCTAATTGTTGAGAGGTCTGTTGCTTTTCTTTTTTTTGCTCGCGCCGATATTCTTTTGGCAGCATTCCATATTCTTTTTTTAAAAGAGTTACAAAGGCATGACTATTAGGAAATCCGCTGTCAATCGCTACTTCATCAATATTTTTATCTGTTATGGAAAGTTCCTGCATCGCATGCATAAGGCGGTATTGATTCAGGTAGCTTAGAAAATTCATCCCAAAATAGTCAACGAAGAATTTTGAAAGATAGGGAACGGACAAATGAACTTCATCGGCAAGTTCTTTTAAGGTTATGTTTTCTGTATAGCGCTGTTGGATTAATTGTGATATTTCTGCTATCCGGATAGCGTATTTGTGGTTTTTCTTTTCATTTGCAGTCGATAATTTTACACGGAAATGAAGGTACATAATATCCATAACATTATAGATATATGACCAGTTGCGAAGTTCGTAGCCATCTTTTTTGTCCACATTTGTTTTGATGATGTGAGCAATCAGAGAGCGTAATTGTGCAATTGCTTCCTGATTATCCGACATGGGACTAATACAGAAGAAGCGGGGATGTGATGGAACCGGCAGAATCTGTTCAAATAATGTTTGATTAAACAGAACGGTTATGATGACACAATTGACACCATGTAGTTCATGAAGTGTAAGTGGATTGATGCAAAAAATATCATCTTCCCTGAGACTGTACATATGATCATCAAATTGTAATGTACAGCTTCCGGAAACAATCATGGACAATTCAAAATAATCATGCATCTGTTGGCGGATATGATCAAATCGCTGCATCGTACACCGGATCGGCATGTGTACATCGTTATCGGAAATAAGATAGTAGTTCTCTGACATAAAATTCCTCCATTTCATATAAAAAGGTAACTATATTGATTAAAACATATATGCAATACAAAAATCAATAAAAACATAGGATTTTTAATCTATTTTTTAGAGGCGAGACTAAATTTAAGGTAAACGTATAGAAAAAAGAAAAACACATTAAAAAAATGAGTGAAACAGATAAAAAACAAAATCACATAAAAATTAACAAAAATCTATAATAAGCATAAAGACGAGGTGATAAAAATGAGTGAACCAATTTTAACAGTTGCAAATATGAATAAGAAATTTGGAAGTACAGTGGCTTTGAATGATGTATCACTGACTGTATATCCGGGAGAAATAAGAGGACTCATTGGAGAAAACGGATCGGGAAAGTCAACGGTTACTTCTATTGTAGCAGGAATGCAGGAATGTGACAGCGGTGTGATGACATTTCAGGGACAGAGCTGGAAGCCGCTTAGCATGATCGATGCACTTCACAAGGGAATTGGAATGATTGTTCAGGAGAGCGGAACAATACCGGGGATTACGGTAGCTGAGAATATTTTCCTTGCGGAGTCTGAAAAGTATAAGAATAAGTTCGGCCTGATTAATCGTAAGAAAATGAATGCGGATGCGACCAGGGTGATGAAAAATATCGGTGTCAATGATGTAACAGGCGAAATGCTTATGCAGAAGCTTGATTTTCAAACCAGAAAGCTTGTAGAGATTGCTAAAGTTGTGATGAAAGAACCTCAGATTCTGGTAATCGATGAGACGAGTACAGCATTATCACATGACGGAAGAGAAATTTTATATGACATTATGAATGACAGATATACAGGAACACTTTTCCACAGGGCAAAGGATGCAGAGTTTGTGCTTGCGGATTATATACAAAGAGAGATGGCACCTACATCTACAGGCGGCCAGTAATCAGCTATCAATTTGAAATCAGGAGAGTGCTATGACACAGGAAAAAATACAGCGAATCAATGAGCTTTACA
>ENA-OPBO01002245-OPBO01002245.1-human-gut-metagenome-genome-assembly--contig:-NODE-2245-length-11831-cov-3.000849_pt1 | contig 11831 bp, 12 predicted proteins | sample MGYA00241071_ERZ501458 | MGnify/ENA primary metagenome ERZ501458 (study PRJEB25962, sample SAMEA2042509) | human gut metagenome | biome: human gut; feature: human-associated habitat; material: faeces...
TTATTTATGGCTTACTGCCTGTAAAGCGGGTGGTACGTCAGAATTGGACGCTTACGTCAGAATTGGACGCTTACCAAAAGAATTATCTAATCTCTAATTTAAGAGTTTTAGCAATATTATTAGTTGTGTTGGGGCATAGTATCATTATCTATGATCCTAATTGGACAACATATAATACCCCGTTTCATTCCGTTTTTTTGGTGACACTGAAAAAAATAATAAATCTATTCCAAATGGAATTATTCTTCTCATTGTCAGGATTTCTGTTTTTCTATACAACACAAAAGAAATTTAAAATTAAATCCCTTTTGAAAAAGAAAACAATACGCTTGCTAATTCCATTTCTTCTCATCGGATTATTTTACCTTATTCCAATCCGGTTCATTGCAAACTATCCTCCCTACGAAAGCACATCTTTAATACGTATCATATATTCAGTCCTAACAGTTAATGATTGTGGACATTTATGGTTTCTACCTACCCTTTTAGGGATATTTATTATAGCCACCGTACTTATCCGTATGACGAAATCGAAACAGAGCACATTAATATGTATCGTTCTAATGTTATACATTTTGTCACCTTATCTATCTTCATTTCTATTAATAACAAGCACTAAATATCTGTTCTTTTTCTTCATGGGATATTTTATCAACCAGTATGGCAAACAAATATTCTCAATAAAAGCTATTTACCATGGCCTTGCAACGCTTGGAATCCTTTTAATAGCATACGTACTCATATTCCATAATGAAAATCGCGTAGTAACGACATTTACTTCAATCACGATTATTGCATCCCTTTATTATTTCATGCCACACAGAACGAACCGTTTCATCTTATGGCTTGATAAAAACAGTTTCGGCATATATCTGTTCCATTCGCCACTTATGTACATCATTATGAATAAATTCTCTATAATAGCACCTCCTGCCATACTGGTACCAATGAATCTGATATTCGGCATTGGAGGCAGCCTTATCATTACATACTTTCTAAGAGCAATAAAATGTTCATTTGTCATTGGAGAAAAAAATGATAGATAACAAACGAATCGCTAAAAACACTCTTCTGTTATATTTGAGGATGTTCCTGTTAATGGGCATCTCTCTATATACTTCACGTATCGTATTGGAGACGTTAGGTGTCGAAGATTTTGGGGTGTACAACATAGTCGGCAGTATTATAGTGCTTTTTAGCTTTATAAACAATGCTCTTACTGCTGCTACAAGGCGTTTTATCAATTTCAACTTAGGAAAGAATAACCCACAAGAGTCTGCCAAAGCTTTTTCGGCCAGCTTGACCATACATTTTATAATCTGTATAATACTCATCATTATAAGCGAAAGTATAGGCTTATGGTTTTTGAATACCCAACTGAATATTCCGGAAAACCGAATGTATGCCGCCAATTGGGTTTACCAATTCAGTATTTTGTCCGCATGCATAGGGATCGTCGGAGCACCTTACGAATCGACGATCGTTGCTTATGAAAAAATGTCTGTTTATTCATATCTCAGCATTATTGAAGGAGTATTTAAGTTGATAATTGTTTATATGCTGGTAATTTGCACAACCGATAAATTGATTTTTTACTCAGCACTCATCTTCATTGTTGGAATTCTGATCAGTTCTGCCAAATGGATATATTGCAGCCGGAACTTTCCTATTTGCAGGTATCAGTTCATGGTAGACAAGCCGATGCTAAAAGCGATTGCATCCTTTTCCGGTTGGAGCCTTTTCGGGCAGATCGCTTATATAGGATCTACCTCAGGACTCAATATGATAATAAACATTTTCTGCGGAGTACTGCTCAATGCCGCCACAGGAATTGCCCAACAAGTCAACAGTGCTATATATAGTTTTGTTTCAAATTTCCAAACAGCTTTTAATCCACAACTTATACAGACTTATTCTTCTGGAAATTTAGAAGTGCATCGGATACTTCTTTCACGCGCATCCCGAATTTCATACTATCTATTGTATATCATCTCACTGCCGGTATTGATAAATACAAGTTACATACTACACCTTTGGCTAAAAGAGGTACCGGATCATTCTGTGACATTTACTCAACTTATCATCACCTTTTCTCTGGTTGAAGCACTTGGAGCCCCACTATGGATGTCTATGCAGGCAACGGGAAAGATAAAGACATACCAAATCATTGTCAGCTCCATCAACGCCTTGAATATTCCTATTGCATTTGTCTGCTTATATCAAGGATTGGCAGTAGAATCTATTTTTTATGCTAAAATATTAATAGGCCTATTTATGTATATTTTTCGTGTACTCTATATCCTGCCGTTAATCAATTTTTCATATATGGATTATTTCAAAAAGGTGGTTTACCCGACCGTAGCAATAACACTATTTACAATCTGCATATTATTGATCGTAAGTACATATCTGGACGGTGGAGAAAAACTGCTTATTACTACCCCGCTGTCCATCGTCTTATGTGCAGGATCAATCTACTATATAGGAATCAATAAACAAGAGAAACAAACTATACTACAAATAATAAAAAAATGGAAAATCCAAATTTAACTTCCTCTGTCATTTCAATTTTCGACACCAGCATAGCAGCTTATAATACTGGTAATCAAATCATAATGGATGCCGTAAATTTGGAGATCAGGGATATATTCAAAGAACATTTTTTGGTACAACTTCCTGTTGAAGACATAAAAACAAATGTGAGAAGATACAATTCCCTTAGCTATATTTTATTTTTAGGAGGGACGAATATTTTGAATTCCGACATACGAAATTACAGACAATGGGATTTGTCCTTTCATAATATTCTTGTTTTGAAAAACATTGTTTTAATGGGATGTGGATGGTTTCAATATGAGAATATCAAAATTACGTGTTATACAAAATGGGCATTCAACCGAGTGCTTTCACATCAATATGTTCATTCCGTACGCGATACTTACACGAAAGAAAAATTGTCTTCAATCGATATATCCTCCATAAATACCGGATGTCCTACATTGTGGAGATTGACAAACCAAATTACTGAAAAAATTCCACAGAAAAAGGCAAAACGGGTTATCATAACACTCACTGACTACAACTGTGACCAAGAACGAGATCGGTACTTGCTTGATACTTGTTGCAAGGAATATGAACAAGCCTATTATTTTGCACAAGGAACGGGTGATATCCAATACTTGAAAGATTTAGGTTATGCCCATAAAGTGACACTGCTGTCACCCCAATTGCCTTGTTACAATGAAATACTTTCGCAAGGAAATATTGATTATATAGGTACTCGCCTGCATGCTGGAATCAGAGCTTTACAAAATTCAGTACGTTCGTTTATAATTGGAATAGATAACAGAGCTATTGAAATGGCTAATGATTTCTGTCTGCCAGTATTAAACCAACATAACCTTTCGGAACTCACTACTTTAATCAACAAAGATTACTCACTTGACTTAACCATTCCATTTGAAAATATAAATCAGTGGAGAGCTCAATTTACCAGTAAATGAAAATAGTCCATATTCTATCCGCAGACTCCGGAGGAGCCGGTTTGGCGGCATTACGTTTACATCAGGCTTTATTAGCATCAAATATAGACTCAGACATACTTTGTTTTTACAAACAGAGTAAAGTTCCTCATGTTGTATGTGTAGAACGAACTACCTGCACAAAAATACTAATGAGACTACCTATACCGTTTAAGAACGGTAAATACAAAAAAGTCCGCAATTCCTATGGAAATCTTTATGAATGTATTTCATTTCCAGAAGGCTATGATTGCATAACAGACCATCCTCTTGTAAAAAGTGCGGATATTATAAATTTACATTGGGTGGGCAGCTCGCTTAACTATAAGCTTTTTTTTCGGAATATAAAAAAGCCCATCATCTGGACGTTACACGATATGAATCCTTTTTTAGGATGTGCACACTATCAAGGAGATGTAGAAAAGAATATCGATAATTACGCATTAGAAACGAAAATACGAAAAAAGAAGGAAAAATGGATTCATCAAGCATTTCATTTGGAAATAGTCAACTTATGCGACTGGATGAAAAATTTGACAATACAGTCGGAGGCTTTCAAAACATATCCGCAACATATTATCAGAAATAGTGTAAATATAGAAGTCTTCAAATTGTACAATAAGGAATATGTACGTTCAATTTGGAATGTTCCCAATGGCAAAACCGTACTCTTATTTATTAGCCAGAATATATCCAACCCGAGAAAAGGCTTCGATATTTTGTTAGAAGCAATAAAAAAGTTGGACGATAAAACTCATCTGATGATAATAGGAGAATCAATTACCATTCAATCAAAAGCAAATATTCAATATATAGGTAGCATACATGACGAACAATTAATGGCATTGGCATACGCTGCTGCCGATGCTTTTATTTTGCCAAGCCGCGAAGATAATCTGCCAAACACGATGTTGGAATCTTTATGCTGCGGCACACCTGTAATAACAATGCCCACCGGAGGTATGATGGATATCATCACAAATGGAGAAAACGGAATTATTGCCGATGCGATAGAAGCAGAAGCTTTATATAAAGCGATTCATCAATTCATTAACACAAAAAGCCTTTTTATCAGGCAACGAATATCACAAAAATCTCACACCCTGTTTTCACCTAAAAAACAGGCACAAGAATATTATCTTTTATACCAAGATTGTATAAAACGTGCTCAATGATACGTATATTATCCCTATTTGCATCTTTACGATTTGTTCCGCATATTTTTGTATATTATCATTCACGTATACGACATACCGTTCTTGATTATGAAAGAGATATGTGGTTATCGCGTAATAGATTTCAGAAAAAAGGAATCAGAGGTTTTCTATTCTTATTAAATATGTTCCCAGAATACAGGAGTCTGTTTTATCATAGAACAGGAGCTCACTACCTCTCTCTTTTTGCACGAGGACAAAATAATCTATATTTCCATACTCCGTCTTCCCAAATAGGCAAAGGGCTTGTAATTTGGCATGGATATTCATGTGTTGTCAATGCACAATCAATAGGGGAAAACTGTCAGATATGGCACCTCACAACATTGGGTAGAAAAGACACATCACTGAACGAAAACAGACCGATAATTGGAAATAATGTGTCAGTCTGTACCGGAGCAATCGTCATTGGAAATGTTCATATCGGTGATCATACAATTATAGGAGCAGGTAGTATCGTTGTACATAGCATTCCTCCTGACAGCATCGTTACAGGTATTGCAGCCAAAGCCAAGACACATTCTAAGAACTGAATATGAAATTATCTATCATTACAATCAATCTGAATAATAAGAACGGTCTGTCCGAAACCATTAGTAGCGTGATAGCGCAAACGTTTACCGATTATGAGTATATCATTATAGACGGTCAATCTACGGATGGTAGTCTGGAAGTTATCAAACAGAATGCCAATCATATCAACCAATGGATATCAGAAAACGACCATGGCATTTATAACGCCATGAACAAAGGTTTAAATTTAGCAAAAGGAGAATATTGCCTTTTTTTAAATTCCGGAGACTCTTTATACGATTCGGATGTGTTACAAGTTTTGTTCAGTCAGTCTTTTACAGAAGATATCATATCTGGTGGTATCGAATTATATTCTCACACAAAGAAATGGTATCAATTCCCACCCCACAACATTTCTCTTTTTACTTTCATCAATGGCTCGCTACCTCATCCGGGTACATTTATCAGGAGAGAATTATTAAACAAACTGGGTGGCTATAATGAAAATTACAGAATCATATCTGATTGGTGCTTTTTCGTTGACGCGTTAATTGTACAAAACTGTAGTTACAAGTATTATGATATTACAGTTTCTAAATTTAATTGTTTTGGTATAAGTTCGACTTCATCTTCAACAGAAGATGTGCAAAAAGTACAATTCCTCAGAAACAGATTTCCTAAAATGGCAGACGACTACGATCTATTTAATGAAGAATCGGTATTTAACTCTTTTTGTTGGTTAAAATATCACCCTATAATAAAGGTTATAATCGTTTTTCCCTTCAAAATTCTCAATCGTATACTACATTTGAGAAATAGATTGAAAAAAAGAATTATTGTTCTTGATAAATTGAAATCAGACGACACTAAATTATTAAGATAGCAAAATTATCATTTCACGAATTTATACCTTTATTCTAAAAACAATAAATTTTGATGAGAGTTTTAATCTGTATTCCCTGCCTATTGACAGGAGGCACTGAAATACAAACCCTAAACTTAGTGGAAGCTTTAATACGAGGTGGACATCAAGTAACTACCGTATGTTATTTTGAACATACTCCGAATATGGTGTCTCGCTATCAGCAGGCAGGAAGTAAAGTGGTATGTTTGAGTGTGACCGGAAAACGGATTGGAGGAATAAACGGAATTATCTTTTTATACAAGGGGCTGAAGCAAATGATACGGATTAGCAAACCGGATATCACTCATGTACAGTATATGGCTCCCGGTGCTATTCCCATTCTTTTACTGCGTCTGTTTGGAATAAAAAATATCATCGCTACTGCACATACAGTAGCCGATATTTATCCAAATCTAAAATTGGTGCACTTCATTCAAAGGTATTGTGTACGAGTGTTTACTTGTATTACGCAAGTGGCGGAAATGTCTTTTTTTGGTAAATCCAATCTATACACACAAAAAACAGTAGTACAAAAGGTGAACCATTTCACCATCTACAATGTATTGCCCTCATATATAAAGATACGAGAAGAACAACGTGATTTCTCCTCACCTGTTACTTTGGGGGTAGTGGGTAGGTTGGAAAAAATCAAGGGGGGGCGATTTAGTGATTCCGGCATTTGTACGAATAAAAGAAAGATATCCGGAAACTCGCTTACTGATAGTTGGAGACGGTTCGCTGAAAGCATTTATGCAACAGCAAGCAAAAGATTTACATGTTAGCGAGTACATCACATGGGTAGGCAGAAAAGATCAGAGTCAACTGCAAGCATATTATGACAAAATACACGTCTTATTAATACCTTCGCGCAGTGAGGGATTCGGACTGACAGCCATTGAAGGAATGGCACGAGGATGCGTAGTAATAGCATCAAAGACAGGGGGACTTTCGGAAATCGTGAAGGATAAAGAGGTAGGGTTGTTACATGAACAAGAGAACACAGAGGATTTAGCAAAAAAGGTTTGTTATGTATTGGAACATCCTCAAGACATGAAAATGCTTTCTATGAAGGCGACACGTTATGTAGAGCAATTTGGGAATAACCAATACACTCTGCTATTCAATGATCTGTATGAAAAAGTAACAAATTAGATTCATGTACTTTTTAAACTATATATACTTTCTGATTATCACAGTGATGGGGGCAAAATTTCTGTTCACAAGACAGGGAATAATCACTCATCCCCTGAATAAAAAGAAAAAATTATTGTTGGACGGACCGGAGTTATTCTGGATACTCACATTCTCAACCGGTCTATTGGCTTTCTCAGCTCCCGGAGTATTAGACTTGATGGCTATCCGGTTGATGGTACTGGAGGCTTTCTGCATCATCGAATTATTTATAGTAAAAAGAAAGCCTCAATGTAGTATTACGGTCATTCTATATTTGATTTATGTAATTTGGCTGATTATAGGATTGAGCTATACGACATCTCTCGTTTATGGATTCCGTGTCATATTGAAATATAGTTATCCACTATTAATTATGCTTTCAGCGTCAACGGCGGTTAGAAATAAAGAAGTTTTTATTAAGGCTGGATTAGGGGCAAGAATGGTAGCTATCATATCCATCGGGGTTTCTTTCATTCCATTGATGAATTATTTAGTATCGGGAGTATTTTGGTATGGAACGGCACGAAGTATACATTACATATCCATGTGTATATTCTCCTTAGCGTTATACTATCATGGTGGAAAAGATAAAAAAGATTTATTATTATGTGTTCTGTTTATAATTCCTTGTATTTTATGGGTATTCCGTACTAGTATTATAGGGACAACAATAGCCTTAATGACATTCTTTTTCTTTAAATACAAAATAAAATCAGTTCCCGTAATTTTAGAAATTGTTTTGCTTTTCGTCATTGCAATATTCACAATTCCCAGTATGAAAACAAAAATGTTTAAGGAAAGTAGCAACATTAGTATAGAGCAATTTCAGCAAGGAAAGGTTTCAAAAGACGACATCAACAGCAATGCCAGATTCTCTTTATGGGAACATTTACAAAAACGTTTTTATAATCATAAAGAAATAGTTGGCTCCGGTACGGGAAGTGTGCAAAATTATATGTACTCTAATTTTATTTTTGGAGGATTACAAGTGCCACATAATGATTATATTCAAATTTCATGTGACAATGGATTAATTGGAATTATATTATACCTATTGGTCATTGGCAGTATTATCACGCATTGTTTTATAGAATATAATAAAAAGAATAGTATAGCTATAAAGATGTGTGCAATTGTAGCCGGAAGTAGTATCGCAGGAGTCGCTTTGACTATGTACACTGATAACGTAGTAAATTACTCAATGGCTACACTTTCTTATCCATTCGGATTTTATGGAATGATGTTAGGACTTATAAAAGGAAAGAGATATGATTTCAGTTGTAATACCATTGTATAATAAAGAAAAGCAAATAAAAAGGACACTACAATCTATCCTTGCACAGACTTTTCAAGACTTTGAAATAGTCATTGTAAATGATGGAAGTATAGATAACAGTATAATAGAAGTAGAGAAGGTAAAAGATTCGCGCATACGATTGATTCATCAAAAAAATGCAGGAGTATCGGCAGCTCGAAACAAAGGAATAGAAGAAGCGAAGTATGAGTTGATTGCTTTTTTGGATGCAGACGATGAATGGAAAAGTAAATATCTGGAAGTTCAATATAACTTGTACAGGAAATATCCGGAATGTGACATTTTTGCTTGCAATTATGAATTTGTTAATGAAAAACATGATATATCACCTACGATCATCAAAAAACTTTCATTTGAAGAAAACGATGGAATATTAAATAATTATTTTGAAGTGGCTTGCGTTTCACACCCTCCACTTTGTAGCTCGGCCATTGTTATCAAAAAGAAAATAATTCAAAAAATCGGAGGTTTTCCCCTAAATGTAACTTCCGGCGAAGATTTGATAACTTGGGCACGATTGTCTACTGTGGGAATGATTGCTTATAACAAAAATGCATATGTCTACTATTATATTAATACGACACCACAGCAAAGTAACGAGCCAAAAGATTTACAATCTACAAAAGATTATGTAGGTACCTCTTTAAAGCAATTATATCTTGCAGAAAAAGATGTTGAATGTAAAAAAAATATTGCCCGTTATATTTCTTTCTGGTATAAAATGAGAGCTTCCATTAACATTATGTTAAATCATAAGATTCCAGCTATGAAGTGTGCGCTCAAATCAATAAAATATAATCCTTACGATATAAAACCATACATTTTCTTATTATTAGCTACTATTCCCACGAAAGCAGCTTCGCATATTATTAATACATTAAGGAATCGATGAAAATTATATATTGTATACCTTCCTGTCACAATTCGGGAGGAATGGAAAGAGTACTGTCTGTAAAAGCTAACTATCTGGCTGATGTAGTGGGGTGGGATATATCAGTCATTACGACAGAACCGGTTTCTCAAAATAACCATTACCAATTTTCGTCTAAAATCCATTTTTATAATTTAGACATTCATTATAAAGAAATAGAAAACATCTCCTTATGGAAAAAAACGATAATGGTACTAAAAAAGAAATTGCAACACAAAAAGAAATTACAAGAATTATTATTTCACCTCAAACCAGACATTGTAGTGTCGATGTTCACACATGATGTCTCTTTTCTGTATAAAATAAAGGATGGAAGTAAAAAAGTTTGCGAACTACATTTTTCAAAAAAAATTCAGAAAGTTACATAATGAAAGTAACCATGCAGGAATAGCAAAGAGAATGATTAGCTACTATTTAGATCATAGAGATTTCAAAGCAGCATCGCATTACGACCGTTTCGTCGTATTGACAGAAGAAGATCAAAAAACATGGTATCCGTTAAAAAACATCAAGGTAATATATAATCCTTTACCTTTTATTGCTGAGCAGACTGCAAATATACACACAAAAAAAGTATTGGCTATAGGACGATTGTGTCCACAAAAAGGTTTTGACATGTTGGTTGATATTTGGAATGTCGTATGCAAAAACATTGAAGGATGGGAACTTAATATTTATGGTAATGGACCGGACTATGCAGCTTTAGATAGTAAAATAAAGCAATACTCGTTGCATAAAACAATACATATGTATCCTGCAACGACTAATATTCAATCAGTTTATTTAAATAGTAGCATCTTTTGCTTTCCATCCAGATACGAGGGTTTCAGTATGGCATTAATGGAAGCAATGTCTTACGGTTTACCGGCAATTGCATTTAAATGCCCATGTGGGCCATCAGAAATTATAGAAAATGGTATCAACGGTATATTAGTGGAAAATAAAAACATCAACGATTTTGCATATGAACTACAAAAGCTAATGAAAGATGAGAAATTAAGAGAAGAATATGGCATAAGAGCAGCCATGGAGACAAAATATAAATTCAACATAGACCACATCATGAAACAATGGGTGTCACTTTTCAACGATTTAAAATCATGAACATATTATTCTTTGCCTCAGATTATAAGATAGGGCTTAGTACATTATTAACCGATCAGCTCCTTGCTTTACATCGAAATGACATAAATGTATATCCGGTTGCAGGTGAAAAAAATCAAGAAAAAGGATTGGAAGAACAAATTATCGCTCAAAAGATTCAGCTTAAACGCATACATGGATTGGATGATCATAAAAACTTTTTCCGGTTGGTTAACGATATAAAAGAGATAATCCAAACAGAAGACATACGATTAGTTCATGTACAAAACAATTGGCAATTGGCAATAATTGCAGTAGTCAAATTAAAATTGTACTTTTTAAAAAAAATTAAAATAATATACACACTACATGGATTCAGGCACAATAGTTTTATTAAATCCATAATGGCACAATTCATTATAGGAACGGCACTTTTTCTTTTTGCAGACAAAGTGATTTGTATGTGCCAATATCTAAAAAAGAAATTCCGGTTCCTGTCATATAAAATTATAATTCTGCCTTTAGGGGTCGCAGACATGTTTTTTCAAGACAAACGTCCCAACACTCCTAAAAATGGTCTACAAATCATTTTTCCCGCTCAATTTAGAAATGGTAAGAACCAAGATCTGATTATCAAAGCCTTTGCCAAACATATTCATGAAAATAAAGACAGTGAGTCTTATATGATATTGCCAGGAAATGGTCCTTTATGGGAAGATATGAAAGAATTGGCCTCTGCATTATATCTGCAAGATCGTATTTCTTTTCCAGGCCTATGTTCTAAACGACAAACCAAAGAATTGTATTTACAAAGTAACATTGGAATCGTATCAAGCAACAGTGAGACATTCGGTCAAAGTATTGTGGAACCTTTTGTATTAGGGCGATGTATATTAACAACTGCCGTTGGAGTAGCTCCTGACATTATAGCAACCGGTAAAAATGGGTTCTTTTTTAGAAATCAAGATGAATTAACAATACTCTTCGATAAACTATATAAAGATCAATCTATCATTGATAAAACAGGGGAAAATAATTTTTTGAAGGGAAAGATGTTTCAATGGGACAATATAATCCAAGACTATAAAAAACAAATTCTAAATAATTAAATATAAAACAAGCATACCTATTCAAACATTCATAGAAGTAATGAAAATCCTTTTAGTTCACAATAATT
>ENA-OPBO01002246-OPBO01002246.1-human-gut-metagenome-genome-assembly--contig:-NODE-2246-length-11828-cov-2.727597_pt1 | contig 11828 bp, 8 predicted proteins | sample MGYA00241071_ERZ501458 | MGnify/ENA primary metagenome ERZ501458 (study PRJEB25962, sample SAMEA2042509) | human gut metagenome | biome: human gut; feature: human-associated habitat; material: faeces...
TTTTGAAAACCTGCCACTGGATCACCCCGCCCGTGCGCCGTTCAATCTTTTCTCGCAGGCCAGCGACACGGTGCGTTCCGGCATCGTCCTTGGACTCGGCACCCGGTTACAGGTCTTACAGAACGAGGCTGTGCGGGACATCATCAGCCGCAGCGATATCGATCTCACGGCGCCGGGCAAGCGCAAATGCGCCTACTTCGTCATACTCAGCGATCAGGACGCAACGATGGCGTTTCTGTCCTCGCTGTTCTTTTCGTTTCTATTCATCAAGTTGGTGCGCTATGCCGACAGCACGCCGGAGCTGCGCTGCAAAGTCCCGGTCAACCTCATCTTCGATGAGTTCAACAATGTGGGCAAGCTCGGCGGCGCAGCGGACGGTTCGGATTTCGCCCGTACGCTCAGCGTTATCCGCAGCCGTGCGATCTATGTGATGCTGGCCGTGCAGAGCCTCGGTCAGCTCCAGAACCGGTATCCCAACAATCTCTGGGCAGAGATCGTCGGCAACCTGGACGTGCAGCTTATGCTGGGCTGTACCGATGAGGTCAGCGCCGAATACTTCTCCGCGCGGAGCGGTGATATGTCGGTGGAGATCAACTCCACCATGACCGTGCGCAAGACCATTGCCGTAGCGCAGGTCATACCCCAATACCGTCAGACGGAGGGACAGGGGCGCAGACGGCTGCTGACTCCGGACGAGGTGCTGCGCATCCCAAACGAGGAACTGCTGGTGGTCATCCGAGGACACAATGTCCTGAAACTGAAAAAGTTTGATTATGCTGACCACCCGCTGGCCAAGGAATTGACTCCCGTCAGCATTCTTGACTACACACCCCCGCACGCGGCAGCGCCTTTTCTCCAGACCGAGACGACTTCGCCACGCGCAGTGTCTGAGGAGCGGCCGCACACGCCGTCCATACCCTCAAAACGCAGAACTCTGTACAGCTCCGCAAAACCGCCGAGCGAGTTTTGAACTCAATGATTTAACCAAAAAGTTGACATTTAACCTTAGCGATGTTATAATGCCGAAAGAAAGTTAAATTGGTGGTGAGCAGATGGACTATATCACAAAAACACTGGGCGTCCCAGTAATACGGACAGAGTGGAAGCAGCAGGCAGCCTTGCCGCTTTTTTTGAACGATAGATATACATTTGAACAAGCGGACATTGGCGGAGTAGCGTGCCTTATTGTTCATCCTGTGGGGGAACTCGATACGATCAATATCCTTAAAAAGCATGTGGCGAGGCTGCATGCAGCAAGCGGGCGACAGGTCGTTTTTGAGTTAACTGCCATATCCCGGCAGCGCCGCAACTCCTTCATTGATGCGAAGCTGGCGTTCGTCGTGCCGGAAAAGCAGGTGTATCTTCCCTTTCTCGGGGCTCTGCTTACAGAGCGCTGCGATAGCGAGGGACTCATGACGGGCGCAGAGAAGCTGCAGCCGTCTGCGCAGATGCTGCTGTTTGCCTATATCCTGAATGGGAACGAGCCTATGCCCATGACGCCTTTTGCGGAGCGGTTTGCCTTTTCCGCAATGACGATCACGAGAGCGGCAAATCAATTGGTAGCACTTGGACTTCTTAACAAGTCCTGCTCCGTCGGAGCGCAGAAAATGCTCTGCACCGAGCTCGACACGAAGGGACTATATCAAAAAGCCGTCCCCTACCTCATCCAGCCTGTCCGGACAACCGTATTCATCGAAAAGAGCGCTGTGACCCGGGATATGTTTCCCGCAGGGCTAAGTGCGCTTTCGGAAATGAGCATGCTCAATCCACCGGCGGTCGAAACATGGGGTATGGTTGGCGGTAAAATTAAGGGATCGGCACAGAAATTGATCGATTCTGAAAAGCAAAGCGCCCTGCAGCTCTGGCGCTATGATCCGCGCCGTATCAGTCAGACAGGCGGAGTTGATGTACTGTCGCTGGCGGCAAGCTTAGCAGACGATATGGACGAGCGGGTAGAGCAATGTATTGAAGAAATACTGGAAAAGGTGTGGTGACAAAGATGGTAACCGGATTTGAGAGCTTCAAGCGGTGGTTTTCCGAGTACAGCGAGCAGTATGCAATTATCGGCGGAACAGCATGCGACCTGCTCATGAGCGAGGAAGGTATGGATTTTCGGGCAACGCGAGATATTGATATGGTGCTGATCGTAGAGAGCCTGACGCCGCAGTTCGGAGAACGATTTTGGTCATATATCAGAGACGCAGGGTACGAGCATAGAAATAAAAGTACCGGCGAACCGCAGTTTTACCGATTTACGAATCCGAAGAGCCGGGATTATCCCTACATGATAGAGCTGTTTTCCCGTCGCGCTGATGCAATTGCCCTTTCGGATGATGCGGTACTTACGCCATTGCCACTGGACCATGAAATATCCAGCCTGTCGGCGATTTTGCTGGATGATGCGTATTACCAATTCCTGCGCAAGGGGAAAACCATAATAGATGGGATACCGATTCTTGACGCAATGCACCTCATCCCATTCAAGGCCAAGGCGTGGCTGGATCTTCGCCAGCGAAAGGAAGCCGGCGCAAAGGTTGACAGCAAAAACATCCGGAAGCACAAAAATGACGTGATCCGGCTCAGCATGCTGTTGAGAGAAAATGATATGCTTGACTTGCCGCAAGCGATCCGCAATGATATGAAAGGCTTCCTTTCCGCAATGCGCGAAGAATCGATTGACCTCAAGGCACTTGGAATACGAGGAACGTCGCAGGAGGAAATAATGGGAAGGCTGCTTACGGCGTATATCCTGAACAAATAAGACATATTATCGGCAGATGAGCGTCTCAGAAATGGGACGCTCTTTTTATATTCAAACAAAAGAAACGGAGGATCAAACAATGGCAACGAAAAAAACGGCGGTGATCCCGGAAGAAGAAATTCTTGCGGCCGCAACGGAAGAAAACATCAATGAACACTCATTACATCAGACTGAAACTGAACCTGAGCCGGATAGAGTGCTCAGCGCTGAAGGGGCGCCCGGAGACGCTGATCTCATCGACATTTGCCAGACTGATTCCGAATCTGCGAATCCCGAAGGGATGCCGATCGAAGACGCCGCGCGCAACACCCCGGAAGCACCGGTATCCCAGACCGGATCGGGCACTGAACTTCCCGGAGAATTTCCGGCCGGATCCGATGAATTAACTGCGCCGGAAGCTCCGGCGTCCCAGACCGATTCCGACTTGGAGGAGAAAAAACCTGAAGAGAGCCCGCCGGCCCGCCGAACCAGAAAACCAAGAGCCAAGAAAAGTGAGTCTGACACAGCAGCGGCAGAACAGCCCGGGGATGCATCCGACGGCGTCGCAGCTCCGGAGAAGAAGCCGCGCAGGCGCGCCGCTGCCAGACCGGCGTCGCCGGTGGTATCCATCGACGAGCGCCCCAGTGTGGAAACGGAAGCGGACAAAGCCCGCAACGATTTGCTGGATCTGGTAGAATCCTTAAAGACCAAACGGATTCTGACCGGGACCATTCAGGGCATCGAACGCCCCGCTGACCATCCCTCTCGTTCTCTTGCAGTCATTTATCATGGCGATATCAAGGTTATTATTCCTGCGGAGGAGGCGGTGGAGCCGCCGGAGGATTTCCGCGGCAGGCTTCCGGAGGATGTGCTGCACTATATGGTCACCAAGCGCCTGGGGGCGGAAGTGGATTACATCATCAAGGGCATCGACGCCAAGGCTGGCGTTGCAGTCGGCAGCCGTCTTGAGGCTATGTCCGCTAGGCGCCGCGCGTACTATTTCGGTACAGACCGGGATGGAAACAATCTGCTCTACGAAGGTATCTGTGCGGAAGCTCGCGTCGTATCCGTCATTCGTGCCGGCATCTTCGTGGATCTGTTTGGCTTGGAGGTCTACATCCCGCTTCGTGAGCTGAGCTACCAGCGTATGCTGGATGCGCAGGACAGCTTTCAGCCCGGGCAGCGCATTCTGGTTAAGATCCTGAGCATCGACCGCAGTGACCGAACCCGTATCCGGGTCAGCGCCTCCATCAAGCAGGCCGGCGAGAACCCCTATGAAAAGGCGCTGCGGCGTTATTCTGTGGGCAACCGCTATGTAGGTACTGTCAGTATGGTGGACATGAACGGCGTGTTCGTCTCACTGGACGGCGGCATCGACTGTCTGTGCAGCTATCCTAAGCGCGGGCGCCCGCCCAGAGGCTCTCGCGTAACGGTACGGATTCTGGGCATCAACAACGAATCCAATCGGATCTGGGGCGCAATCACACACATCGCTACCCCGAGATGACTGGAGCGAACAGAAAATGACAAGGAGGTTGAACAACTATGCTTGATTACGATCTGACCCGCGCAGAGCAGGTCAGAAGAACGGATCTTGCGCAAAAAGCCCGCAGGATGATCCTGTCCCACATGAAGGTGGAGGCGGAGGACGAAACTTCGCTGACGCTGGATCACCGCGGCTACTATATGCAGATCTCGTTCTCGCCGCTGCACCCGCTGCTGGTCGTCTGCCTGGCTAAGGCGATCCGAAACCCGGATGGCGCACGAAAACAGCAGCTTGCCAACGAGCTGAACCTGCACAGCGTGCTGGGCAGCCACGCCATCAACGAGGACGTCGGCTGTTATTCCTATCGCGCCACCCACTGGCTGGATACGGAGCTCACGCCGGAACGGTTCTTTGAAATACTCAGCCGCTGCGTTGACGAAGCGGATCGTGGCTATTTCAATCTGGCAGGATGAGTATATTGTCGTAATGCTCAGTGCGTATCCGCGTACCGGACAACCCCACCGCCTCCCGGCAGTACCCGGGGAAAGCCTCAAGTGAGAGCCGGGAGCCATACTGCGGCACTCCGGAGTACACCTTACAGCCGTCAAGCCCTCCGGAATCAGAACCAGCCATACTCGAAGAGCCGGCCATGAATGAACTGCATTTGCGTGAAACTGCGGCGTTGGAGTTGGCTTCACCTATGACTCTACCGCAACAGGACGCCGGAATACCCCCATTATCGCCGGAGATATATCCATCCATCCTGCGCGGGATATCAAATCACGGCCGGAACTGAACGCAGCAGACGGCATCATATATTTCTGCGTTTGGGCGCAGCTGAGAACAGAAGCGTGATACGATCTGTATATCGGCTGCACCTGAGCCAAACCACATCACGCAGCGAGAAGCGCATCGGAAACGGTGCGCTTCTTTGCTGCAAAAAACAGGAGGTAAAGGACCGATGAAACGTAAAACGCTCAAGAAAGCCCTTTCGGCATTCTTGTCCCTGCTCATGTGCATGATGACGCTTTTGTCTATCAGCACACCTGTGTTTGCCGCAACGACGGTAGACGCTTACATGGTGGATTTCCCACGCGACGGTGACAGCAACTACTCTGCGACGGCGTGGGGCCACTCTGCCACGTCTCTGATGGGCGGTTGGCGGTTTCTCAACAGCAAATACACAACGGTGCATAGCATCGGCACCTATAACGGTCAAGTCTCGTATTGCATCGAGCCCGGCATCGGGCAAAATGCCGGCGATACTCTCTCCCACAAGGATGAGACATTTTGGGAAAACTACCCCAGCCACCTCAATCCGACCATTTCCCCGGATACCATCAAGGTCCTGCTTGGCCGGATCATGCAGTACGGCTATCAGGGCAATGTATCCACATCCTGGCGTTCTCAGAACGCCTCGGATGCAGCTGCGCTCAGCCATGCAATCGCTACGCAGCTGCTGGTCTGGGAGACGGTTGTCGGCGAGCGTGACGCAAGCTTCAACAAGGTGGATCCCTCCGGCTATGGGAAGAGCGCGGTTTGGAGTTATATCCGGGATGAGCATCCGCTTCGCAGCCAGATCCGCTCCTATTATAATTCCATGGCCGCCAGCGTGCAAAGTCACGCAGAGATCCCCAGCTTCTGCGCACGAAGCATTGGCAGCGCACGCAGCTATGAACTCAAATACGACGGCACGCGATATACCGTGACACTGACGGATACCAATGGAGTGCTGTCGAACTTCTCGTTCAGCTCCTCGGAACCCGGAATCAGCTTCTCCCGAAGCGGGAACCGCCTGACAATCACCTCTGATACGCCGATTGCAGGCGATATCCGCGTAAGCGCCAGCAAGACCAACGGCGTGCGAAGCGGTGTGGTCGTCTGGACGGACGGCAACAAAGGCGCCGGCATTCAGGACGTTGTCACCTACGGCGAAAATGTGTCAGACCCTGTCAGCGCCTATCTTCGGCTTGAGATGGAGGCGCTCGGCGTCATGCACCTGGTCAAGACCAGCGAGGATGGCGTTGTGGCCGGCATTTCTTTCACGATCTCCGGCAACGGAATCACCAAGACTGTGACTACCGGCCGCGACGGCACGATTGACGTATCCGAGCTCATGGCCGGCATCTATACCGTAACAGAAGCGGACATTGAGCGTTATACGCCCCAGACTTCACAGCAGGTCACCATTGTCGGTGGGCAGACCTCGACCGTGACCTTCAACAACGTGCTCAAACGCGGCGCATTGGAGGTGACCAAGACTTCGGAAGACGGATTCGTTGAGGGCGTAAAGTTTCGCTTGTACGGCAAATCCCTTTCCGGCCTGAACGTCGATGAGTATGCGGTAACGGACTCCACCGGCGTGGCTAAGTTCCGCAATGTCCTGATTGGCGGCCCATATACTATCGAGGAGGTGGATACGGCCATTCGATACGTTATCCCTGATCCCCAGTCGGTATCTATCCAGTGGAACCGGGTTGCAGAACGCAGCTTTGCCAATATCCTCAAAAAGTTTACCGTGACCGTAACCAAGACGGACGCAGAAACCGGAACACCGCAGGGCGACGGCACGCTGTCAGGTGCTAAATACGGGATCTACAAGGGCGGGAAGCTTGTCGATGTGTATTACACAGACGCCAAAGGTCAGTTCACCAGCAAAGAGTATATCTGCGATACCGACTGGACGATCCGTGAAATGGAACCATCGGAGGGGTACCTCCTCGATACGACGGAACATGCCGTTGGTGCAGCGCCCGGTCAGTATACGGTTGAACACAATACAACGGCTAACGCCGTGACCGAAACGGTAATCAAGGGCAGCATCCGCCTGATCAAGCATATTGATGCGGAACTGGAAACCCCCGAGAATATGCCGACCCCGCAGACAGAAGTCGAGATCCCCGCAGCAACGGAACCCACTGCGCCGGAAGGCTTCGCATATTTTGTTAGCCCGGACGCTGCCGCACCGGAGGATGCGCAGGGAACTGCAGCTTCCGATGATGCAAAGGACGCAGCCGAACCGGCAGCGGAAGAAACCCCAATGCCCAATCAAACCGATACGGAAACGCCGGGTCTGAGCCGGAAGCAGCCGATACGCTGATTCCCAGTCAGAATGAAGCGAAGCCAGAACCCGAAAACGGATCTGTACCGACGGCGGAGTTCAACCCCTCCGGCAATGCAGGCATTATCGAGCAGCCGGAAGCAGGCGCGATGTTCCAGCTTTATATCTCAAGTGCCGGAAGCTATGACGCAGCTAAAGATGGCGAGCGCGATCTGCTCGTGACGGATGAAAACGGCGTAGCACTTTCCAAGGATCTGCCTTACGGCCGCTATACCGTACACCAAATCGAGGGACAGGAAGGACAGGCCTTTGTTCCGGACTTCACCGTATTCATCAGCTCCGACGGACACCTGTACTCCTATATCCTGAACAACCAGACCATCACCAGTTTTATCCGCGTGGAAAAACGCGATGCTGAGACCGGAAAGATCATTCCGGCAGCAGGCATCGGTTTTCAGGTCAGAGACCTGACCTCCGGCGAACTGATTTCACAGACCGTCTATTATCCGGCGCCAGTGACCATCTCCACATTCTATACCGCAGACGATGGCACGCTGATGCTCCCCTGCGAGCTGCCCTACGGCCGCTATGAGCTGATCGAGGTGACAACCTGCCATGGCTATGTGCTGGATACCGCCCCGGTTCCGTTTACCGTGGATGGGTCAGAGGCTGTCGTGACAGTTACAAAGTCCAACATGGCGCAAAAAGGCGTCATCCGTATCCAAAAGACCGGCGAGGTCTTCAGCAGCGTTGTAAACGAGGGATCCATCTTCCGGCCTGTATATGAGAATACCGGACTTCCGGGAGCAGTCTTTGATATTGCTGCTGCGGAGGATATTTACACCCCTGACGGAACCTTGCGTGCAAAGGCCGGAGACATCGTAGACACCGTCACCACGCAATCGGACGGCATGGCTGCCAGCAAGGCACTCTACCTTGGCAAGTATGTGATCACCGAGAAGCAAGCTCCGCACGGCATGGCGCTTCAGACCGAAGCGCATACGGTTGAACTGGTATATGCCGGTCAGGAGGTCACGGTCACCGAGCTTCGGGCAGATATGTACAATGAACGCCAGCGTGTGGAGATCAGTCTGGTAAAAACCATGGAAACGGATACGCTGTTCGGCATTGGCCAAAGAGACGAGCTCACGCACGTTACATTCGGTCTTTATGCTGCGGAGAAGCTTGTGGCAGCCGATGGCAGCAGCATCCCGCAGGACGGCCTGATCGAGATGGTGTCCTTGAATAAAGACGGAAAAGCGACGTGCAAGACGGATCTCCCCTTTGGACGCTTCTACCTGCAGGAGATCTCTACCGACAGCCATTACCAGCTTGGCGATACGAAGTATCCGGTGTCGTTTGACTACGCCGGGCAAGACAAGAAGCTTGTCAAGCTGATTGCCAACGAGGGCGCAGTAATTGAGAATAAGCTGATCTACGGCTCCGTTTCGGGTCTGAAGGTTGATGCAAACGATAAGCCACTCTCCGGTGCGGTCATGGGTCTGTTTACTGCATCCGAAACGAGATTCACGAAGGATACCGCACTGCTGACAGCCGTATCCGCCGAGGATGGCAGATTCCGCTTCGAAAAGATCCCCGCCGGCAACTGGCTCGTGCGCGAGATCGAGCAGCCCAAGGGCTTCGTTCTGAGCGAAGAGCTGTTCCCGGTAACGGTCAAGGAGCAGGGACAGGTCATTGAGATCAAGATTGCAAACAAACTTATCCGCGGCAGCGTCACACTGACGAAGTATGACGCAGACTATCCCGAGAATAAACTCAGCGGCGCGGTATTCGAGGTCTACAGTGATGTTAACGGGAACAAGGCGCTGGACAAGGACGATGTATTGCTCGGCACCATGGAGGAGTCCTCTGCCGGCGTTTACTGGATGAAGAATCTGGAGTACGGCGGCGTACTGGTAAAGGAGAAAACCGCACCGGAGGGCTTTATTCCGGACGAGAAAGCCTACTATGTGGAAATCGATACCGACGGAAAAACCTACACCGTTGAGAACGAAGCCGGGAAGGGCTTTATCAACCAGGCGCTGAAGGGCTCCCTCAAGATTATTAAGACCACCAGCGACGGAAAGAAAGAGGGCTTTGCGTTCCGCATCACCGGTGCCAACGGCTACGATATGACATTTACGACCGACGCCAAGGGCGAAATCTTCATTGAGAAGCTGCGCGTCGGCGAGTATACCGTCACGGAGCTGAAAAACAGCGCCAGCGAAGGGTACAAGATCGCAGACCCCGTCAAAATCACGCTTGTTGCAAACGAAACGCTGACGGTAAAGATCCATAACGACAAGACGAAGGTGGATGTTCCCAAAACTGGAGATGACGCCGATCTTATGCTTTGGATCTCACTGCTCGGGCTTGCGGCGGCAGGAGCGGGCTGCACAGCGTTTTTCTACCTGAAAAAGCGCAGAACGGGCAAGCATATTGCCGTGAAGAAGTAAATAACACCAATCCGGGGATACGCTTGAACGCATATCCCCGGATTCGTTATGGAGGAACGATATGAAAAACGACAGGCGCAGAAGAAATCGGCCGCGGAATCGTGAGAAGAAGGGCGTCAAGCAGTCCCCGGGCCGGGAATGCCGGCACGTATGGTCGGGCGGCGTATGCCTTAAATGCGGGCGCTTGCAGCAAAACCCACGCTCAAACAGTGAAAGACTGCCCACAGGACAAAATCCTGCGGGCAGTACAGATGTCAGAGATAGTTGATGGGAATGACCCGATCCGAACCCTTCAATGAGACCAGCCTGTCATAAAGGCAGATCACGCCGCCTGGACCGCGCCTGACACCGGGGATCTTATCCAAGAGGTCGAAAGCGTCCATATCCTTTTTCTGCGGGTCAGCGTGTTTTTTCATCTCCAGCGGACACGGTGTCCCTTTCTCAGTTATTGCCGGTGATGAACGTAGTATTGAAAGAGCATTGCAATCAGAATTCTTCATGCTATAATATACCCACATCACTCGTGAGACTATGACTGACTGCGCCCAGACCAAAGGATAATTGGTGCACGGTTGTAAACGGGTGCAGAAGGAGGAATAAAGTCTATGACAAAGAAAGAGCTTGTCGCTTATGTGGCTGAAAAGGCCAATCTCAGCAAAAAGGACGCGGAAATAGCGGTCAATTCCGTATTTGACGGTATCACGGAAGCACTGAAAACCGACGGCAAGATCCAACTGGTCGGCTTCGGCAGTTTTGAAGTGAAGGAGCGCGCCGCGAGGATGGGCAAAAACCCGGCTACCGGGGAAACGATCGAGATCCCGGCCGGCAAAGCCCCTTCCTTTAAGGCGGGAAAGGCGCTCAAGGACACGATCAAGTAAAAACAAAATACAGCATCAGAGAGGACGGCTTGAGAAATCAGGCCGTCTTTTTCTATGCAAATTACAGGAGGTCATTATGAAAAAGATGAAAACAGGCATCGGCGTAATGCTGGCACTATTGTGCTGCATCCTCATGTGTACAGGTGTTGTCTATGCTACCGGTGATGACACGGACGGCACGGAGCTTCAAGTCGCGCAGCCCGTCATCCTTGAGGTACAGCTTGGCCCCCAATGGGCGGGTGTTGAATTCCAGCTCAAAACGGATGCAGGCCTTTATCCGGGCACGATTGCCGTGGGGCAGGACGGGATTTTACGAACCGAGCTGGGCAATAGCGGCAGCTACGTCCTTTCTTGCCTGACTCTAAATGCCGCCGTGCCGTCGCCGGGCGATATCCCAAGTCCTGATGTGACGCAACAAGAACAGGAGCCGCTGACAACAGACAGTGCGGAGAAAGAAAAAGCAGAAACAGCAGGAACAGATGATGAAAGAAAAACAGAACAAAAAGTAGTAAGACTACCGTTCAAGATATTCTTTTGCAGAAAGCCGGACAATGACATTTGCCCGGCTTTCTTATCCTTACACCAACGAAAAAATTCACAGACTCTAAATTATGCAGACTAAATACACCTACAAACAAATCTGGCTTATAGCCTACCCCATCCTAATCAGCCTCCTTATGGAGCAACTGATAGGTATGACGGACACCGCCTTCCTCGGACGTGTGGGCGAAGTCGAGCTGGGAGCATCTGCCATCGCCGGTGTCTTCTACATGGTCATCTTCATGGTTGCCTTCGGTTTCAGCATCGGGGCACAGATACTCATTGCCCGGCGCAACGGCGAACGGCAGTATAAGGAAATCGGTGACTTGTTCTATCAGGGCATCTATTTCCAAGTCGGGATGGCGACAGTCATGTTCCTGCTGTCCTATTGCTTCTCGCCGATTATCCTGAAACGCATCGTAGCCTCGGAACATATCTACGAAGCAGCCACCAGCTACCTGCATTGGCGTGTATTCGGTGCCTTCTTCTCGTTCAGCGCAGTCATGTTCCGTGCCTTTTTCTTGGGAACCACCCAGACCAAGACACTGACACTGAACTCCATCGTCATGGTGTTGAGCAATGTCGTATTCAACTATATCCTGATTTTCGGTAAATTCGGTTTTCCTGCACTCGGCATTGCCGGAGCTGCCATCGGCTCCTCATTGGC
>ENA-OPBO01002248-OPBO01002248.1-human-gut-metagenome-genome-assembly--contig:-NODE-2248-length-11825-cov-2.916907_pt1 | contig 11825 bp, 9 predicted proteins | sample MGYA00241071_ERZ501458 | MGnify/ENA primary metagenome ERZ501458 (study PRJEB25962, sample SAMEA2042509) | human gut metagenome | biome: human gut; feature: human-associated habitat; material: faeces...
CGCATCATCATGCATCAGTGCTCCACAGCGCAGTACACCGATAGCGCCAAGCTGGCGGCGCTCTGCCGTGGTGGCTTTGGCCTGCAATTTCTTGTAGTCGGCCAATGCCAGGTCATATTGCTGGCGGTTGAACAGAATTTCTCCATGCATCAGCAAAGCCTCTTCAGAATATGGGTTATCGGGGTATTCCAGCAGTTTTCCGGCATGTTCCAATACCGCCTCGTCATCTTTCTGCTCTTTGCCTATGACGCAGAGGTAGTAGTGTGCATTCAGGCTGAAAGCGCCTCCCGGATAACTTTGCAGATAGCGGGTGAAGCTCTCTTTGGCAGGTGTGGCTTCGCCTTTCATATATACTTTTTCGGCAGCGATGTAAGTCAGCGAGTCTTGCTCACTGGGTTCGAAGCGGATTTCTCCCGGCATTTGGGCGGCAAGGGCGGCAAACTCATCCACGCGGTTGGCATCTACGTAGATGGACTTCAAGTCGCGCATGGCAAGGCGGGCTTCCTCGCTTCCGGGATATTGGGTGACTACATGTTTGTAGGCTTCTATGGCACGGTCATAGTCGTCGTTCTGGTAGTAAAGCAGACCGATTTCGGCGGCGGCTTTACGGCTGACGGGACTCTCGGGATACTTGCCGAGCAATTCGCGGAAGGCGGCGATAGCTTGGGGGCTGTTGTTGCTCTGTACGTAGGAGCGCCCTTTTTCGTAAAGGGCATTGATGGCATAAGGCGAATTGGGATATTTGACGGCAAGGCGGTCCAGTAAAGTAACCTTTCCGGAATAGTCTTTTTGCAGGCCGGCTACAAGGGCCAGCTGATAGTAAGAGTAGTCTCCGGCAGGTGTTCCCAGACTTTCTGCTTTTGTATAGTATTGCTTGGCCTCGTCGAAGCGGCGGACGTGCAGGTTGCAGTCACCGATACGGTTGTAGGCATCTGCCAATGCGGTCGGGTTTTCGCCTTTCTCCAGTTGGACAAAGTTGCGGAAACGGTTCTCTGCCGTCGAATAGTCTTTCTGGTGGAAAGCGATGTAGCCCAGGTTATAGTAGGCAAGGGCAAACATTTCCGTATCCCTCTGCCGGGTGAGTGACAGATATTCGTTGAAATTGCGGGCAGCTTCTCTCATCCGGTTCAGGCGGTAATAAGACTCGCCGAGCCAGTAGAGGGCGTCTGCCTTGGTCTGGAGGTTGTATTGTCCCAGCGTGACGCTTTGGTTGAAGTAACCGATGGCTTGCTCGAACTGCGTGTTGGCAAAAGACTGGGTCCCGAGTTGGAACAGAATCTTCTGCTTGGCTTCCAGAATGGCTTTGCTGGGATGGGAGATACGGTCGATGGACTTGAGTGCGGCATCATAGCTGCGTGTATTCATGTATACTTCCACCAGGTAGTTGCTGACTTTCTCGGCATAAGGAGAGTTTGGAAATTCGTTTAGGAATTTCTCAAAGACGGTCACCGATTCGCCGAAAGCGGAATAGGAGGTCTCGTGAATGCATAAGGCGTAGTTATAGGCGGCTTGTTCCTTGATTTTCGGGTCGGCATTGGAAGCGGCAGCCTGCTCGAAGGCCATACGTGCCTTGGTCTTGTCGGCCAGTTGCAGGTAAGCCAGTCCCATGTGCAGGTAGGCATTTTGGGAGAGAGCGTCGTTCTCGGTAGTCACTTCGCCAAGGATGGCAGGAACTTGGGAATACACGCCGCATTGATAATAGGACATACCCAGCATGTAGAGGGCATCTCTTCTATGAGTGGCAGATTCGGCATTGTGCTCCAGGTATTGCTCGAAGGACTTTATGGCTTCGTGATATTTCCCGAAATGGTATTCGGCTGTACCGAGGATGCGGTTCAGCTCCGCCGTGTGCGTGTAGCTCAGACCGTCGGGGTGGGCCGACAAAGCATTTTGCGCTACAATTTCCGCCTTGTCGTATTGTTTCTTCAGCAAGTAGATTTCGGCGATGTAATAGGGGACCAGGTTCTTGTACTTGGCATTGTCCTGCAGAGGCAGGAAACCGCTGAGCGCTTCGTCATACCGTCCTTGGGTATATCGGATATAAGAGATGTAGTAAGCACAGTCCGCTGCATATTTCCTGCTGGTGCTGCGCAGGGTCTCGAACCAGATGGCTGCTTCCTTTACATTGCCCGTCTTCAGATAGCAGGTGGCAAGGCGGTAGGTCATGTCGTCACGCTCCTCGGTACCCAGAAGGTCGAGGCGGGCAGAGTTGAACATGGCGAGGGCATCGTCATAATTGCCTTCGAAGAAATAGGAGGAGGCGATTAATGCATAGATGCGGTTGGCATGGGGAGTATCAGGATATTCGTCCAGAAAGGCGCGGAGCAGGTCTATGCTTTTGGGGTCTCTGAGCTCGTATGCGGCGCATACCAGCATGTATTCCGCTTCTTGCCGCTCGCCGGTATCGGGCAGAGGCTTGCCGTCTGCATTCATCTGGCGTACATAGGCTTGCAACGGGGAGATGGCGGCAGCATAGGCCTTTTGCTGGAACAGCGTTTGTCCTTCCTGGTAGAGTCGCTTGGGAGAAGTACTCTTCTCGCTTGTTTGTGCTGAGGCGAGTAAAGGTGCGCAACAGAGTGCTGTGCACAATATTCGGGAGATTTTATGTTTCATCTTCTTTTGTTAGAATAGGTATTTTACAAAAATACGGGTTTTAACCCGGAAATGTTACACTTGTTTGGCTTTTTTAGGATATATACCATAATAGGAACGAATAATCATTCACTTTTGTTCTTCCGTATGTCTTCCAGGAAGATACCCACTCCTTTGCGGATGGAGCCGAGCCCGAACTCTTCCGTACGGATATCTTTCAAGGGGAGGAAGAAGAGGTCTGCCGCGTCGTCCATCGCCTTGAAGTGCAAGGTGTCCTCCACCGTACAACGGAAAAACATATCCAGCGTGTGTACGGGGAAGCCGGAATAGATGTAAATATTGGGTAGGGAGAAGAGATATTCGGCCTTTGCCACCTTCATGCCGGTTTCTTCTCTTACTTCGCGGGCAACGCCTTCCTCACCGGTCTCGGTCATGTCGATGAAGCCTCCGGGGAGGTCCAGCGTCCCTTTGGCAGGCTCTTTGGCGCGGCGGCACACCAACAGCTCGTCGCGCTCGTTCAGTATCAAGGCGACGGTGGCGGAAGAGGGGTTGAAGTAGTAGACGAAACCGCAGTCGGCGCACTGCTTCGACTTCTCGTTATGAACTTCGAAATGGGCTGAACCGCATTTCGGACAATATTTGAATTGCGAAAGTGGATGTTCCATGATATTTTAACCTTTGTCCGGGGGACAAAGATAATGGAAACCAGGTGTAGAATGAAAGGAACAGAGTGAATTTTTCGTATCTTTGGCGACTATAAAACCATATCGGATGAAAGATTTTGCTGCCATTGATTTTGAAACGGCCAACGAACAGCGTACCAGCGTTTGTAGTGTAGGAGTGGTTATCGTACGTGATGGAGAGATTGTGGACCATTATTATAGCCTCATCCGTCCCGAACCGGAGTATTACACTTATTGGAATACCCGCGTGCATGGTCTGACGTTGGCAGATACCCAGGATGCTCCTATCTTTCCCGTTGTGTGGCAGGAAATAGCTCCACGCATTGAAGGCTTGCCATTGGTAGCGCACAACAAGGCCTTTGATGAAAGCTGCCTGAAAGCTGTTTTCCGTACTTACTGCATGGATTATCCGGATTATGAGTTTTATTGTACTTTGCAGGCATCACGTCGTGCTATAAAGGGATTGCCTAACTATCAGTTGCATACAGTGGCTGTTTGCTGTGGCTATCAGTTGGAACATCATCATCATGCGTTGGCTGATGCTGAGGCTTGTGCATGGATAGCGAAACAGGTCATATAAATAAACAGAGGAGACTTGTCATGAAGCCTCCTCTGTGGAATTGTTTGTTTCCTTGATAAAACTCTATCAGTTTATCCTAATGGATTTTCACCTTGGTCACCATCATTGCCGCCGCCTCCGCTTTCGTTTCCTCCGGGATTTTCTTCATTGTCCGGCACGATTTCAGAGCCGGTTACCAATCGTGTGATGCCCGATTGTTTCATCATGTTCTTCAAACGTTGTCCCGGCACGAAAATCAGTTTCTGGCGGTAAACGACATCAGCCGTTACAGACTTTGCATCCTCCTGGCTTTTGCCGTTCAATCCCGGTCGGAGGCTTCCGAAGTCTCCCAGCCGTACGGTTGCACCGATGCTGGCATAGGTGCAGAGTGCGTCAATCATACCGTCCAATACGGCTTTTACGATACCTCTTGGCACCATCCCTTGACTGGTCACCTGGTCGCATAATCTATCAAAATCAATATTTGCTACGGAATAAGAAGCAGCTACATACTTCTCGGTTTTGGTACCAATGCCTACCATTCTCTTTTTTACTACATAACGAAATGCCATAATGTTTTTTGTTTTTAATGGTTGTTACTTGCGGTTTCGTTCACTCGTCAGTTAGCGAGACCTGTTTCTTTGTGACCACGGTGCGAAGTTACAACACTTAAAAACGGCATGGTGCTTTAACGGGACTGAACGACTTTTTTTAACGTTGTATTTAGCCATTTGACGACATGGAAAGTCCTATGCTATAACCTATTGCCTATATTTAAAAAAAATGAGTGATTACATAAAATAATAATTTTGTGATTCTCCATCTGTAATCAAGTACAATCCATTGTCTGTAAACTTGATGACTTTGGGTTTGAATGTGAGTTTCTTCAATGCCTCTGCCAAATTGGATGGAATGTTTTTGTAATATACTCCGTTTTTGCAGCAAGCTATCATCCCGTAATTGGTAATATAGGCATAGTAAACCTCTTCGTATAGTTCTTCGGCTTTCAGTATGAAATTTTTGATGGTTTCATTTGAATAGCTGTAATGCTTGTCCGTGATAACTACCCATTCTCCTCTATCATTGAAGCAGGCCGAAAGAATATTGTCGTCTCTTAAATCTCCTGTACGATATTGTTCCAGTTTTTTGAGGAATGCATCCGGATAACCAAGAGTCCAATACCCTGAACCGCCTAAGATAATTACATAGTTGCCATTTTCAGTGATGTTGATGTCTGTTATTTCAGCATTGCTGCTGTTGGCTTCTTCTATACGTTTCTTAAGCTTGCTGGGAGTACTGCCGGTGTAGGCATATCCACTATTCCCATACACTCCTACTCCTGCTCCATACATAGTGATTGCTCCGGTACGGCATTTCCCCCATTTGTTGATGGCTTCTGTGATGTATGACATGTATGAGCTGGTCGGTAAATTTATATAGCGAACAGTACCGCTATAGGAAAATGGTTTTGAAACGGTTCTGGTTCTGGCTGGAAGAACCGGTTCCGCTTTTTCTTTACAGATATAAGAAGTACCGGCTATCAATTCATTTCCAATCCATTTTCCTGACTGAATGGTGTGTGCCGTAATATCAAAGTAAGCGCCGTATCCATTTCTTTCACCATCCTTCCAAGGGCCGAACCACATATTCCCATTTTCCCAGATATGAATGCCGTATCCGTGGCGTTGTCCATTATAGGTTTCTCCCCAATATTTATTCCCGTTTGTGTAGTTTGTCCGTTCAAATATTTGTCCGGGATATTCTTTGGCTTCTATTTCATAACTGTAGGGGCGGAGCAGCATATACGGTTTTCCGGTGTTTCGGTTGTATTCTACACCATTTTCAGAGCCATTTTTAACTATTATGTCATCTTCTTGAATATGGATGAATAAAGTGAATTCTGAGTTTTTAGTAAAGCCAATTTTAATATTATCTTCTTTGAATTCTACCCTGAATCCATTTATTTCATCATTTTGGGTTTGTCCTAGAGAAGCCTCTCCTTCTATTGTTTTTCCCCACTCTACCGTGCTATTGCGAACAGATTCATGCATGCTTTTCTGTTCACTTTCCGAAGGTGCAGTGTAGAATGGTTTATAGTCCGGTATCATTTTGAGGAGAGTATTCTGTCCGTTGAATCCCGCTTCTTCCAATCTTTCTATGGCAGCTTCTGCTATAGACTTCTGGAGTTCTCCAATGTCTTTGTTGAGAGCAGCCTTTTTGTACCAATATAACGCTGAATTCCCATCTTTTCTCAAGATGTTGTCTATGCCGTATTCATAAGAGATTGCAAGCGAAATCTGTCCGCTTGCATTCCCGTTTTTAGCTGCTCGTTTTGTCCATGCCATTCCGGCGGGGTAATTCTTTGTGACTCCTAACCCGTTTTTCAGTAAATAGGCTAAGCGGCTTTGTGCATAATAAGATTCCGGGCTATTATTGTGTTCGGCGGCTTTTTTATACCAGATAAAAGCCTCTTCATAGTTTTCTTTGTCTTCATATATGCGTCCAAGGTTCTTTTGTGGAAAAGCCCCATTTTTTTCAGCTGCTTTTTTATACCAATAGATGGCCGTTTCTTTATTTTGAGTTAAATTCCCCCAGCCATTACTATAGGCTGCACCCATATTGTTTTGTGCAGCAGGATTTCCTTGCTCAGCCGACTTTCGCCACCAATAAACGGCTTGTATGGTATCAGGTTTTATACCCCATCCCCTAAAGTAGCTCTGTCCGAGATAGAATTGTGCAATCGCGTTTCCATTTATTGCATCTGTCCTATAGTCCGCAGCATTCTTGTGGTTTTGCCCATAAATACTGATGGTAAATACTGCAAGGAATATGCACAATAAGTAATTTTTCATGTTTTTCATAAATTAAGAGTTAATCAATTGCATCCAATAAAATGAATGCAGCCCAGTAAAAGGGATCCTTATATTTTTTTATTTTCTTGAACTCTTTGGGCATAGGCTTTTTGCTCTGTTTTTCTTTTTGCCTGGCTTCTGACTGCCAGCGCTTGTCGGGAGTTGTTTCAATTTCAACTTCGTAGTCACGTACATACTTCTGGGCCTCGCGCAAAGATTCAAATTTGCTCTTTCCTGCGAGCAGATTCTTGTAAAACTGTGTCATCAAGAGTTGAGTAGCATTATCGTCCACTTTCCAGAGACTCATTAATAATGTGTTGGCTCCCGCTTTTTTGAAACCGCGTTGCAAGCCGAATACTCCGTCACCGGTTATTTCTCCCAGTCCGGTTTGGCAGGCAGAAAGTACTACCAGGTCTAACCCTCGTAAATCTAAACCGGCAAGCTCTTTGGCGGTGAGTATGCCGTCTTCTAATCCTTCCGGCAAAGGATTTCCTTTCAGTGCAATATTTGCTCCTGACAATAGCAGTCCTGATCGAGTCAATGCTTTGTCTTCTACGTAGCGTGATTGGTTATTGTCTCCCATCATCAAGAAATCAAGATCCTTTGTCTGTCTGGCTTCTGTTTCTGTCCAATAGAAACCATGAGTGGCGATATGTAGCATACTGATATTCTTACCTGATAAAGCTTTAAAAGATTCTTCTGTACCTCGTAAATCCATATATAAGGCTGGCTGAAGTCTCGTATTCTCTAGTGCTTGTTTAATTTGTTCAGCTTCTATCTTAGTGGCGGGAAGGTATTTGGCTCCGTCACGCAGGTTTAGGGAATCCGGATAGAAGGTATGTTGAATATTCAAGTCTCGAGGAATATCAGTATATTTTTTGTTTTCGACTACTAAAGCTGTTGTATCAGCATCATATTTAAGACCTCCATAGAGAACAGCTTCTTTAATATGGCTTTTGTCTTTTATCATAACCAATTGTCGCGTAGACGACAACCGATAGAAATTTATTTGTTCCGCTATAAAAGTAGAGTCGCTGCTTGGAAGGTGTTCTATGGCGATGTTATGGAGTTGCCCAGCAGGAGCAAAATAAACATTCTTTCTTTGTTTGGAACGGCAACTTTTTATTCTCAACTTTGCTCATTTAAGAGTCTGTTTAAAAACCAACTGAATAAAAGCTTTTATTACGCCAATGAACCTATTATTAGAGCGATTTTTCCCCTTTTTTAATCCCTACTTCCCTTTTTATTAATACTTTTGGGCGTTGTTTTTAATTCGTTAGACAGATGTCTTCTTTCCGTTAGACAATTGTTGTTCTTTCGTAAGATGGACGTTTAACGAAACAGCAACAATTGTCTAACGAATTAAACTCGGTGCATCAGGACTTGTTCTTGCAGCATTGAATGAATAATATTGCCCAACTGATATTCTAAATTATATGAGTGCTTATTACGATTTATACCAGACCCCCAATCCTTCTCCGGAGGACGGTGAAGAAAAGCTGCTTCACGCCCGTATTCTTCCCAAAGGAACCATTCCTGCCGATAAATTCCGCGAACTGGTTCACAAGGCTACCGGTTTCAGCCCTGCCATTCTCGATGGCACGTTGCAGGCTATAACGGATGAGTTGCACAGTTGGCTGGCAGACGGATGGATAGTTGAAGTGGGCGAATTGGGATTCTTTTCGTTGTCATTGAAGTGCGACAAGGCCGTGGCGAATAAAAAGGATATTCGCTCTCCGTCCGTACATTTTCAGAATGTGAACTTACGTATCAGCAGTAGATTCCGCAACCGCTTTCAGACAATGGAGCTGGAACGGAAAGCATCTCCCTATATCTCTCATTCCAAATTGACATTGGAGGAGCGGAGAAAAAAACTGTTGCAGCATTTGAATAAGTATGGCTGCATTACGCGTACTGATTATGAACAGCTGACCGGAAAGGCGAAACATCAGGCGGTGGCCGATTTGAACCTATTTCTGGAAGAAGGTATTATTCGCAAATATGGTAGTGGAAAAACAGTGGTATATCTCAAGCCATGACAAGCAAGAGAGTTAGAGGAGTTATCACTTTGCTCCGCTAGGGGTTACAGCCGATACTCTTGTGTATGTATTCACAGAACTATCGGCTTTAACTCCTAAGCCGACTTGCCGGCTGATGACTCCTTCTGACTCCCGATAACTCCTTTAAACGAAAGAGCCGTGCGTATAAAAAGGGAAGAAACTTTTAGTACTGCCGATTTGTTTTTAACTTTGTCAATTGAAAACTAATAAAAACAAGCGTATGAATATGAAGGTTGTATCTATGTGCCTGATATGTGCCGGAGCTTTGTTGACCGGTTGTGGAAACGGCGGTAAAAAGGAAGCGGAAACTTCGGAGAGAAAGGAAAAAGAGGCCGTGGTTGGTAGTGATAAAGACGAACATGGTTGTATTGCTTCTGCCGGATATACGTGGAGCGAGGTGCAGAAAGATTGCATCCGTTTGTGGGAGAAAGGTGTCCGCATGAATGCAGTGGATGATGCCGGGAAGACTTTGTTCTTGGTGTTCAGTCCGGACTCTACGCAAGTGGAGTTGTTTTTCTCGGAGGAAGGTGTTTCGAACGAAATTCTGGACCGTCGAGGTCTGCCTGCCGGTGGATATGCCTGGAATGTGGAAGATGATGATACGAAAAACGTACGTCTGGAAGACGGTGAGTGGACGGTCAGCCAACGGGGGAGGCTCATTTATCAGGAAGATGCGAATGGTAAATAATATAAGAATATGGAAAATTTGAAGGCGTTGACAGAGGCTGTCTGCTGTGTAGCCCGTGAAGCCGGGCATTTTTTGAAGGAAGAGCGGAAAAGTTTCCGTCGGGAGGTGGTGCAGGAAAAACATGCGCACGATTATGTATCTTATGTGGACAAGGCTTCCGAGAAAAAGGTTGTATCTGCCCTTAGGAAATTGCTTCCCGAAGCCGGATTCATTGCCGAAGAAGGGTCTGCTGCCTATAGTGACGAAACGTATTGCTGGGTAGTGGATCCTTTGGATGGGACAACGAACTATATTCACGACAATGCTCCCTATTGTGTAAGTATTGCCTTGCGTGACAAGCAGTCGCTTTTGCTGGGTGTGGTTTATGAACCCTGCCGAGACGAGTGTTTTTATGCTTGGAAAGGAGGAGGAGCCTATGTGAACGGAGAACGGTTGCGTGTTTCGCTTGTCAGTGAACTGAAAGACGCTTTTGTGGTGACAGAGTTACCCTACAATTTCGAGCAGTATGCCCGTACGGGCGAACATTTGATACACGAACTTTACGGTAAGGTTGCAGGCATTCGCATGAATGGTTCGGCGGCGCTTGCCCTCTGCTATGTGGCTGCCGGACGTTTTGACGCTTGGCTGGAAGCTTTTATCGGTAAGTGGGATTTCTCTGCGGCTGCACTCATGGTGTTGGAAGCCGGCGGTAAGGTAACAGACTTTTTGGGAAACGAGAACTTTATAGAAGGGCATCATATCATAGCCACCAACGGGCCGCTGCATCCGTTGTTTTTGCGGTTGGTACGGGAGGCGCTGCCATTCTGATACGGTTCTTATTGCCTTATTACACTTTTTTATGGAAAACACATTTAAAGCCTGGTTCTTGTCCTTTGTCCATCTCTTCTTCCCGCGTCAGTGTGCTGTATGCGGGAGCTCTTTGCAAGAGGGAGAAGAGGGCATTTGCATCAGGTGTAATATGAATATGCCACGGACAAACTATCATCTTCGCGAAGACAACTCCGTGGAGCGTATGTTTTGGGGGAAGATACCTCTGGAACGCGGCACTTCCTTCTTTTATTATCACAAAGGAAGTGATTTCCGCCACATCCTGCATCAACTGAAGTATGGAGGCCGGAAAGATTTGGGAGAAATAATGGGGCGTTTTATGGCAGCGGAGCTGGCGGCTACCGGTTTTTTCCGTGGTATAGACGTAATTATCCCCGTTCCTCTACATCCCCGCAAACAAAAGTTGCGCGGATACAATCAGAGTGAATGTATAGCGCGCGGCGTTTCTGCCGTAACGGGTATTCCTATTGATGTGTCCTCCGTGCTGCGCAGAAGACATACGGAAACGCAGACCCGAAAGTCTGCTTACGAGCGTTGGGAAAATGTAGACGGTATTTTCCTTCTCCGCTATCCGGAACGCTTTGTGGGGAAACATATCCTTATTGTGGATGATGTACTGACCACCGGAGCCACTACAACTGCATGTGCCGATGCGCTTAAAGATGTGGGAGGCGTACATGTTAGTATCCTGACGCTGGCAGTGGCGGGTTCGTGAATCAGAAGCGGAAACGTCCGCCCTGCCACGATTGTTCCCGTATATCCTACGCCGAATTCGGTGAAGAAGGCAAACTGATTTCCATATTCGATACCCAGAAAACTGAACTGATAGGCAAATTCCTTTTTGTGATAAGTGTCTCCTCCAAAGCTGTTCCGGAGGAAATAGGCGCCGAGCCCTGCAGAGGAATATAGGGAGAATTGGGGGCGGGTGAACCAATGCCACCGGAAGGTGGGGAGGATATACAGATAGCGCCGGTCATCGTTCTTATTCTCATCCAAAACTTCATAAAGGCTACTGGCCGTCCCTCTATTACCGGTTATTCCTCCGGTTACGCCTAGGCTGATTTTACGGTTGATTCTATAAATATAACTGATATTCAGAGCGCCGTAATAGCTGGTCTTCTCGCGTGTATAGATTCCAAAACTTGCTGTCGGAGCAATAAACTCTTCGGCTATACTATTGGCGTCGGTAATGGGGAGGAAGCCGTAACTGACGGATATTTCATGGTGGCGGAATTTTTCTCGCGTAGAAACAAGAGAGGTTTGTGCTTTACCAGCGGTACATAGGCTGAATCCTATGACTAAAAAGAATAAAAGAGTTTTCATTGTAGTTTGGTGTTTGGATTAAAATATGTTTTTCTAATAAATAAAGACAGGTGCTTTTATGAAACTCCTTACTTTACATTTGGCAAATGTATGTTAAATCTTTGAATATGAAATAGAAATGTTTGTCTTTTGTGTGGGATAATGTGGGAAAACAAAAAAGGTTCGCCTAATTGACGAACCTTTTCGCTCTTCCTCTTGGACTTGAACCAAGGACCCTCTGATTAACAGTCAGATGCTCTA
>ENA-OPBO01002253-OPBO01002253.1-human-gut-metagenome-genome-assembly--contig:-NODE-2253-length-11813-cov-5.366899_pt1 | contig 11813 bp, 11 predicted proteins | sample MGYA00241071_ERZ501458 | MGnify/ENA primary metagenome ERZ501458 (study PRJEB25962, sample SAMEA2042509) | human gut metagenome | biome: human gut; feature: human-associated habitat; material: faeces...
AGCTGTCTGCGTGGCATCGGCGCAGCGGGCTGCCGCTCAAGAAATTCTTCAACACAAGTGGCCTCCTCTATAAATCCATGGCGCTGAAGGATAAGCTCCCCACCATGAACGAGGACGAGATGCTGAAGCTCCTTGCGGCAGACGGGATGCTGGTCAAGCGCCCACTGCTGGTAGACGATGACTTCGTGCTGGTCGGCTTCAAAGAAGCCGAGTGGGAGAGCCGTCTAAAAAAATAAAGAAGAGGTGAAGCATCATGGATGTGCAACGGGCAAAAGAACTGCTGACGGTTTTGGCGGACGGTGTTGACCCCTTGACGGGGGAGGTGCTGCCGGATGACCACGTGTGCAACAAAGGAGAGATCGTGCGGGCGCTGCACTGCGCCGTGGAGCAACTGTCCCACAGACGGAAAAAACCGCTGCCCGAAAACAACGGAAAACCTTGGACGGAGGAACTGGACGACGAGCTAAGCCGCTTGTTCGACGGCGGTATGAAAAAGAAAGACCTCTGTACGCACTTTGGCCGCACCTCCGGCGCGATCGAGTCCCGGTTGGAGCGGCTGGGGAAACTGTAAAGCTGCAAAAATGTAACATAAATGTCATAAATGTCGCCCCGCAGGCGACCAAACCCTCCTTCGGCTGCGCTACAATGAGAGCGCAATCAAACGAAGGAGGGCTTTTTATGACAGAATTGGTTTTCATCCTGGATCGCAGCGGCTCCATGTCGGGGCTGGAATCGGACACCATCGGCGGCTTCAACTCCATGATCGCAAGGCAGAAGCAGGCGGCGGGAGAGGCGCTGGTCTCCACGGTGCTGTTTGACAACGACAGCACGGTCATCCACGACCGTCTGCCGCTGAGCGAGGTGCCGCCCCTGACGGAGAAGGAGTACTTCACCCGCGGCTGCACGGCGCTGCTGGATGCCGTGGGCGGCGCCATCCACCACATCGGCAATATCCACAAGTACGCTCGCCGGGAGGACGTGCCGGAGAAGACGATGTTCATCATCACCACCGACGGCTACGAAAACGCCAGCCGCCGCTACGATTACGAGCGTGTGCGCCGCATGATTGAACGGCAGAAGGAGAAGTACGGCTGGGAGTTTTTGTTCCTCGGCGCAAACATCAACGCGGCCAAGGAGGCGGCACGTTTCGGCATCGGTGCGGACCGCTCGGTGAACTACAAGTGCGACGAGGCTGGCACGGCGCTGAACTACGAGGTCATCAGCGAGGCGGTGTGCAGCGTCCGCGCCGCCCGGCCGCTCAGCGCCGATTGGAAGCGCCGCATCGACGAGGACGTGCAGAAAAGAGGGAGGTAAGCGTATGTACGGAGCGATTTTGGGCGACATCGTGGGCAGCCCCTACGAGTTCGACTGCAACAACTATAAGGCGAAGGATTTTCCGCTGTTCAGCCGCCATTCTGACTTCACTGACGACACGGTGATGACACTGGCAGTGGCAAAGGCGCTGCTCAGCATCCGCGGGCAAAACGATGCCGCCATCAAAGCGGCGCTGGTGCGGGAGATGCAGCGGCTGGGGCGCGCCTATCCTGACCGGGGCTATGGCACCCATTTTGGCGGCTGGCTCTATGAGGATGCCCCGCAGCCCTACCGGAGCTACGGCAATGGCAGCGCTATGCGGGTGTCATCTGCCGCATGGCTGGCAGCAGATATGGCGGAAACGCTGCATCTGGCGCGTCTCACCGCCCAGGTGACCCACAACCACCCGGAGGGCATCAAGGGCGCGCAGGCCACCGCCGCGGCCATCTTTCTCGCCCGCACGGGTCACGACAAAGCGGAAATCAAAGCGTATGTGGAGCGCGAGTTTGGCTACGACCTCAGTCGCAGCTGCGATGAGATTCGCCCCACCTATCACCATGTGGAGAGCTGTCAGGAAACCGTGCCGCAGGCTATTATTGCATTTCTGGAAAGCACAGATTTTGAAGACGCGCTGCGCACGGCGGTGTCCCTCGGCGGCGACAGCGACACCCTCGCCGCCATTACCGGCAGCATCGCTGAGGCATCCTACGGCGTGCCAGAGGAACTGCGGCAGGAGTGCCGCAAGCGTCTGACGCCGGAGCTGTCGGAGATCCTGCGCCGGTGGGAAAACGCGCTTTACAACGAAAAAATCTGTGGTAGAATTTGAAATGGAGAACAAAATAAGGAGGGGCTTCCATGGCAATTTTGAACTTTTCCGATGTGCTTAAAAATGTAGGTCTTGACCCGAAGCGGGTAAAGCTAATCCGGCATTCGCTGGGTGACAAGGCATTCAAGAAATGCTATGACAAGAACATGGTGGAGGAGTACACCCGCGTACAGAGTGAAACCTTTAGCAACGGGTATGATTATTGGTGCGTATTTATCAGCGACAAGAGTACGACGGCAAAGTTCTTCGCCTGCTACAAGGTAAACGGCGGCGTTATTGACACGCAGGACACGAAGCCAAAGGGTTTCCCGCTGGAGGATTGGTTCCAAGGGCAGCGGATGTTTTACAATCTGGAGCGCATTGACCTGCTGAAGGAATACGAAGGCAGGCTCTTGATCGAATGGGGTAAAAGCGCGCTTGCCTGGGCGCAGAAAGGCACCAATGAAAAGCCTATTGTGGCCATTCGGGACAAGAAGATTTTTTCCGGCTACGAAAACGCGATCCTTACCTATGAAGAGCTTCGGGAGATCGTGCAGGATCCCACGGCATACGAATCGTGGCACACGGCGCTTTCCACCGTCAACGCGGTCTACCTCATTGTTGACCGGGAAAACGGACGGAAGTATGTTGGCTCCGCTTACGGCAAGGGCGGCTTATTGGGGCGCTGGACGCACTATGTGAAGTCACTGCACGGCGACAACAAGCTGATGAAGGAGCTGCTCTGCGACTACCCGGATAGGTATACGCACTTCCAGTTCTCGATTTTGCAGCTCCTGCCAAAGGCCGTGACGCCCGATGAAGTGATCCAAACGGAGACCCTTTGGAAGAAAAAGCTGCTGACCTATGAGCCTCTCGGCATGAATGCGAACTGACTGTTCGAATTCTCCTGCCATACATCTGTCTTTGACCCACTTTTGACCCAGAACGGAACCGGAGCAGACAGGTCTGGGCGGAAACAATGGAAAATCCGCCGAGCGAACGGTGGTAAAAAGCACAAATCGGAGCCGAAATGACTCCGATTTGTGCTTGAGACACCCTACGGACCAGAAGACCGGGGGTTCGAATCCCTCACGGCGTGCCAGGAGAAAAGTGCTTGATTCTTTGTGAATTGAGCACTTTCTTTTGTTTTTGCGGCAAAATATCCTGCCGGGCTACAGACCGGCAGTTCGCAAATCGCTGCTCCGCCGCATTGGCATAAAAGGCGGACTGGCGGCAAGTTATATAAACTTTTGCAAAAGCGGGAGTCCGGCAGACGCCGGGCTCCCGCTTCGCTTGTCGGTCCTTATTGTATTGCTGCATCCTTTACAGGATAAGCATCGCATCACCGAAGCTGAAAAAATGATAACGCTCCTTTACCGCCTCCTGATATGCCGCCAGGACGTGCTCCCGGCCCGCCAGGGCGGACACCAGCATAATCAGAGTGGACTCCGGCAGATGGAAGTTGGTAATCAGACCGTCCAGTACCTTGAACCGATACCCGGGATAGATGAAGATATCCGTCCATCCGGCGCTGGCCGTCATGGTGCCGTCCTCTGCGGCCCAGCTTTCGATGGTGCGGCAGGAGGTGGTGCCCACGCAGATGACCCGGCCGCCGTTTTTCTTGGTCTCATTGATCAGGTCCGCCGTCTCCTGGGGGATCACGCAGTATTCGCTGTGCATTTCGTGGCCCTCGATCTCGTCCTCCTTCACCGGGCGGAAGGTCCCCAGGCCCACATGAAGTGTAACGTATCTCAGCTTTACACCCATTGCGGATACTTGATCCAGCAGCTCCTGGGTGAAGTGCAGGCCCGCCGTGGGGGCGGCTGCGGAGCCGTTGACCTTGGAGTACACCGTCTGATAGCGCTCCTGGTCCTGAAGCTCCTCCTTGATATAGGGGGGCAGGGGCATTTTCCCCAGACGCTCCAGCACCTCCAGGAAAATTCCCTCATAATCGAAGCGCACCAGGCGGTTGCCGCCGGGCAGCTCCTCCACCACCTCCGCCGTCAGCTCCCCGTCGCCGAAGGACAGCTTCGCCCCGGTGCGCATGCGCTTGCCAGGCCGCACCAGGCACTCCCAGGTCTTGTTTCCCCGGTCGATCAGCAGCAGCACCTCGCAGGCCCCGCCGCCGGGCAGCCGGTGGCCCAGCAGACGGGCCGGAAGCACCCGGGAGTTATTGAGGATCAGGCAGTCCCCGGGTCGGAGATACTCCGGCAGATCGTAAAAATGCCGGTGCTGCCATGCGCCGGTGTTCTTGTCCAGCACCAGCAGCCGGGAGGCGTCCCGCTGGGGGATGGGCGTCTGGGCAATCAGCTCCGGCGGTAATTCATAGTTAAAGTCGCTTGTTTTCATATCCATCGTCCTGTTTTCGGTAAATTGTGCCAGCGGCACTGTCAAATAAACAGTATAGTATATTTTCACCGTTACGGCAACTGTTTTCCGAAAAAAGAGAGGACGCCGGGACGCGGTCAGTCCGCAGTCTGCATAGCCTGCACGCCCTGTAAGATCGCGGCGATCTGCCGGGCCTGGGGATGGCTGGGCCAATACAGGCCGTAGTAGGACAGGGTGAAGGGATAGAACCCGTCCGCCAGCGTCGCGTCTGTGGGCCGCACGCCGTCCACGGAGATCACCGACCCGTTGATTCCCGCCTCACCGAACAGCCAGTTATAATGCAGGGGGAACAGCGGCGATCCCACCCGCCCGGTCTCAACAGTGGCCCACACAGGGTTGTCCCATGTCCCCCTCGTGAGAATATCCGGCGCGTCGGCGGTGAAGCCGAACTGCATCGACATCAGCTGCCACAGGGGGTCCTGGGCATCGCTGGCATAGCCATAGGCGGGAATCAGCGGCTGAGTCTGTGCCTCATCCCAGAAAAGGGGAGCGGTGCCGGCGTATATGCTGCGGAGGGTCTCCGAGGACAGGTTATAGTCCGCATCCTCCTGCCCGATGTTGCCGTGGACAAAGATCACGGCGTCCTTGAGCAGGGGCATGGACTCATAGCCGCCCAGCAGCTGCAGGGCCTTCTGATCGGGGGCGCACACGGCGGCGTCATAGTTCCCCAGCTTCAGCTCCGGGGCGATATCCCGGGGGTCCACCGAGAAGATCACGTCGTCCGGATCCGTGTCCCCGAACAGGGCCTGCCCCTCCTCCGAATAAAACCAGTGGATGACGGCGGAACGGGCCGGATCGCTGTCCACGGCGATCTTCAGCTCCGGGGCAGGCTGGGGTTCCTCCTGCTGGGGCGGGTCCTGGTGCTGCTGGGCGGGCTTCTGGCCGCAGGAAACTGCGGCAGTCACCACCAAGGCGCAAAGAATCAGGGCGCAGAGCATTTTCGGCAGTCTTTTCATCTGATACCTCCGTTTATGTCCGGTTGGATGGGATGAGCCATGCAGGCCGTCAGAACAGAAAATATTTTCGCCTGAAAGCATCGCATTTTGTCTATTCTGATGGCCTGCGTCTATCATAGCATACATATTATCAATCGTCAAGCTATATATATAGAAATTATCTGTATTCCGGATACCGCATTCTTCGTATTCCCCGGGAAATTCCCCGGTTGCAAAAAACCGCGCATTGCGGTACAATATCCGGGAATATACAGCGGCACAGCCGCATGGAGGATCATATGATCGTTATTATCCAAAAAGACACCCAGGAGCCCGCGCTGCGGCAGCTGGCGGTGCGCCTGATGAATCAGGGGGTGCGGATCGGCCGGACCCCGGGGCAGGACGCCGATGTGCTGACCCTGGTGGGGGATACCTGGCGGCTGGACCCGGAGGGCCTGGCGGCTCTGCCCTATGTGCTGGACGTGCGGCGCATCACGCCGCCCTATCGCCTGGCCAGCCGTGCCGCCCACCCGGAGAACACCGTGGTGGAGGTGGGCAGCGCCCGGATCGGGGCGGAGTTCTGCCTGATCGCCGGACCCTGCGCCGTGGAATCCCAGGTGCAGATGGCCGGGGTAGCCCGGCGGGTCAAGGCCGCCGGAGCGCAGCTGCTGCGGGGCGGGGCATTCAAGCCCCGGACGTCCCCCTATTCCTTCCAGGGGCTGGGCCAGCCGGGCATTTCCATGCTGACGGAGGCGGGCCGGGAGGCCGGACTGCCGGTGGTGACGGAGATCACGGACCCCCGCCAGCTGGAGGACCTGGATCAGGTGGATATCCTGCAGGTCGGAGCCCGGAATATGCAGAATTTCGCCCTGCTCCAGGCCCTGGGCCAGGTCAGGAAGCCCGTACTGCTGAAGCGGGGTATGTCCGCCACGGTGACGGAGCTGCTGCAGGCGGCGGAGTACATCCTGGCCGGGGGCAATGAGCGGGTGATCCTGTGCGAGCGGGGCATCCGGACCTTCGAGACCGACAGCCGTGCCACTCTGGACATTGCCGCCATTCCGGTGCTGAAAAAGCTGACCCACCTGCCGGTGATCGTGGACCCCAGTCACGCCGCCGGACGGGCGGAACTGGTGGCTCCCCTGGCGCTGGCCGCCGGAGCCGACGGCCTGATGGTGGAGGTGCACGACCGCCCGGCCTGCGCCTTGTCCGATGGAGCACAGGCCCTGTCCTGCGACCAGTTTGACCGGCTGGCCGGGCAGGTGCGGGAGCTGCTGCCCCACGCCTGCCGCTGATGGCGGGCTATTATTACCGCCAGCTGGACCGGGAAAAGCGCGGGGTATACGACGCCATGCTGGCGGGTATGGAGGCCCTGGCCCCGGGGATCCGGGTGCCCCGGCTGGACGGCCCGGAGCTGTCGGATATCTATCTGCGGCTGAAGCTGGACACGCCGCTGCTGTTCTACGTCACCGGGTTTCAGTACCGGTGGATGCCCGGGGCGGACCATGTGGAGCTGCTGCCGGAGTATCTGTTCGACAAGGGGAAGATCCGCCAGCACCGCCAGGCGGTGGCCGCCCGGCTGGACCGTCTGGCCCGGCCCCTGCAGGGAAAAAGCGACCGGGACAAGGAGCTGTCCATCCACGCCTTCATTCTGGAGAACGTCCGGTATGACAAGCTGAAAAAGCCCTATTCCCACGAGGTCATCGGCCCCCTGACCCAGGGGGTGGGGGTGTGCGAGGGCATTGCCAAAACGGTGAAGGCCCTGTGCGACGCGGTGCAGCTGCCCTGCATCGTGGCTCTCAGCGAGGCGGCCCCGGAGCGGGGCGTGAAATACCGCCACACCTGGAACGTGATAACGGTGGACGGCCAGCGTTACCACCTGGACGCCACCTTTGACAACTCCCTTCAGCGGGGCACGCCCCGGTACGACTATTTCAACCTGGACGACCGGCACATCTTCCGGGATCACGAGACGCTGGTGCTTCCGCTGCCGCCCTGCACGGCGGACAAGGGGTACTACTACCGCCCCCTGTCCTTCACCAAGGCGGAGGACGTGGAGAACCGCGCCCGCCAGGCCCTGCGGAAAAAGCAGCCCCATTTTGTGTTCCACTGGCGGGGCGGCGGGCTGAACCGGGAAATCCTGACGGACCTTCTGAACCGCTGCGCCGCCGCAGCCGCAGAGCGCGGCAAATGCGTCAGCTGCTCCGTGAACACCGCCCAGGCGGTGGTGCAGCTGGACTTCACCGACGCCCCGGCCGGAGAGACCCTGCTGGTCCAGCAGCCGGACGAGGGAAACGAGCTGTAAGCAAAGACAGAGCTTCCGGAAGCAATTGCATCGAACCGGAAAACAGAAAGAAACACCCCTCATGCAGGCGCATAAACCTGCATGAGGGGTGTCGTTTATAAGCAGCTGCCAGGAATTCCGGACCTGTTACAGACTTGGCGCACCCAGGGCGCTCACGCCGCCCATGATGATACTGCCCGCCAGACGGGCCATCTCATCCGGCGACTCCTGGCCCCCGTCCCGCAGCCAGGACAGCGCCAGATTCAGGTTGCCCGACACGATAAATGAACAGAAGTGGTTCAGCCGCTGCCGGTCCCCGGGGCGGAACTGTGACAGGAAGTCATACAGAAAATAATCCCGCAGAATACAGCAGATGCGGTCGGTGTAGGCGATGTCCCCATTGGGACCCAGCAGCACCCGGCACAGGTCGGCGTTGTCCAGGATAAAGCGGTACAGATCCCGCAGGAAGGGGAACTGCTCCCAGGTGGAGTCCTCGGGCTTGTGTTCCTTACACAGAGCCGTCAGCCGGTCCGCCATCTCATCCTCCAGCCGCTGCAGAAGGTCCCCTACGTCCCGATAGTGGATATAGAAGGTGCCGCGGTTGATATCCGCCCGCTCGGCCAGCTCCCGCACGGAGATGGACTTAGCGCTTTTTTCCACCAGCAGCTCCATCAGCGCCAGGCGCAGCTGCTTTTTGGTTTTCCGCACCCGGCGGTCTGTGCTGGACTGTTCCATATGGGTATCCCCCTTTTTGTTGGATTTTTAACGAACCTGTTTGACCTGTAATTTAACATAGGTATTGCCTATTAATCAACAGGTTGTCGGCTTTTTCTGTAAAAATTTTCCGACTATCCCGGCCCGGGGACGCATAGAGTAGCACCAGACAAGATGTTATGGAGCAGGAGGAATGGACCATGAATCAGTCCGCATCCATTTATCAGGATATGGCGGCCCGCACCGGCAGCAGCATTTACATCGGCGTGGTGGGGCCGGTGCGCACCGGAAAATCCACCTTCATCAAGCGCTTTATGGAGACCCAGGTGCTGCCCAATATCCAGGACGGCTACCGCCGGGACCGGGCCCGGGATGAGCTGCCCCAGAGCGGCTCCGGCCGCACCATCATGACCGCCGAACCCAAGTTCGTGCCGGAGGAGGCGGTGGAGGTCCGCATGGAGGAGGGGGTCACGTTCTCCGTGCGGCTCATCGACTGCGTGGGGTACATGGTGCCCGGCGCTGTGGGCCAGTATGAGGACCTGTCTCCCCGGATGGTGATGACCCCCTGGTACGACCACGAGATCCCCATGACCGAGGCGGCGGAGCTGGGCACCCGGAAGGTCATCTGCGACCACTCCACCGTGGGCATCGTGGTCACCACCGACGGCAGCGTCACGGAGATCCCCCGGGAGGACTATCTGGAGGCCGAGGAGCGGGTGATCCGGGAGCTGCAGGAGCTTGGCAAGCCCTTTGTGGTGCTGTTGAACTCCGCCCAACCCCAGGGCTCCCAGGCCCAATCCATGGCGGCGGACATCGAGCGGCGGTATGACGTCCGCTGCCTGCCGGTGAACTGCCTGGAGCTGGGGGAGCAGGAGATCACGGAGCTGCTGCAGGGGCTGCTGTATGAATTTCCCCTGCGGGAGCTGGACCTGTTCCTGCCGGCCTGGGTGGAAGCCCTGCCGCCGGACCACCCCATCAAAACCGGCGTATACCAGGCGGTGCGCCGGGAGGCGGCGGACCTGGCCCATGTGCGGCAGCTGCGGGACTGCCTGTCCGCCCTGCAGGGGGAGGGGGATATCTCCGCCGCCTCCATCCGCAGCCTGAACCTGGGGATCGGCATTGCCGAGGCGGACCTGGACCTGCCCCGGAGCCTGTTTTACGACACCCTGAGCCGCCAGTCGGGCCTGTCCGTGACGGACGACGGCGACCTGATGCAGCTTCTGACCAGCCTGGCCGCCATCCGGAAGGAGTATGACCGCCTGGCTCCCGCCATGCAGGCGGCGCTGGACACGGGCTACGGCATTGTGATGCCCAGCGTGGAGGAGCTGAACCTGGAGGACCCGGAGATCGTCCGCCAGGGCGGGCGATACAGCGTGCGCATGAAGGCCAGCGCCCCCTCCATCCACATGATCCGGGCGGATATTGCCACCACGGTTTCGCCTATTGTGGGCAATGAAAAGCAGTCCGAGGACATGGTGAACTATCTGCTCCAGGAGTTCGAGGGAGACACCGGCAAGCTCTGGCAGTCCAACATCTTTGGCCGCAGCTTCCACGAGATCGTGGGAGACGACCTGCAGGCAAAGCTCCGGCGGATGCCGCAGGACTCCCAGAAGAAGCTGCGGGAGGCCCTGGAGCGGATCATCAATGACGGCAGCGGCGGCCTGATCTGCATCATTCTGTGATTATTCCCGGCAGGGACCGTTTTGCGGCGGTCCCTGCCGCATTTTATACGGAATATATTGCATAAAATGCTTGAATATTTGAAAAAAGTGTGCTAATATACTTAATTGCTGAACAGCGGCGCAGTATCCTAGTCGGATCTGCCGTCTTGTAAGAAGGGCCTAAAAATCCTTTAAAGGGCACAACTGTGAAGTCCCTGGTGCCTGCTGCTTACGCCCAGTTTGGGGTGGGTGCTGGGGGGAGACGCGGGAGCCCCCGCGTCTGCGATGGTAGGGCGCCCTCCAATGGCATGGAGGACCCGACCCTGCTACCGTGGAGACCTGCTGTTGTGCACAGGCGTACTCCCCCTGTGGTCAAGCGACCTGTGTACGAGGCAGATGATGAACCTGCAATGCGGTGCTACCCGGCTTTACCGCCGTAACGCTGTGTGCAGAGTAGCCTGCCTTGCGTGGGCAGGGTGGATAGGGAAGTGGAAGCACCGGTCTCCCCGGCCAGGGAGACTGTGTTGATTCCCTTGAAACCCTGGCTGCAAAAGAGGCTAAGAGACGGTCTGACCGCTGTGGAAATCACCTAGGCTGTCCTAACGGGACGCCGGAGGGATTGCAGTGCGGACTAAGTGGCAATCGGGTCCCATGGCCGGCAACACCATGGCGCAGCGCCTAACGGGAAACCGCCTGACCGGCGACGGAAGGCGCGCTGCGGGGAAATCCAACCCGTACCTAAGCCGTAAGATTAACCTTCGGCGTTGCCCTGTTCAGTGTACTATAACAACAAAGCGAGGGATCTACTCTTGAGCGATCGCGACAGGAGCAAGGACAAAAACGGCGGGAAAAAGAAAAGCGGCCGGGGCTGGGCCCTGCGGGTGTTTGTGCTGGCGGTGGTGCTGTCGGCGCTGCTGAGCTTTTTCTCCACCACCGCCCTGGAGGGCACGGGATACGTTGTGGCGGCGTTGGTGCTGGCCGTGTTCATCGGCCTGGGTATCGTGTTCGACATGATCGGCGTGGCCGTTACGGCGGCGGACCCCAAGCCCTTCCACTCCATGGCCGCCCACAAGGAAAAGGGCGCCAAGGCGGCCATCCGCCTGCTGCAGAATGCCAACCAGGTGTCCTCCGTGTGCAACGACGTGGTGGGCGACATCTGCGGCATCGTCAGCGGTTCCACCGCGGCGGTGATCGTCACCCACCTGCAAAGGGACCTGAGCACCACCTCGGTGCTGATCTCCATCGGGGCCACGGCGCTGATCTCCGGCATTACCATCGGCGGCAAGGCCCTGGGCAAAACCGTGGCCATCAACCAGTGCACCAGTGTGGTATACCGGGTGGCCCGGATCATGCACGCCCTGCATCTCTCACGCTGAAATGGAGCGATATCGTTGATTTTAGACCATATGGACAGCCCCGCCGATGTGAAGGGGCTCAATGAAAATCAGGCCCGGCAGCTCTGTGCGGAGCTGCGGGATTTCCTGGTGCGGGAGGTATCCCGGACCGGCGGCCACCTGGCCTCCAATCTGGGGGTGGTGGAGCTTACCGTGGCCATCCACCGGGTGTTCGACACCTCCGTGGACCGGCTGGTGTTCGACGTGGGCCACCAGTGCTATGTCCACAAGGCCCTGACCGGGCGGCGGGAGTTGTTCGATACCCTGCGGCAGTTCGGGGGCCTGTCCGGCTTCCCCAAGCCCTGGGAGAGCGTACACGAC
>ENA-OPBO01002257-OPBO01002257.1-human-gut-metagenome-genome-assembly--contig:-NODE-2257-length-11801-cov-2.685255_pt1 | contig 11801 bp, 9 predicted proteins | sample MGYA00241071_ERZ501458 | MGnify/ENA primary metagenome ERZ501458 (study PRJEB25962, sample SAMEA2042509) | human gut metagenome | biome: human gut; feature: human-associated habitat; material: faeces...
CCCCCAGCCGTAGCTACCGCCATCAAGCGTTTATGGCCCGGACGTCTGGTATTTACCTACCAGGGAGATGGTGACCTGGCATGTATCGGCACTGCCGAAACCATCCATGCTTTAAATCGTGGCGAAAACATTACTATCATCTTTATCAACAACGCCATTTATGGAATGACCGGTGGGCAAATGGCTCCTACCACGCTGGTTGGCATGAAGACAGCCACCTGCCCCTATGGTCGTGATGTAGCCATTCATGGCTATCCGCTGAAAATGACAGAAATTGCCGCCACTTTGGAAGGCACCGCCTACGTTACCCGCCAGGCCGTACATACGGTTCCTGCCATCCGCAAAGCAAAAAAGGCTATCCGCAAGGCATTCGAAAACTCAATGAATGGCAAAGGATCCAATTTGGTGGAAATTGTATCGACTTGTAATTCCGGTTGGAAAATGACTCCGCAAGCATCCAATGACTGGATGGTGGAACACATGTTCCCCTTCTATCCGCTGGGTGATTTGAAAGATAAAGAATAAAAAGACAGAAACCATGAAACAGGAAATCATTATAGCAGGATTCGGCGGTCAGGGTGTGCTATCCATGGGTAAGATACTTGCCTATTCCGGACTGATGGAAGACAAGGAAGTAACCTGGATGCCGGCATACGGTCCCGAACAACGGGGAGGAACCGCTAACGTAACGGTGATTGTCAGTGATGAACGCATCTCTTCACCCATTCTCAGCCAATATGACACAGCCATCATACTGAACCAACCCTCATTGGAAAAGTTTGAAGGCAAAATCAAACCGGGTGGTATCCTCATTTATGACGGATACGGAATCATCGAGCCTCCGACACGTAAGGACATACAAATCTATCGTATTGACGCAATGGATGCCGCCAACGAAAAAGGAATGGCAAAGACCTTCAATATGATTGTCTTAGGAGGCTTGCTGAAACTGCGTCCCGTAGTATCCATTGAAAGTGTAATAAAAGCTTTACGCAAAACATTGCCCGAACGTCACCATCATCTGATACCGATGAATGAAGAAGCCATCCGAATCGGAATGGAGATTATTAAACCTCAGTAAGTTAAAATAACTCTAAACGAATAATAAAAGGAAGAACTTTCCATAGCGGAAAAGCTCTTCCTTTTATTTTTATATTGTATCTTTGCCGCCGTTATGAAAAGAATATTCTCTATTATTTTTTTATTATTCCTGTGCTTCCATACTTCCTTGATGGCACAGCGGACAATGAATACCCTGAACAATCAGTTCGGTTCCTCGGCAAACGGACTGGACAGAAACCAATATGACCGTAACGGAAACCCCATAGACACGACAGCCGTAGTAGATGCCAACACTATCCCCATCGGACTGTACTCATGGAAAGTGGACAGTCGTTTTGGCAATGTCACTTATATCCCCGTAGATACCTTGCAGCACGCTTTCCAGAACTCAAATGACATGGGGGGCTACACCGGACAATACAATTACTTGGGAAATTTGGGTTCCCCCCGCCTCTCACGCATCTTTTTTGACCGTCGGGATCCCAGCCAATACTTTTTCACCGACCCATACGACTTTTGCGTACAACGTCCGGAAGATGTCATATTCACCAATACATTTTCTCCATTCACGAACCTGAGCTATTACAAAGGAGGAGGCAGCCGTGACGGAGAAGAACGCTTCAAATCCTATTTTGCCATCAATGCAAACAAAAGACTGGGGTTTGGATTCTACATAGATTACCTGTATGGCCGGGGGCTTTACCAAGATCAGTCCACAGCCTTCTTCAACGGTGGCCTGTTCTCCAGCTACCGGGGAGACAAATATGACATGCATTTCATATTCAACAACGATAACTTGAAGATGGCAGAAAACGGAGGTATCACGGACGACCGGTATATCACCAACCCGCTGGATATGGCAGAAGGCAAAAAAGAATATTCCGCCAACGAAATCCCAACGCGACTGAGTCAGATATGGAATCACAACACCAGCTACCATGCCTTCCTGACACATCGTTACAACCTAGGGTTCTATAAAGAAAAACAGGACAGTGTGGATACGGACTCCGTAAAAATAACGCAGGTATTTGTTCCTGTCACAAGCTTCATACATACATTACAAGTGGACTTGAACAATCGCAAATACATCTCATACGATGACGCACAGAATCAGAAGTATTTTGAACATAACTATCTGGGGACCGACTCAATAGACAAGACGAAGCGCACATCCATCAAAAATACCATTGGCATTGCTTTACAAGAAGGATTCAACAAATGGGCGAAAGCCGGACTTACCGCCTTTTTAAGTTATGAATACCGAAACTTTGCCTTGACCGACACGACAAACATACCGGGACAGCGCATTATCAACAACTATAAGGAAAGTTCACTCTCCATTGGCGGCGAACTATCCAAAAAACAAGGAAAACTATTACATTACAATATTCTAGGAGAATTGGCCATAGCCGGTGAAGATGCAGGACAATTCAGCGTAGAAGGCAGAGGGGATCTGAATCTCCGTTTATTCGGAGATACGGTGAGACTGGATGTAAATGCATTCATCAAGAACCAGAACCCCGTATTCTATTTCAGGCATTTCCAATCCAAACATTACTGGTGGGACAACAACGATTTATCCAAAATAATGAGAACCCGACTGGAAGGAAAACTAAGTCTGAACAGATGGGGAACCCAACTGCGTGCCGGAGTGGAAAATATAAAGAACTACACTTATCTGGCCAATGCCAGCATACCGGTAAAAGACAGTGAAGGAAATGTCACCGGTTTCAAGAACAATGCAGCCGTAAGACAGCACTCCGGCAATATACAAATATTCACAGCAATGTTGCAACAAAAATTGAAAGTAGGAATATTTCATCTCGACGGTGAAGTAGCCTATCAAAAATCAAGTGAGCAAGACATTCTGCCCTTACCGGAATTGTCGGCTTACGGCAACTTGTACATGAAATTCGGTCTCGCCAAAAAAGTACTCCAGATAGAAATGGGAGCAGATGTGCGTTATTTCAGTAAATATTACGCGCCAGACTACTCCCCCGTCATCGGACAATTCTATAACCAGAATCCTGATGACAAAATCGAGATAGGAGCTTTTCCGATAGTCAACGTCTATGCCAACCTGCATTTAAAACGTACCCGCTTCTTTATTATGATGTATCACGTCAATGCCGGTTCGGGAAAATCCAATTACTTCCTGGCGCCTCACTACCCAATCAATCCGCGAATGATAAAGTTCGGCCTTTCATGGAATTTCTTTGATTGACGGTCTATATGAGAAAATATCTGAAATACATTCTGATGGGTATCCTTGCAGTAACCCTATCCTCCATCTTCTTCAAAAAGAAAACGGAGGCTGAAACCAGTCTGCCCCGCGATTATGCAGAAATAGCGGCATCGGGAATCCTGCGTGCCGTTACCGAGTACAATTCTATCAGTTTTTATGCCGACGGCGACACCGTTTCCGGTTTCCACTACGAACTGCTCCATGCTTTTGCACACAGCAAAGGACTGAAACCGGAAATCACTCCTGAAATGAGCTTTTCCAAAAGACTGGAAGGCGTACAAAAAGGAACATACGATATATTGGCCAACAGCACGGTAGTTACCACAGAATACAAAGACTCCCTGTTGTTTACCCGCCCCATTATACTGAACAAACAAGTACTGGTACAGCGTAAACCCGAAAAAGAAAACGATAGTCTGTACATTCACAGCCAGTTGGAACTAGCCCGCAAGACCCTTCATCTAGTCAAAAACTCACCTGCCATCCTGCGCATACATAATTTAAGTAACGAAATAGGCGATACCATCTATATCAAAGAAGTGGAGAAATACGGACAAGAACAATTACTGGCCATGGTAGCACATGGTGACATAGACTATGCCGTATGCGACGAGAGCATTGCCAAAGCCTCCATCAATGATTTTCCACAATTGGATATAGAAACAGCCATCAGCTTCTCACAATTCTATTCATGGGGAGTAAGCAAACATTCTCCAATATTGCTTGACAGCCTGAATTCCTGGTTAAATGACTACGTCAAGACTCCTGCATTCAAACTGTTGCGCAAGAAATATTACAATAACTGATTTTTATCCGGCTGAAATTACAAAATAGTCCTATCTTTGCAATATAAATTGTTATTATTTTAAGCGGAATGACAAAAAAGTTATTACCATGGTTAAATTAGACAAAGTAAAATGGGGCTTCATCGGTTGCGGAGAAGTGACCGAGAAGAAAAGCGGACCAGCCTTTGCCCTGATCGAAGGTTCAGAGGTAGTGGCCGTAATGAGCCGTGACAAAGAAAAAGCTCAATCATACGCCAAAAGACACAACATTCCCCGCTGGTACTCCGATCCGCAGCAGTTAATAGGAGATGAAGATGTCAATGCTATTTATATAGCCACTCCCCCCTCTTCTCATGCCACTTTTGCCATTATGTCCATGAAGGCAGGAAAGCCCGTATACATCGAGAAACCTATGGCGGCCAGCTATGAAGACTGTGCACGCATCAACCGCATATCACAGGAAACAGGAATTCCTTGTTTCGTAGCTTATTACAGACGCTATCTTCCTTATTTCCAAAAAGTACGCCAGATGGTAGAGGACGGAGAAATAGGCAATGTCATCAACATACAGATACGTTTCGCCCAGCCTCCCCGCGCTTTGGATTACAACAGTACCAACCTTCCCTGGCGTGTACAACCTGATATTGCCGGCGGCGGTTATTTCTATGATCTGGCTCCTCACCAGCTGGATTTGCTACAAGATATGTTCGGCTGCATTCTCGAAGCCCAAGGATACAAGAGCAACCGTGGCGGGTTATATCCGGCAGAAGATACGATAAGTGCCTGCTTCAAATTTGATTCCGGTCTGCCGGGATCAGGATCATGGTGTTTCGTTGCCCATGAATCGGCCAAGGAAGACCGTATAGAAATCATCGGAGACAAGGGAATGATCTGTTTCTCTGTTTTCACTTACGATCCCATCGCCCTGCATACTGAAAGAGGCCGCGAGGAGTTTCTTCCCGAAAATCCCCCTCATGTACAACTTCCGCTCATAAAAGCCGTAGTAGAACACTTGCAGGGAAAAGCTGTCTGTACCTGCGACGGCATCAGTGCGACACCCACCAACTGGGTAATGGACCGTATACTTGACAAACTCTGATTTCTGCCTATGGACATCCGTCAATTATGCCTGTTTTGTCTGTCTTTCCTTTCCGCCCTCGGTGTATATGCACAAGCGGAACAGAAGGACTCGACAGTACAGGACAACAAGGGTGTTCTCATTACATTGACCGATGGAATAGCGACAACTGTCCGTCATACCGGAAGAAAAATCAGGAAAGTGGGAAAAGAATTCAACGCGGTCGATACCACCTATATCTCGCCTAACCTCTACAATCTGGCTTTCATGCTGGAATCCAGCAGTTGGTACGAATACTATCGGTTAGGCAGTAAAGGAAACAACGGCGAACAAAGTTTGGGATTCTCCCCCAATGCCAGTTTCAAGCTGGGGGTTTATTTCGGATGGCGCTGGATATTTCTAGGATATTCTTTCAATGTAAAAGATATTTTCGGCGGACACAAGAACAAGGCCAAGAAAACCGAAATGGCACTGAATCTTTATAGTTCCAAATTTGGTGTGGATTTATATTACAGAAAGACAGGAAGCGATTTCAAGATACGTTCTTCCAGCGGATTTGACCTGAACACTCCCATTAAAAATCTGAATTTCAACGGATTGCAAAGTAAAATCAAAGGACTGAACGCCTATTGGATTTTCAATTATAAAAAATTCTCTTATCCGGCAGCCTATAGCCAGTCCACCAACCAGCGTAAAAGCGCGGGTTCCCTGATGGCGGGCTTTTCTTATTCCCAGCACAACATATCTTTTGATTACGAAAAGCTTCCCGGTGAAGTGAGAGCCCAACTGCATGATGCCTTGCTTTTCAAGAAAGTGAAATATTCTGATTACAGCATCAACGTGGGCTATGGCTATAACTGGGTATTTGCAAAAAACTGGGTTTCCAATCTTTCACTCTTACCGGCCATTGCCTATAAAAAATCAAAAATAGACGATACGCCTAACACCGACAATCATTGGATAAAGGATATCAATTTTGACCTGATAACACGTGCCGCCGTGGTCTATAATACCAACAAGTACTTTGTAGGTGCTTCACTGGTGATGCATACATACGATTATCGGAAAAGGAATTTCTCTCTCACTAATACATTCGGAACCGTTCGTGTATATGCAGGATTCAACTTCTGGAAAAGGAAAGAATTCCGCGATAAATAAAAAATATACCGGAAGCCTATAAAGTTCTTCCGGTATATCACAGGTTAATTATATTAGACTCACAATAAATTCTTAGAAGCGGGCGCCGACTGTCAGCAAGAGCTGATGCCGCTCATTGTCCACTTTAGTTGCCGGAAGATCTATATTATCGTCAAAAGCATAAAAGTTTGATTTATACATATCATATTTATATGCCAAATCCGCATAAATTACACTGCCACGGTATCCAAGACCAAACGTAAAGGTATTCTTAGACTCCGTATTATTAAAATCAGTACGCGTGCTATATAAAGACAAGGCACTATAAGCATCTTTGGAAAATGCAGCCGAAGAATAATTATACCCTGCACGGATGCTAAACTCAGGTATGATCCGCGTTTCCATTCCTATACGGAAAGTATGGACACCTTTCAGATAATTCTCAACGCTAGGCTGATCTCCCAATTCATAACCATCCACATCCTTCAGCTTACTGGAAGAATAATCCTGATATTCATATTCCGCACCTACTGCCACCGCACCCGCAAAAGTAGTACCCGCACTGACATTAAATTTCCACGGAGTAGTAAGATTATAATCATAGGTCAAATAATCATACTCCGGAGTTACCAGAAAATCACTCAATGTCTGGATATAGGGTTTTTCATAAGCTAAAATATCAGAAGATAAAGTGGCATTATAGCTTTCTCTTAAATCATACCATGTAGGCGTGTGAACGGCAAATCCCAAACGGAAAGGAGAACTTTCTATAGGACGTACAATAACCCCCAACTTCAAATCCATACCAGTTCCTTCCAGTCTATAATAATTATCCAATGTATACCCCCCATTATCCGCACCCTTATCATCATTCAAATTTTCCGTATAAGAAGTATAACGGTCATAATTCACATCATAGACCCCCAAGGTAGCTCCTAAATAGACCCTATCTTCAATATTGAATGAAACATTAAAATCATATTGACTGATACCTCCAGTTTCCTTACTAAAGAAGTTATTGTTAAAACCATTCCACCCCCATGGAGCATGAATGTTTTTTTCAGGATCATTAAACCAGTCAACCACACCGGTTCTCACCCCCATTACTCCTAAAACAGGTAACTGGTTCCAATATTTGGTATAAGGATTCTTCGCATCCAGTATGTCATTAAACTCGCTTTCCGTCAATCCATATCGTTCCATTTCCTGAGCCAGCTGGAAGCTTTGTGACATATTATCCAACGCCCCTCCCATAGAGAAAAGGCGGTTGAAGTTTTTACTTTTATGGTAATTGAATCCGAAATTCACAAAACGCAAAGAAGTATTGTTGCCTATCTTATTGCTATAAACAAATCCAATCTGGTCAAATGAAGCGCGCGTTTTGTCTTCATTCATTGACACGCCACTAAAGTTACTCTTTGTCGAAGTATTATTAAAACCAAAAGAAACGGACACGTCATTACTACGAAAAATGCCGATACCCGCAGGGTTGGAACTCATGACAGATATATCACCTCCCAAAGCTCCCATGGCACCACCCATACCAACAAATCGTGCTGTTCCATTCAAGTCATTCCCCAGCAACTTTTCCGCATCATAAGCATTTTGTGCGCTTGCCGTTGCCATTGCCAGCAACGTACAAGCGGTTACTATTACTTTATTTTTCATACATCAATTCTATTAAATACAACAGTCTGGTTTAATCTGCTACTTATCTGGTACGCGATCTGCCACCGCCACTTGAACGGGAAACACCGCCTCCGGAACTACGGGAAGCCCCACCGCCACTAGAAAAACTACTACGGGAAGAAGAAGTTCCACTACTACGGTAAGAGTTAGACGAACTATTACGGGAAGGACTGCTGCTACGGGAATATGAACTGCTGCGAGAGTTCGAAACGCCACTATTGTTACGATAGGCGCCACGGCTTGCAGCCCCTGTTCTCTGATAAGCAGATCCTGCTGCATTTCCCACACTTCTCCGGGTACTGCTTGGTCTGGTATAGGAAGATCCCCTTCCTTCTGTCGGACGTGAATACGAATTACCCGGACGGACTCCTGCAGCCTGACTTGGTGAAAGAGTTGCTCCTGTACGGGTTCTGATAGCGCTTCTATTAGGACGAACCGAATTTACACCGTCAGATCCCGAAACCACTCTTCCTGATGAAGATCCGTTACGTGTTGCGGTACGATAGCTATTAGCACTATTACGGACATTTTGTCTGGAATTTCCTACATACGAATTACGACTATTCCTATCATAACTATTCACATAATTATTCCGGCTTGGGCGTGAAGAGCCATAGCTGTTGGTGTATCTTCCGGCATGTATCCCCGGATTACGTCTGCTTGAGCCATACCATCCATGACCGCCTCCCCAGTAGCCGCCGCCCCAACCGTGACCGGAATAATGCGGATAATAATGATGGTGGTGGTGATGATGGTAGCCCCAATAGCCACCCCAGTAGCCGCCACCCCAATAACCGGGATAGTACCAGCTATTGTAGTACCACGGCGAACTCCATCCCCAACTGAATCCCCAGCTGGCGCCATATGGATAATTCCAACGCCAATCCCACCACAAGCGGTTCGTGTAAGTGGGAAAGACGTATGCATACAATCCGTCATCATATACATTCCAATCCCATGAAGGCAAACCGTAAACCACATCCCAATAGAGCGGACTGCTTACCGGAATGGCGTAACGGGGATTGCGGAAACGGATAATACGGGTAGCATACTCGTAATCATCCTGCGAACCTTCAAATTCACCGTTCACCCATTCGCCGTCCAGGCCGTCATCTTCTTTTTCATTGATGTAAAGGGTATCGTTCTCCATCACGAAATCATTGTCGCGGGAGTCATAACGGCGGTTATATTCGTCCACATCGCGGGTGTTTCCCTTACGGTCTTTTACTACAACAGTAGTGCTTCCCGGCGATGAATAGACAGTGGTCGGTACATTCGACTTTACTACAATCTCTTCTACGGGAGCAGCGACTTTCTTCTCCTGCTTCACCTCTTCTTTTTTCTCTTCCTTATTCTTGGAAGGAGTGTAGTAAAGGTCGTCATCTATACTTTGTGCCACCAGTGTCCATGGGAGGCACAAGGCAAAAAGCGATAAAAAAACAATCTTTTTCATATTAGTTTGGTTTATGGATTTTACGTTTATCTATTTCTTCACGTCACAAAGATAACGCCGGATTTTATCCCATGCAGCAGATTTTCCCCAAAGATTTATAGGGAATTCCCTAAATACCCCGCCTTTTGACGAGGCAAGCGGCACTTCCGCATAAAAAATGAACAAGTTCATTTTATTCTGCCCTCGGTTTACATTACCTTTGCAGTGTGAAAACAAAGATACGCAGAAATAGATTTGTTCTTTAAAATCTTCTTTTGCATTTAACAAACAATCATATTCCGATGAAATATTTAGAATTTACATTCCGCACTGTTCCGTGCACAGAAATAGTCAACGATGTACTTTCCGGAGTCTTGGGTGAAGCTGGCTTTGAAAGTTTTGTTGAGCAGACCGACGGTATCACTGCCTATATACAGAAAGAGCTGTATAACGAATCTCTACTCAAAGAAGCACTTGCAGACTTCCCTCTGCCCGATACACAGATAGAATATAATTTCATAGAAGCCGAAGACAAAGACTGGAACGAGGAATGGGAGAAGAACTTCTTCCAGCCCATCGTTATCGGAGACCGTTGTGTCATTCACAGCACTTTTCACAACGATGTCCCACAAGCAGAATATGACATCGTCATCAATCCGCAAATGGCATTCGGCACAGGGCACCACGAGACAACAAGCCTCATCATAGGCGAACTGCTGGATAGTGACCTGCAAGGCAAAGCATTGCTCGATATGGGTTGTGGGACTTCCATCCTTGCCATACTGGCACGCATGCGTGGAGCCTCCCCTTGTACAGCTATCGACATAGATGAATGGTGTGTGCGCAACTCCCTCGAAAATATAGAATTGAATGGAGTGGACAATATTGCCGTATCCCAAGGCGATGCCTCCTCTCTGGAAAGCAAAGGTCCTTTTGATATGGTTATCGCCAACATCAACCGCAATATCCTCCTGGCAGATATGAAGCACTACATAGCCCGCATGAATCCCGGAGCGGAATTGTTGATGAGCGGTTTCTACATAGATGACATTCCCGTCATCCGCGAAGAAGCCGAACGCAACGGGCTGCACTTTGTCCACCATCGTGAGAAGAACCGGTGGGCAGCAGTGAAATTCCAAAAATAATAAAGGTCAATACTAAAAAGCTAAAGGTCAATATCAGGAAGCTAAAGTTGACCTTTAGCGTTCTATACAAGGAGTTTTCAACGTAAGCTCCAAAAGTTCCTCCATTGTACCATTAAAGACGTTCAAATCCACCTCTTCTTCAATACCGGGCACAGTGCCTACATCCGTGTGCTGCCAAAAGTGCCACTTGCCCTCATAACGCACGGAATCTACATAATAATGGGCTATCCAATAAGGATAAGCATTGAAAATGGAATCGCTGAGATAGCGTTTCTTGAATTTATAGGAAGTATAAAGAATAGGCTTTACGCCGTAATGCGCCTCTACCCTATCCAGCCAAGTCTTGACTGCCGTTTTAAGTTCCTGCGGTGACTGCTTGCCGGTAGTCTCCACATCAAGTACGGGAGGCAGGTCTCCCTTTGCCAGCTGCACGGTACGGATAAAGAAATCGGCTTGCTTGCGGGCATCGGTCTTAGGGATAAAATAATGATAGGCACCACGGATAAAACCGTATTTACGCGCCTGGCCGAAGTTCTGCGTAAACGTATCGTCACCATGATCGCCGCCTTCGGTAGCTTTCAGAAAAATAAAGTGAATGGGAAATTGGGCTTCTCTATTATGTGTCAGGAGTTCCCAATCTATCTTTCCCTGATAGTGGGATATGTCTATGCCATGCACCTCATAGTTGCAAGGCATACATACACCGTAACCTTTCTGACCATAACAAGGCTTCCAGCGATAAGCATAAGGACGAATGAAAAACCAGTAAAAGCCGGTAGAAAAAACAAGAATGATACAGACCGCCAAAAGATTGCGCAACCATACGGGCATGGTACGCGGCTGCGTTTTCTTCTTGCTCCGCGGAGAGGAAGAACGACGGGCGGCAGTAGTTTTACGCCGGATATTTGTGGAGGTCTTGGTTGCCATGAGCAAAGGAAAAGAAAGGGCGGAATGAACCGCCCCTCCGTTTTATTGTCAACTTGTTGATGCATCAACTTATTTAGCCTGCTCCAGCTGCAAAGTCTTCGTAGCCTGGTCGCAAACTTCTGTCGGACCGAAGTACTGGATAGGGCCTGGATAAACGTAGTCTGTTTCCATAGCCCAACGGTCACGCTGAGCAGCGAATGCCTTGAACGGAGCACCGTCCAGCTTCACCAGAGCCTTCTGGATAACTGGCTTCATTTCACCGTGGCGACGTTCCATGTTCATCATCATAGTGATGGGCACA
>ENA-OPBO01002265-OPBO01002265.1-human-gut-metagenome-genome-assembly--contig:-NODE-2265-length-11739-cov-3.633002_pt1 | contig 11739 bp, 7 predicted proteins | sample MGYA00241071_ERZ501458 | MGnify/ENA primary metagenome ERZ501458 (study PRJEB25962, sample SAMEA2042509) | human gut metagenome | biome: human gut; feature: human-associated habitat; material: faeces...
AGATCACAGCGGGATCTCCAACTGCATTCTCAAGAGTCTCGGAAGCACGGTTCAGATCGTCGGTGCACTCCTCATAGGAAACATCCTCTTCATTATTGCAGGGAAGCATGCCGATCAGCGTCCGGATCTCTGCAAGGATCTCTTCTTCTGTCCCCACACCGTCCACAAGGCCGGTGTTCTCACTCTGGAACACTGCGGAAGATGTGTCGCATTTCTCCACCCGGTTTCCGGGGATGGCGTTGGGAGAATTAACGAAGATCTTTCCCTGCTCCTCCATAAATGTAAAGTCCGTCAGCGCCGGGATCAGGGAAAGTCCCCCGCCGCAGGCGCCAAATACAGCTGTAATCTGGGGGATCACGCCGGAAGCCATGGCCTGGGTGCGGTACAGGCTTCCAAATGCCTCCAGGGCGTCTGTCCCTTCCTGGAGCCGTAAGCCCGCGCAGTCGATAAATCCAATGACCGGCGCTCCCATCTTCATAGCCATCTCATAGATGCGGGTGATCTTTTTCGCGTGCATCTCGCCTACCGCCCCGCCCAGGACGGAAGCGTCCTGGCTGTACACATAGACCAGGTTGCCGTCGATCACTCCGTAGCCTGTGATCACTCCGTCAGCCGGAGTTTTCTGTTCCTGCAGGTTGAAATCCGTGTTCCGCGCCGTCACAGCGCCGCCGATCTCAACAAAGCTGCCTGCGTCCAGCAATGCGTTGATCCGCTTGCCGGCCGCCTGTTCTGTTGCCGTGTTGCCCATACTTAACCCTCCATTTTCATGTATATTAGTTTCTTTTTTGTAACAAAATTTCCACCGATTATATTATATCCCCATTGCATGAATTCTGCAAGAAAGACTGGTAATTTATTGACAATATCACAAACAGGGACGGAGGAAAATAAAACTCCCCCGTCCCTGATGGATTATTTCTGATTCCGGAACTGCATCGGCGTCATATTGTACGCCTTTTTGAAAAGTCTGTTGAAATGTTCCACATTCTGGTATCCCACTGACAGCGCGATATTCTCCACCGTCATATTGCTGCTCTTAAGAAGGGCTCTTGCCTTCTTCATCCGGATCTTCTTCACAAACTCCCCGAAGGTCATGCCGGATTTCTCCTTAATGTACTTGGAGAGATAGGGCTTGGAGAGATAGAACTTCTTCGCCAGATCCTCCAGCGTCACATCAATATAGTTGGCCTGGATGTAGTTCATGATCTCGATCATCCGGGGATCCTTGCAGGCATCCGACTTGCCGATCTCCTCAATCTTGTTCACCGCCACCGTCAGGGCCTCAATGGAAGCCTTGATGATATCCGCGTCAATCCCCACGCCCCAGAAGGTCTTGCCCTGGCAGATAATACCCACATAGGCCACCGCCTTGGAGGAAGATCCCTTGGACTGGGAGTGCTCCTCGTAGAAGGTCAGCTCGTAGCTGATGTTAAAGTACTGCTTGATGGCGTTGCTCACCGCGTCCAGACGTCCATTTCCCATAGCGGTGATGGTGTTGGTCTCGCCATTCTGGTTGATGGTGGCCTCCGCAATGATCCCGTCCGCCTGCTTGAAATGGCATTCGTCGATATGGAACACCGGTTTGGTGTTGATATAGTTGTCGGAGAAGATCTGGTATACCCACTCCGGCGTAAGCTCCTTGTGAGCCTTGTCGGATACGTCTTTCACCAGGTAACCTACCTCTTCTCTCATCTGCTGCGGCAGGTTGATGCCGTGGCTCTGCTTCAGGATGTAGTTTACGCCGCCCTTGCCGGACTGGCTGTTGATACGGATCACGTCGGAATCGTACCTGCGGCCCACATCCTGGGGATCGATGGGCAGGTAAGGAACCGTCCAGTTGTCGCACTTGTCCTTTTCGTAGCGGCGGCCAAGGTCGGTGGGGTCAATGAGCAGGTAAGGCACGGTCCACTGGTCACAGTGTTTTTCCTCGCGCCACTGCATGCCCTTGGCGATGGCGTCCTGGTGTGAACCGGAGAAGGCGGTAAATACCAGGTCTCCTGCGTAAGGCTGGCGCTCGTACACCTGCATCCGGGTAAGACGCTCGTAGGTCTCCCGGATCTTCTGCATATTGGAGAAGTCCAGTCCTGGATCCACGCCGTGGGAGTACATGTTCATACCCATGGTCACCACATCCACGTTGCCGGTGCGCTCTCCGTTTCCAAACAGGGTTCCCTCGATCCTCTGGGCCCCCGCCAGGATCCCAAGCTCCGCTGTGGCCACGCCGCAGCCCCGGTCATTGTGGGGATGGAGACAGAGAATCACATTGTCCCTGTATTTCAGATGTTTGTTCACATATTCCAGCTGGCAGGCGAACACATGGGGCATGGCGTTCTCCACCGTGGTGGGGATATTGATGATGGCCTTATTATCCTCCGTGGGCTTCCACACATCCAGCACCGCGTTGCACACATCCACCGCATAGTCTACTTCCGTTCCCGGAAAACTCTCCGGGCTGTACTGGAAGGTAAAGTTGCCGTCCGTCTCGGAAGCCAGCTTCAGAAGAAGCTCCGCCCCGTCCACTGCGATCTTCTTGATCTCTTCCTTGCTCTTCTTAAACACCTGCTCTCTCTGAGCCACGGAAGTGGAATTGTAGAGATGCACCACCGCGTGGGGTGCTCCCTTCACTGCCTCGAAGGTCCTCTTGATAATGTGCTCCCGGGCCTGGGTCAGAACCTGGACCGTCACGTCATCGGGGATCATGTTCTTCTCGATCAGGGTCCGCATGAATTTATATTCGGTCTCGGAGGCCGCGGGGAATCCCACCTCGATCTCCTTGAATCCGATGTCAACCAGCATCTGGAAGAATTCCAGCTTCTCCTCCAGGCTCATGGGTTCGATCAGCGCCTGGTTCCCGTCTCGTAAATCCACGCTGCACCAGATGGGCGGCTTGTCGATATAGTCTTTCTTCACCCAGTCATAGGTGATCTCCGGCGGCAGAAAATAGCCTCTCTCATACTTGCTGCAATTCTTCATCATTTTCAATACACTCCTCAGTAAATAATCATCAAGATTATTGTCTTTTTTTATACTCCCCTATCCTATCACAGGGGGAAAAAAAAGGGAAGTGACAATTTTAATCACTTCCCTTGATTATATTTAATATCTGGTTTCCAAAGACCGCTTCTTGGTAATGGTCACTTTTTCCTCGTAGCAACTGAACAGCTCTCCCATCTTCTTCTGATCCGGCTTAGGCGTCACAAGGCTTACCACCGGCACCACTACAAGGCCGGCCACCATGGCCACCGCCCCTGCGTTGATGGCGGATTCAATGAAGTGGAAGAACAGGTTGGACACCGTGATCCCCACTCCCGCAATAAAGCTGGCCCACACCGCCGCTTTGGTCACCCTCTTCCAGTACAGGCCGTAGAGGAAGGGGGCCAGGAAAGCGCCTGCCAGCGCGCCCCAGGAGATGCCCATCAGCTGGGCGATGAAGGTAGGCGGCTTGATGGCCAGCACCACCGACACAGTGATGAAGAATACGATCAGCACCTGCATGGTCCGCACCAGCTTCCTGTCATCCGCGTGCTTCAACACATTTCCCTTCAGGAAATCCAGGGTCAGGGTGGAGCTGGAGGTGAGCACCAGGGAGGCAAGGGTGGACATGGAGGCAGACAGCACCAGCACCACTACAATGCCGATCAGCACGTCTGAGAGAGAGGACAGCATGTAGGGGATGATGCTGTCGAACACCACATTTCCGCTCTCGTCATAGATGGCCGCATTGTCAAAAAGCCGGGCGAATCCTCCCAGGAAATAGCAGCCCCCGGAGATCACCACCGCAAATATGGTGGAGATCACCGTTCCGGTATTGATGGATTTCTCGTCCCGGATGGCGTAGAACTTGCCGATCATCTGAGGCAGGCCCCAGGTTCCCAGGGACGTAAGGATCACCACTCCCAAAAGGTTCAAAGGATCCGGGCCAAAGAAAGAAGTAAAGGCTCCCGGCTGTCCCAGAGTGATCTCCACATCACTGGGGATCTGCGCCATCTTCCCGATAGCCTCCAGGAATCCCCCCTGGCCGGACAGCACCGCCCATACCACCGCAACAATGCCCCCCAGCATGATGATCCCCTGGATGAAATCATTGATAGCCGTGGCCATGTAACCGCCCAGGATCACGTAGATCCCGGTGAATACCGCCATGGCGATCACGCACCAGGTATAAGGTACGTGGAAGGCCATCTCAAAGAGCCGGGACAGGCCGTTGTAGATAGAAGCCGTGTATGGCACCAGGAAGATAAATACGATGGCAGAAGCCGCCAGCTTCAGCGCTCTGCTGTCGTACCGCTCCCCGAAGAAATCCGGCATGGTCTTGGACCTTAAGTGCTGGGTCATAACCTTGGTGCGGCGGCCTAAGACCACCCAGGCCAGAAGACTTCCGATCACCGCATTGCCCAGACCGATCCAGGTGGAAGAAAGGCCGTACTTCCAGCCAAACTGCCCTGCGTATCCCACGAACACCACCGCAGAGAAATACGAGGTCCCGTAGGCAAACGCCGTCAGCCAGGGGCCTACCGAGCGGCCTCCCAGCACGAATCCGTCCACACTCCTGGCATGGCGCCTGGCATAGAGCCCCACCGCAACCATCACCGCAAAAAATAAGATCAGCATCGTCAGTTTAATACCCATGTTATTCTCTCCTCATTCCTTAAGTCGTTTCCCACTTTAAACCGTTGCGCTTTAAAGCATTAAAGTGTTTTTATCAAATGCAAGAATACCATATTTCCGGGGATATGTCAATTGGGGACGTGGTATTTTTAAAAATACCACGTCCCCAATTGAAAAAACCCTGTCCCTTTTTACTATTTCATCTTCTCCACCCGCTCCCGGATGGTCTTGTCGAAATTCTCTACTCTTCTCTCATAAGGCTTCTCCATATACTCGGAGTGGAGCATGAAATCCGCCGTGGCCAGATTATTGGCGATGGGGATATCGTACACCACCGCGATCCTGAGAAGCGCCTTCACATCCGGATCATGAGGCTGGGCCTCCAGCGGATCCCACAGGAAGATCATGAAATCGATCTGCCCTTCCACGATCTTGGCCCCGATCTGCTGGTCGCCGCCCAGAGGACCGGATTTCAGGATAGTAAAATCCCACTCCACATCGGGATGTTTCTCTTTCAATGCCTCCTGTATCAGGGTACCGGTGGTACCTGTACAATAAAACTTATGTCCCATCAATAACTCCGAGTTCCAAAGAACCCATTCAATCAGGTCTTTTTTCATAGCATCGTGCGCTACCAGCCCGATTCTTCGAATTAGTTTTTCCATAACGTCATCCTTTTAAATCTGATAATTGTGAAAAGAACTTCCGCCCTTTCACATAGAATTGCACTAAGATACTACTTTTTATCCGTTCGGGAATAAAGTGTGAGGAAGTTTTTCTGAGATTCTCCGCTCTTGCATCCCGGAAACTGTCACGTAACAACTTGAATTCGCGACGGGCACGAACCACCGCTTTCGCATTGGGCAACTGCCCTTTAAGCGCAAACGTAGCAGCCGCGATGTAATCGAGCCAGCAACGTACACGCATCACTCCGGCCAGTTCTCTGTCCGGAAGATTCTTGTAAAGCATGACAAGGTTATTACGAAAATTGAGGAAGGTCTTGTGCGGATTCTCCTTCTTCAACGTGGCTCCTCCTACATGATAGACCACACTTTGGGGGATGCAAACAATTCCACGTCCGCGGGCACGGAGTCTCCAACAAAGATCGATCTCTTCCATGTGGGCAAAGAAGCGTCCGTCCAGTCCTCCCGCTTCGCGATAGTCCGCCAGACGGATGAACATGGCGGCACCGGTAGCCCAGAATATCGGCAGTACGGTGTCATATTGCCCTCGGTCCGCTTCGACTACTCCCATCACCCTTCCCCGACAAAACGGATATCCGTAGCGGTCGATGAATCCGCCGGCAGCTCCGGCATATTCGAACCATTCTTTTTGTCGCCAACTGCGTATCTTCGGCTGGCAGGCAGCCACCTCAGGATGGGCGTCCAGATAGGCAGCCATCGGTTGCAACCACTGTCCGGTCACCTCGACATCGGAATTGAGCAGCACCACATACTCGGCCTCCACCTGCCGGAGGGCAAGATTGTACCCATCTGCAAAACCATGATTCCCATCCAGCAGAATCCGGCGTACCGAGGGAAACTCGCGGCGCAGCATCTCCACCGACTGATCCGTAGAACCGTTATCAGCCACACAGACTTCCACACCTTCAGCCTCCGAATATCGAAGCACGGAGGGAAGAAACGAACGGAGCATCTCGCAACCGTTCCAGTTCAATATAACGACAGATATCTTATTCATTTTTCTTTTCGGGGCGTTTCAGCTTCCAACGCTTATGCGACCATAGCCAATAGGCCGGCTCTTTCCGGATGGTCTGTTCCAGCCTGCGGGCAAATATTTCGGTAATCTCCCCGTCGGCTGTCTCCTTCGGACGGTCGGTTACCAGATCGAAGTCTACCCGGCAATATCCTCTCCGCTCCTTCCGCAGCTCGCAATAGAAAACCGGAAAATCCATCATCTTGGCGATACGTTCGGCACCATCCATAAATACCGTATCCTGATTCAAGAAAGTAGTCCAATAATGGGCTTCATGCATATTGGGCGATTGGTCGGTAATCAATCCGATGGCCATCTTCTTGCCGGCACGCTTCAGCTTGATCACTTCGCGGGCGGTAGAGTGTTTCGGAACATTATATCCTCCGAAACGGGCACGGATGTATTTAAAGAGTCCATCCAGATAGACATCTTTCAAGGGCTTGTATACCTGCACGGGCACATCGCCCGGACGCATAATCATTCCCATACCCGTAATCCACTCAAAATTAGCGTAATGGGGTATCAACAGGACAATCCCGCCCCGTTCGTCTATCATCCGGAGGTAGGTTTCCTTATTCTCGTAGGTCATCCGTTTGCAAAGTTCTTTCTCCGACATGCGCAGCATTTTCACATCTTCGAGCATATAGTCGCAAAGATAATGAAAAAACTTGCGTTCGATGGCCTTCAATTCTGCTGCCGACTTTTCCGGAAAAGAGTTCTTCAGGTTGGTACGTACCACCTTCCTCCGGTAACCGATCACATGATACAGCCAGAAATAGATAAAATCGGACAGTGCATACAATACCGGAAACGGAAGAACAGCCAAAAGCCACATTCCTACATAGGTCAACAAATAGAGGAGTTTCGATTTCATGTTTATTGTGTTATAGTTCCTTTCAGTGCGGTACCCTCTTCATTAAAATCTCCCAAAAGAACATTCACTACTTTATTATCCAACGCGGCGTCACTCTCCACTTCCACACGAATATAGTTTGCCGTAAATCCATGCATCGGCGCTCCCGCTTTGGGCTTTTCCATCAAGACAGGCATCGTCTGCCCGATGTGACGGGCATAAAAGGCTTTTGTTTTTTCATCCGACAGTGCAAGCAGACGCTGGCTTCGCTGGTGTTTCTCTTCAGGAGTCACCACATGGTCTATTTTCAGGGCCTGGGTTCCCGGACGTTCCGAATAGCTGAACACATGCAGCTGGGTGACGTCCAGTCCGTGAATAAATTCATAAGCTTTCTCAAAGTACCCGGCAGTTTCGCCCCGGGTACCTACAATCACATCCACACCGATAAACGCATCGGGCATCACCTCTTTTATCTTCGCAATCTTCGAAGCAAAAAGTTCTGTCCCATAGCGGCGACGCATCAGTTGGAGAACTTCGTCACTACCGGACTGCAAAGGGATATGGAAATGTGGCATGAAACTGCGTGAACGGGATACGTATTCTATAATTTCATCCGTCAGCAAATTGGGTTCGATGGAAGAAATACGATAACGTTCGATACCTTCCACCCGATCGAGGGCCTTTACCAGATCAAAGAAGGTCTCTCCGGTGGACTTTCCGAAATCGCCGATGTTGACTCCGGTCAGCACTATTTCCTTTCCGCCTTCGGCAGCAGCCTGCCGGGCCTGTTCCACCAAAGAAGCAATGGTACCGTTACGGCTTCGTCCGCGGGCAAAGGGAATAGTACAATAAGAGCAGAAGTAATCGCAACCATCCTGCACTTTAAGGAAAAACCGGGTACGGTCACCTCGCGAACAAGACGGTGCAAACGAACGGATATCTTTTGTAGCGGTCGTATAGGCTTCTCCTCCTTCGTGCTTATGCAGGTCGCCCAGATACTGAAGCAAATCTTTCTTCTGTTCCGCACCGAGTACAACGTCCACTCCCTCTATCTTTGCCACATCGCCGGGTTTTAACTGGGCATAGCAACCTGTCACCACCACAAAAGCGCCGGGATGTTGTTTCACCAGCCGATGAATGGCCTGACGGCATTTCTTGTCCGCCATCTCGGTCACCGAACACGTGTTGACAATACAAAGGTCAGCCTTTTCACCTTTCCGGGCTGTACGTACACCTGCCTCACGCAGGATTTTACCAATCGTCGAAGTCTCTGAGAAATTCAGTTTGCAGCCTAATGTATAATAAACGGCTGTCTTATCTTGAAATACAGTGGTATCTATCATAATCTGTAAAAACGCATATTCAGCGCAAAGTTACACATTATTATTAGGAGTAAAGAGGTGAAAGGAGTTAAAAGGAGTTAGAGGGGACCGAAGAAGAGGTACGGGACGTGAAGGACACCGGAAAGAAACATTCCACGTTTGTAAATCCTTCTGCCTGCATCAAAAGGCATCCCTCTTTGGTTTAAAACCAGGGAAGCATTGACTTTAAGCCAAAGACACCTGCCTTTTAAAGCAAGAGCCCGTTGCTTTAAAAGGTATTTCCGTAAAGGATAGAATGCTATATTTCAACCGATTAGAGAAGAGTACGGACAGTTATCGTTTCCTCTTCATGTAAAGATATAAATAAACAATAAGCCTAATTAACACCTAAAGGTTTCTTAATCCGGAAGTTTATACCTACTTTTGCACAAATCTTCAAAAAACGTGCAATGATAAAAGAAAACTTCATTAAACTCTACGAGAACAGTTTCCGTGAAAACTGGGATTTACCTTGCTACACCAACTATGGCGAACCGGAAAGTTATACCTACGGTGAAGTAGCCGAAGAAATAGCCAAACTTCATTTACTGTTCAAGCACTGTAGTTTGCGACGGGGAGATAAAATAGCCGTTATCGGAAAGAATAATGCCCGCTGGTGCATCGCTTACATGGCTACCATCACATACGGAGCCATCATAGTGCCCATCTTGCAGGACTTCAATCCGAACGACGTACACCATATTGTCAATCATTCCGAATCCGTTTTCCTTTTCACCAGTGACACCATCTGGGAGAATCTGGAAGAAGAACGCCTGACGGGTATCCGTGCTGTCTTTTCACTGACCGACTTCCGTTGCCTGCACCAGAGGGACGGAGAAACAGTACAGAAATTCCTGAAGCATATCGATCAGTACATGACAGATACTTATCCGAAGGGATTCCGGAAAGAAGATGTGCTCTACACCACCCTGTCCAACGATAAGGTGATGCTGCTGAACTATACTTCCGGCACCACCGGATTCAGCAAAGGAGTGATGCTGACAGGCAACAACCTGGCCGGCAACGTGACTTTCGGTATCCGCACGGAACTGCTGAAAAAGGGTGATAAAGTGCTTTCTTTCCTTCCGCTGGCTCATGCTTATGGATGCGCCTTCGACTTTCTGACAGCCACGGCAGTCGGTACGCATGTAACCCTTCTCGGTAAAGTGCCCTCACCCAAAATCATCATGAAAGCATTCGAAGAGGTGAAACCGAATCTGATTATTACGGTACCGCTGGTCATCGAGAAAATCTATAAAAACGTGATCCAGCCCATCATCAGCAAAAAAGGAATGAAATGGGCCTTGAGCATTCCTCTACTGGATAATCAGATTTATGGCCAGATCCGCAAAAAGCTGATCGATGCGCTTGGCGGACGCTTCAAAGAAATCATTATCGGTGGAGCCGCCATGAACCCGGAAGTAGAAGAGTTTTTCCACAAAATCAAGTTCCCCTTCACCATTGGCTACGGCATGACGGAATGCGGTCCGCTTATCAGTTATGCTCCTTGGGACAAATTCGTCCCCTCTTCATCGGGCAAAATACTCGATATTATGGAAGCCCGCATCTATAAAGAGAATCCCGAAGCCGAGACCGGAGAGATTCAGGTACGGGGAGAGAACGTAATGACCGGATATTATAAGAACCCGGAAGCCACTCAGGAAGTGTTCACTAAAGACGGATGGTTGCGCACCGGTGACTTAGGCACCATGGATGACGAAGGCAATATCTTCATTCGCGGCCGACTGAAGACGATGATCCTCAGTTCAAGCGGGCAGAACATCTTCCCCGAAGAAATCGAGGCTAAACTTAATAATCTTCCATTTATTCTTGAAAGTCTCGTGATCGAACGAAACAAAAAACTGGTTGCCCTGGTCTACGCCGATTATGAAGCTTTGGACTCTTTAGGACTCAATCACGAAGACAACTTAAAAACGATCATGGACGAGAATCTGAAGAATCTGAATAATAATGTAGCCGCCTACGAAAAAGTAAGCCAGATCCAACTCTACCCCACTGAGTTTGAGAAAACTCCGAAAAGAAGTATCAAACGCTATCTATATAACAGTATAGCAGAAGATTAGATATGTTTTAAAACATACAAAAAAACATAATGAAACATTCTTCTAAAAAAAAAATAAAAAAAAGTTGGGCTTAGGAGTACAACATATACAAAAAGTACATACCTTTGCAGCGTTTTAATAAGCAATTGATTGTATTACAGATTTAAAAAGCAAAGAAAATGAAAAAATTAGTTTTGATGTTCGTAGCTATCGCAGCAGTATCATTCGCATCTTGTGGTAACAAAGCAGCTGACGCTGAAAAAGCAACTGCAGATTCTATCCGTATCGCTGACTCTATCGCAGCAGTAGAAGCAGCTGCAGCTGAAGCAGCAGCTCAGGCAGCTGATACTATCGCAGCTGACACTACAGTAGTAACTGAAACTGTTGTAGCTGAATAATCTCGAACAACATTAGAGAGAATTGAAAGTCTGCCGTGCCAAAGCACGTACAGACTTTTTTTTGTGTCCTTACCTCTCCCCTCTCCTCAAAACAAACTCTTCCGGACGGCAACAGACAGTGTCTCCATACCATAATCGAAAGAAGTTAATATCGCAGCAACAGGATATTAACATCCTGACTACAGCAAGTTAACTTCCTGTCATCAGCAAATTAACTTCGTATCAGCAAAGAAGTTAATATCGTAACGTCACATAAGGATACTAAAAAAAGGGCATTCTCTTTCAAGAATACCCTTTCCTTATATCTCGGTATTGTATGCTACTTATTCAGCTACTACTTCGAAAGGAATTTCTACAGAAACTTCTTTGTGCAGTTTAACGATAGCTTTGTAAGCACCAACTTCTTTCACAGCGTCTTTTACAACGATGATCTTTCTGTCGATCTCGTGACCCAATTTAGCCAATTCCTCAGCGATCTGGATGTTACCAACAGAACCGAAGATAGTACCGGTTGAGCTAACTTTTGTAGCGATAGTCAATGATACGCCTTCCAACTTAGCAGCCAATGCTTCAGCATCTTTCTTGATTTTCTCAAGTTTGTGAGCACGTTGTTTCAGTTCTTCAGCCAACATTTTCTTTGCAGAAGGAGAAGCAATAACAGCTTTTCCAGTGGGGATCAAGTAATTACGACCATAACCAGACTTAACAGTTACGATGTCATTCTTATAACCCAAGTTTAC
>ENA-OPBO01002267-OPBO01002267.1-human-gut-metagenome-genome-assembly--contig:-NODE-2267-length-11725-cov-5.528192_pt1 | contig 11725 bp, 10 predicted proteins | sample MGYA00241071_ERZ501458 | MGnify/ENA primary metagenome ERZ501458 (study PRJEB25962, sample SAMEA2042509) | human gut metagenome | biome: human gut; feature: human-associated habitat; material: faeces...
AATTTGTTTTTTGTTAATTTCATTAAAATAAATTTTAGTTTAATAAAATACTTTTTATAATTTTGTAAAAAGACTATTGTAATTTTTATTTTTTTATAATATAATTACATTAAAGAAAAATATTATCTTTTATAAGTTAGATAATTGGTTTCTATTAAAATTTAAGGAGGAATTTGATATGGCACAAAAAACACCATTATACGAAAAACACGTTTCATACGGAGGAGAAATTGTTGACTATGCAGGTTGGTTATTACCTGTTAAGTATGAAGGATTAGCACCTGAACATTACGCTGTTAGAAATAATGCAGGTTTATTTGATGTTTCACATATGGGCGAAGTTACTGTTAAAGGAAAAGACGCTTTCGACTATGTAAATCATTTAATTACTAACGATTTAACAACTATCGGTGATGGACAAGTTATTTACTCTTTACTATGTAACGAAAAAGGTGGAGTTGTTGATGACTTACTTGTTTACAGAAAAGGTCAAGATGATATGTATATCGTAGTAAATGCTGCAAATACAGATAAAGACTTTGCTTGGTTTTTAGCTCAAAAAGGAAATTATGATGTAGAAATCAAAAACATTTCAGCTGAAACTGCACAAATTGCATTACAAGGTCCAAAAGCTGAAAAAGTATTGCAAAAATTAGCTAAAGACGTTGATTTAGCAAATGAAATTAAATTCTTCACTTTTAAAGAAAATGTAACTCTTGGCGATTGTGGAGATAAATTCTTAGTTTCTCGTACTGGTTATACAGGTGAAGACGGATTTGAAATCTACGGTTGTGGAGAATGTATGAATAAATTATGGGACGCTATCCTTGAAATCGGTAAAGAAGACGGAGTTAAACCTTGTGGTTTAGGTTGTAGAGATACTTTAAGATTCGAAGCCGCTCTTCCTCTTTATGGAAATGAAATGGACGATGTTATCACTCCTCTTGAAGCAAGTCTTGGATATTTCGTTAAATTAAAACAAGAAGCTGACTTCATAGGTAAAGAAGCATTATCTAAAATGAAAGAAGCCGGTGTTCCAAGAAAATTAATCGGTCTTGAATTAAAAGGTAAAGGTATTGCAAGACATGGAGCAAAAGTATTCAAAGGTGACGAAGAAATCGGATTTGTTACAACTGGTTACCTTTCTCCAACACTTGGAAAAACTATCGCAAATGTAATAGTTAAAACTGAATATGCAGAAGTAGGAAACGAAGTTGAAGTTGAACTTAGAAACAAGAGAGTTCCTGCTGTATTAATTAGTAAAAAATTTCTTAAAAAATAATTAAAAACAATTTAAATAGGAGGTAAATTCTATATGTATCCTTATATTTCTCTAACAGAACAAGATGTTAAAGAGATGTTAGATAGCCTTGGTGTTAATTCTGTTGAAGATTTATTTTCAGATATTCCTGAAGAATTAAAATTAAAAAGAGAATTAAACATTCCAAAAGCAAAAAGTGAATTAGAAGTTTCTAACTATCTAACAAAATTAGCAAAAAAGAACGCATCTTCAAGTGATTATACAACATTTTTAGGTGCAGGTGCTTATGACCACTATATTCCTGCTGTTATTCCAACAATTATTGGTAGAAGTGAATTTTTAACTTCATACACTCCTTACCAACCGGAAATCAGCCAAGGAACTCTACAATATATTTTTGAATTCCAAACTATGATTTCAAACTTAACTGGTATGGATTACGCAAATGCATCATTATATGACCAAGGAACAGGTCTAGCAGAGGCAGCTATTATGACTGCTCATCACGCTAAAAAGAAAAAAGTTTTGGTTTCTGAGGCTATTGCTCCATGGTCAAGAGAAGTTTTAAAAACTTATCTTCATGCTCAACATTTAGAAATGGAAGTTGTTAAAACTTGTAACGGTGTAACTTGTATCGAAGATTTAAAAGAAAAATTAAATGATGAAGTTGGTGCTGTTTTAGTTCAAAATCCTAACTTTTTCGGTAATATAGAAGATGTAACTAAGATTTCTGAACTTGCTCACGGAATTAAAAAATGTTATTCAGTAGTTTCTATTGACCCTTCTTCTTTAGGAGCTTTAAAGAAACCATCTGAATGTAATGTTGATGTAGTTGTTGGTGAAGCTCAATCATTAGGTATCCCTGTTTCATTCGGTGGACCATACTTAGGATTTATGGCTGTAAATAAAGATTTCTTAAGAAAAATTCCTGGAAGAATAGTTGGACAAACTGTTGATAGAGACGGAAATAGATGTTGGGTTCTTACACTATCAGCCAGAGAACAACATATAAAGAGAGATAAAGCTACTTCAAATATCTGTTCTAACCAAGGTATTAATGTTTTAACTGCTACTATTTATATGGAACTTTTAGGTAAAACTGGACTTAAAGAACTTTCAAAACAATGTATAAAGAAATCTCATTATCTTTATGAAAAACTTTTAGCAACTGGAAAATTTGAAAAAGTTTTTGATGCTCCATTCTATAAAGAATTTGCATTAAAAGCTAAGAAACCTGTTTGTGAATTGAACAAAAAATTATTTGAAAATGGAATAATCGGTGGTTTCGACCTTGGAAAGCACTATCCAGAATTAGAAAATGTAATTATGTTTGCAGTTACTGAAAAACGTACTAAGGAAGAAATTGACAAACTATGTAAGGTATTGGAGGAAGCATAATATGAAATACGATAAATTAATATTTGAACTATCAAAGCCTGGCAAAATTGGTCATAAATTACCAGAACTAGATGTTGAAGATGTATGTATTAAAGAGCTAATTCCAGCTGAACTTTTAAATGACGGCGAAATTGATTTACCTGAAGTTGCTGAACCTGAAGTTGTTAGACACTTTGTAAATCTTTCAAATAAAAACTTTGGTGTTGATACAGGATTCTATCCATTAGGTTCTTGTACAATGAAATACAATCCAAAAATTAATGAAGCTATGTGTGCTCTTCCTGGTTTTGCTAATCTTCATCCAAATATTTGTGAATGTGGCGCTCAAGGTGCTCTACAATTAATTTACGAACTTGGAGAAGCATTAAACGAAACTTCAGGTATGGACGCTTGCACATTGCAACCCGCAGCTGGAGCTCATGGAGAAATCACTGGTATTATGCTATTTAAAGCATATCATGAAGATAACAAAGATTTCCAAAGAGATAAAATTATAGTTCCTGACTCAGCACATGGAACAAACCCTGCAACTGCAACAATGGCAGGATATAAAATTATAGAAATTAAATCTTGTGAAAGTGGATTAGTTGATATTGAAGCCTTAAAAGCTGCTGTTGGCGATGACACTGCAGGTCTTATGCTTACTAACCCTAACACATTAGGTTTATTCGAAAAAGAAATTCAAGAAATCACAAAAATCGTTCACGAAGCTGGTGGTTTAGTTTATTATGACGGAGCAAATGCAAATGCAATTTTAGGTCATGTTCGTCCTGGAGATATGGGATTTGATGCAATCCATTACAATCTTCATAAGACATTCTCTACTCCTCACGGTGGTGGAGGTCCAGGTGCCGGATATGTTGGATGTAAAGATTTCTTAAAAGACTTCTTACCGGTTCCTATTGTTGTTAAAAATGGAGAAAAATACAACTTCTCTTATGATGTTCCAAAGACATTAGGAAAGATGAAAGATTTTTACGGACACTTTGGTGTTCTTGTTAGAGCTTATGCTTATATCTTAGCTTTGGGCGCTGACGGACTTAAAAAATCAAGTGATTATGCAGTATTAAATTCTAACTACTTAGCAAATCAACTAAAAGATTACTACAATTTACCTGAAAATGTTAAATTCAAACACGAATTTGTACTTGGAGGACTTAAAAATCCTAACGGACTTGTAACTCTTGATGTTGCTAAGAGATTGATAGATATGGGATATCACCCACCAACTGTATATTTCCCATTGATTGTTAATGAAGCGATGATGATTGAACCTACTGAAAGTGAATCAAAAGAAACTCTTGACGGTTTTGCAAAGGCTTTAATTGAAATAGCAAAAGAAGCTGAAACAAATCCTGAAGTAGTTCATGCGGCACCTCATAACACAGATATTAAACGTCCTGATGAAACATTAGCCGCTAAAGATTTAGTATTAAAATATGTAAAATAAAATAATGAATATTAAAAAAGCTGTTGTGATTTTACAACAGCTTTTTCATTTGCAAAAAACATTGGAATACAAGACCTCCCCCAAACGGATTTAGAAAACGAATTATATTCCAATATATCTACATTAAAGAATATTTTTGATTAAATAATTTTAGACTTTTTTACTTCTATTTTTCTTTCTATTTGCAAAAACTAGAGCTAATGAACTAACAATCAATCCATCAATACCAAAACTTGCAACAGAAGTTTTTTAAGATTTTTTGTTTTTACATCTTAATTTTAACGGACAAACCTTTAATCAAACTTAAAAATATATCGATAATTAATAAACAAAAAAATTTTTTTATTCTTTTTATATCAAAGTTATGTATTCTTTAAAAAATATACAAATCGTTTTAAAATAAAAAATTTTAGGGTATAGATTAAGCATAAAAATTTAGGAGGTATTTATGAGTAAACTTTTAAGTCCTATGAAAATAGGTAGAAATATATTTAAAAATAGAGTTGTTATGGCTCCAATGTGTATGTTCCATTCAAAAACAGTTGATGGAGTTTTAACTAAAGAACATTTTGACCACTATGTTGCAAGAGCGTTGGGTGGTGTTTCAGGAATAATCGTTGAGGCAACAATGGTAAATCCTACAGGTGGTATCAGAAAAGTAGATTTAGGTTTATACAATGAAACTCAAATGAAAGCCTTTAAAGAACTTGTGGATAGAGTTCATGGCTACGACTGTAAAATAGGTATCCAATTAAACCACGCAGGAAGAAAAGCTGATTCATCTTATGAAGAAATAATTGCACCAAGTCCTATTTCTTTCTCCAACGAAAAAGCACCAAGAGAATTGACTAAAGAAGAAATAAAATCCTTACAAAAAGATTTTGTAAACAGCGTAAAACTTGCTAAAGAATCAGGTTTTGATTTTGTAGAAATCCACGGAGCACACGGATATTTAATCAGTCAATTTTTATCCCCACTTTCAAACCAAAGAACTGATGAATATGGTGGAAGTGTAGAAAATAGATATAGATTTTTGGGAGAAATTTTAGAAGAAATCAAAGAAATGGACATTGATATTCATCTTAGAATTTCTGCAAATGAATATGATGAAAAAGGAAATAGCCTAGACGATATTATAAAAATTTTACAATTTGCAAAAAAAGATGGAGTTGTATTCAACAGCATTTCAAGTGTTGGTCTTGTTCCAAGCAGTCCATCAGTTTATCCGGGTTATCAAGCAGAATTAAGTAGAGAAATCAAAAAGTGCGGTCTTGTAGTTTCCGCTGTTGGACTTTTGGAAGATTATGGACTTTGCGAATACTTACTTCAAAGCGATGCTTGTGATATGATTTACCAAGGAAGAGCCTTACTAAAAAATCCTAACTGGGTTTACGGCGCAGGTGCATACTTTAAAGAAAACGACAAAATAGAATATCCACTATACTCTTATTCAGTTATAAAATAATTTTTTAAATCTCTTGATTTACTTCAAGAGATTTTTTTATGGAAAATATACTTGTTTTTTCGTGTAAAATCCGTTCAATTAATTATCATAATAAATTCAATTATATGAAAATGATTCGCATTAAAAATTCAATTTTTACACTTTATTTATACTTTTAATTCATCAATATTTACAAAACTATTTTCTCATTATGTCCCTATTTTTAAGAGCTAAAGTTGTATAATATATTTAAAGGAAACATTAGTACGTTATAGTGTTTCAAATATTTTATTTGAGGAGAATTTTATGGAATCATTTATTTCAGTATTATCAAAATTTGCCAGTTGGCTTTGGGGACCACCTCTTATGATTTTGTTAGTAGGTGGAGGGATTTTCTTGAGCTTAAGACTTGGATTTTTCCAACTTCGTTATTTCCCATATATTATGAGTCAGACATTTGGAAAAATGTTTAGTAAAAAGAAAGATGGAGAAGGAACTGTTTCTCCATTCCAAGCAGCAACTGCTGCTCTTGCATCATCAATCGGTGCTGCGAACATTGTAGTTGTCCCTTCCATTATTTTTATCGCAGGTCCTGGTTCAATTTTCTGGATGTGGCTTACAGCAATAGTTGGTCAAGCAACAAAATTTGGAGAAATTGTTCTTGGTATTCTTTACAGACAAAAGAATGAAGAAGGCGAATATGTTGGTGGAGCTTGTTACTACTTACAACATGGTATTGGTGGAAAAGCGGGTAAAATTTTAGGCTCACTTGTAGCATTTTTCTTTATGATTGAAATTTTACCTTCAATTACATTACAGACACTTTCTGCCAGTGGCCCATTAGAACAATTGGGAATTCACAAATATATAGCGATTGGACTTGTATTTGCTTTAGTAGTTTTAGTTGTATATGGTGGAATCAAAAGGATTGGTCAAGTAACTGAAATGTTAGTTCCATTTATGGCTCTAATATATATAATTTTTGGAATTATCATTCTTGCAATAAATATAACAAAAGTTCCTGAGGCTTTTAAAATGATATTTGTTGGTGCTTTCAATCCAACAGCAATAGCCGGTGGTACTGCAGGTTGGGCAATAAAAAAAGCCATAACAAACGGAGTTGCTCGTGGAGTTTATTCAAACGAATCAGGTATGGGTTCTGCTCCTTATGCACATTCAACAGCTGTTACAGACCACCCTGCAAGACAAGGAATGTGGGGAATTTTCGAAGTATTTGTTGATACAATCATAGTTTGTACTATGTCTGCTCTTATAGTTTTAACAACTGACATCTGGAAAAATCCGGAATACAAATCAATAGCCGTAGAAAGAGCATTTAATTCAATTTTTGGAAGTCTAGGTAGTGCCATAGTTTCTATATCATTATTCTTATTTGTACTTTCAACAATTATCGTAATTGTATTCTATGTTGAAAAACTTGCAGAATACTTATTTGGAACAAAAGTCGGTAAAATTATGAGATTTGTTGCAACAGCTATGATAATATTGGCAGGTGTTCTATCTTTCGAAAAAGCAGGAGTATTTTTAGATTTAACACTAGGTCTTGTAGTTATACCTAATATGATTGGAATAATACTTATGAGTGGCAAAATAAAAAAAGCAAAAGAAGAGTTTTTCCATACAGAAGGAAAATTTTATCTCAAGGATAAAGTAAAATAACTTCCTTAAAATTTATTAAAAAGAAAAAATCCAAGTAAAACTCGGATTTTTTTCTTTTTAATATAAAACTTCTAAAGTCTTTTTTCAAAATAATTACTCGCTAAAATCAAAAATATTGGAGCAAATACAAGAAGTCCTCCTGTAAAAATAGCGGGAATATAGTAATCATAAGCTATAAATATAACCGTAATAATCCCGAGCAAATACATATATATTTTAAGAACTTCATTTCCCACTTTTTCTTTTATTCTTACATTCCTCTCATCTTCCATATTAATCTTATAAAATTTATCTGTTTTTAAAAGTTTATTATGATATAAATTAGCAACAGATATACTTGTCATAGATGAAAAGACCATTATTAAAACAATTTGCAATGGTTTGTTTTCTCTTAGCACAAAAGAAATTACAAGCATAACAAGTCCAAACAAAATTCCTAAGTAACAAAATTTATTTTCCTTCATCATCTTCCTCCTTATAAATAAAAATCTCCTCTATGCTCATTTCAAAAAAATTGGCAATTTTAAATGCTAATATAATTGACGGATTGTAACGTCCGTTTTCTATTGCACCTATTGTCTGCCTACTAACTCCGACAGCTCTACCAAAATCTTCTTGATTTATCCCTCTTTCTTTTCTAAGAAATTCCAATTTATTTTCCAAACAAAACCTCCTTATGTAAAGGAAACTTTCCTTTTTTATTTATTATACTATCTGAACGCAAAAATGTCAAGCAACCTTTACATTTTAAACAAAAAATCTCAGCCAATCACAAATGAAAAGCCGAGATTTTTTTTGAAATCATACATGAGGTTATTTGTTATTTGTAAGTCCAAATTTGTTTAAGAAGTGGAATGTTAAACTTAAAATTACTGCAACCATACTTGCAAGTACCATTCCTTTTAATTGTATTCCAAAGAAGTTGATGCCTATTCCACTAAGTCCCGTTATGAATACAACTGAAGTCAAAATTAAATTTTGGCTGTTTGAATAGTCAACCTTTGAATCTACTAAAAGTCTTATCCCTGAAGTTCCTATCATTCCGTAAAGTAAGAATGTTACTCCTCCGATTACATTTCCCGGAATACTTTGTATTAACATACTAAGTGGCCCGATAAATGCCATACAGATTGATATTACAGCCGCCCCTGCGATTACATAAACAGAGTAAACTTTTGTAACTGCCATAACTCCGATATTTTCTCCGTAAGTTGTTGTTGGAACTCCACCTACAAGAGCTGATAACATAGTTGAGAAGTTATCTGCAAAGATACTTCTGTGTAAACCCGGGTCCTCTAAAAGATTTTGTCCTATTATATTACTTGTTACAACTTGGTGGCTAATATGTTCTGAAGTTATTACAAGTAGTGCAGGTAACATTATCAAAGATGCCTTCAAATCAAAAATTGGAAATTGAAATTGTGGAACTGTAAATAATGTTGTAGTTGTAACCGAACTAAAATCAATCATTCCATAAGCTAAAGCCGAAATATATCCAACGATAATTGCAATAAGGATTGGAATGGTTCCTAAAAATTTTCTAAATACAACAGAGCCTAAAATCGCAGTTATAATAGTAATCAAAAATACGCAAACATCAGCACTTGTTGAATTTTGAGTTAATATATTAGCCCCTATTTTTCCGCCGTTAATTGTTGCTCCTGCAAGTTCAAGTCCTATAAGTGAAACAACAGCGCCCATTGCAGCTGGTGGAAGAACAATATTTATCCAATCAGTTCTAAATTTATAAATCAAATAAGCTAAGACACAACCTAAAAGTCCTGTCGTAGCAAATGCCCCTAAAGCATATCTATAACCCATTGTATTTATAATTACAGTTCCAACTCCAAGAAAAGCAAAACTTGAGCCAAGATAAGCTGGCGCCTTTCCTTTTGTAATAAAAATAAATAATAGTGTTCCTATACCGTTCATCAAAAGAACAATACCGGGATTTACATTAAAAAGAATTGGAACTAAAACTGACGCTCCAAACATTGCGAAAGTGTGTTGCAAACTAAGTGGCAACAACATTGCAGTAGGAACCTTGTCCCTTACACCGATAATACCTTTATTATTCATAATTCCTCCTTTGACCTTGCTCTTTAAAAACATAAAAAAAATGAAATAACAAAAGTTATTTCATTAATAATTGAAAAAAATATTTTTAAAGACAAAAAGTTCATTTTTAAAGTTCAAAAAAGAAGTCGTTAAATCAGAATTAGAAAAGTTATATATTTTTTCTTTAAAAAACTTAACTAAATTTGTCATAACATACCTCCTTAAATTTATCTTGTTAATTATATAAGATAAACGATAAAAAGTAAAGTCTTAAATTACATAAATTTAAAGTTTTTAATTAAATTTTTCTTCTTTTACTATCTTCTTACCTTCCTTATCCAAAATCAACACCTCATCTGAAATATACTTTATCACCCTCATATCGTGGCTAATGAAGATTATAATTTTGTCTCCCATACTAATAAGTCATAGATAAAAAATAAAAAAATGTAAAAAACTATTGACAATATATATATATATATAATTTAAATATATGACAAAATGTAAAAATAAAAAATGGAGGTAAAATGAAAATGAAAAGGATAATGGGATTTTTCCTTGCTCTAGTGATGTTTATAGGTTGTCTGCCACTTAACACCATAGAAACCCATGCAGCAGAAGGTGATGTCGCCATTGATGAAGCACACTTTCCGAATGAAAATTTTAGAAATTATGTAAGTCGTGAGTTTGATACAAATAAAGATGGCAAGTTAAGTAGGGACGAGTTAGATAAGGTTGAAGAGATTAAGATAGCCAACACTTCTTTAGTTTATTCTTTAAAAGGAATTGAATATTTTAAAAATCTTATTAAATTGATTTTTTATGGAAACTATCTAACAGAGTTAGATGTAAGTAAAAACATAAATCTTACTACATTGCATTGTTATGGAAACAGACTAACAAGTTTAGATGTAACTAAAAACACAAAGCTTACTAAATTGGGTTGTGAACACAACAACAATCTAAAAAGTTTAGATGTAACTAAAAACACAAAGCTTACTGAATTATATTGTTCTGACAACAATCTAAAAAGTTTAGATGTAACTAAAAACACAAAGCTTGCTACATTGTATTGTAATAACAACAATCTAAAAAGTTTAGATGTAAGTAAAAATAAAAATCTTACTGTATTGCATTGTGAATACAACAAGCTAACAAGTTTAGATTTAAGTAAAAACACAAATCTTACTTACTTGGATTGTCATAGAAACGAGCTAACAAGTTTAAATGTAAGTAAAAACACAAAGCTTAATTACTTGGATTGTAATGTAAACAATCTAACAAGTTTAGATGTAACTAAAAACACAAATCTTACTTACTTGGATTGTTTTAACAACAAGCTAACAAGTTTAGATGTAACTAAAAACACAAAGCTTACTGACTTGGAGTGTCGTTTTCAACAATACAATATAACAGTAATTAAGGGTATAAGAGAATTTAAATATAGTAAGTTTCCAGGACAATTTAAAAAAGATAAAGTTATTTCACCAGTTGGAGCAAGTTTTGGCGATGATGCTCTTACAGTTGATAATGATACTATAAAAGAAGTAACTTACAAGTATAAAGTTAACGACAATGAAGAGATGAATGTCATATTAGCGATTACCTATAAAGTATTTGACCCGAAACATGTAGAAAGTATGAAAGTAAAAGAACAACCTAAACTAGTCTACACAGAAGGAGAAAAACTAGATTTATCAGGACTTGTAGTAACATTAAAAGATAACCAAGGCTTAGAAAAAGACGTAGCATTTAAAGACTTTGAAACATATAAAATTACAACAAATCCAAAAAATGGAACTGATTTAACATCAGAAGACAATGGAAAGAAAGTTAGCTTAACAAAAGAAAACTCTACAGAAGAAACAGAAGCCTTAACAAAAGACGTAGCATTTAGAGCCTTTGCATCTAATGTAATTACAACAAATCTTATAGATGATACAGCTTTAACATTAGCAAACAATGGAAAAGCTTTAAAATTAACAAACGGTTTGTTAACTGCACAAAAAAATACATTAACTGCACAAACAGAAGCCTTAACAGTAAATAAAAAAGAAACACCTCCGCCTACACCAACACCAGATCCACCAGTAGTAGGACCAGTAGATCCAACACCAAACGATCCACCAGTAGTAGGACCGGTAGATCCAACACCAAACGATCCACCAGTAGTAGGACCAGTAGATCCAACACAACCAGGTGAAAAGCCACAAGTAGCTAACAATGGGAAACTTCCAAAGACAGCTAATAATATGAACATAGAATTGTACAATTTTCTTATGATACTTTCAGCAGGACTACTTGTTGTAGCATTTAAAAGAAAAAAGAGAGTTAATAGATAGCTCAAATAAAAAAAATCGACCTTTAAGGGCCGATTTTTTTATTTATTCTTTCATCTAAGATATTTTTAATAAAATTTCGTTAAATTATTTTA
>ENA-OPBO01002269-OPBO01002269.1-human-gut-metagenome-genome-assembly--contig:-NODE-2269-length-11710-cov-3.753925_pt1 | contig 11710 bp, 10 predicted proteins | sample MGYA00241071_ERZ501458 | MGnify/ENA primary metagenome ERZ501458 (study PRJEB25962, sample SAMEA2042509) | human gut metagenome | biome: human gut; feature: human-associated habitat; material: faeces...
TTTTTTTCTTTTGCCGTCGTGCGGCAGATAGATGGTTTGTTTAGTTATGGCTTGCATTACCTATGGGCTGATTTCCAGACATTCCGGCCTGTGTATGCTCGTCAAATTCCTCTTGACTGTATTTCTCGATGCCAGTTAATGTTCCGTGATGTTCGCTGTTCAAGTGGCCGTAATCACGAACGGTATAAATGTCTATTGTGCCAACACCACTTCCAAGCGTTCTCATTTCGCCTCGGAATTTTCCGCTGGTGAGACTTTCACCATTAGAAGTGAGAACATCCCGGAAATAGCGGACTTCCTCACCATTGAAATACCACTGATCTTTTTCGGCATCATAGGTTACTCCAAATGCCTCATACTCTGCAACGAGCTTTGCAGTTTCGCTATCTTCAAGCGGCGTTCCTGCCATAGCAACGGATGTGCTGTTTTTCAACGCCTCAATATCCCGTGCGTCAAATTCCTGCTGGGTAAGCTCTTTTAAGCCAATCAGCTTACCCCCCGGATCAACGGAGCCGTCAGCCGCTTTTGAAAAGCTCTCTAAATCCCGTACAGCATACACATCTACTGTGCCGTTCTCATTTAGAAAATCAATACCGGCGGTTTCATTGTTACCGATGGGATAATAGTCCTCAAACCAGCGAACCAAATTCCCATTATAGGTAAGTTCATCTTTGACCGCATCATAGGTCATCCCATATTGTTCATAAGGTGCAAACATTTTTTCTTTGCCTGCGGCGGAGAGTGCTGAGCTGTCCTCGCTGTTTCCCAGCGCCTCAGAGCCGCCAAGAGGTTGACTGATTTCTTCCTTGATAACGGGATTACCTTGTTCCTGGCTGTTCTGTGGTGTCGTACTGCATCCAGCCAAACAGCCTAACAAGAGCATGGACGCAGCGCATAATGCCATTCGTTTCATAGTGTTTACCAATCCTTTCTTTGAATGTACCCCAAGTATAGCAAAGCATTTTGGGATACCTTTGGGATTAGTTTGTGATTTATGTGTAGTTAAAAAAAGCGGCAGGTTGTTCCCCTGCCGTTGATTGTCCGCTAAATCGTGAAGAAGAATTTAACACCGTTTTCTGTGTTGCAAGCCTCACAATAGCTGTTATGTTGTTGTAAAATTCTTTGAACCATATAAAGCCCTAAACCGCTGCCGCCTGTTCTTCTACTGCGGGATTGCTCCATACGATAAAAAGCGTCAAACAATTTGGGAATATCATCTTCGGGTATATGTGTACCTGTGTTCTCTACGGAGAACAAAAAGCGTCCGTTGGTATTTTGTAAAATAATATCAACGCTTGCTCCATGCGGCGAATACTTTACAGCATTTGAAATCAAATTGGAGAACACCTTTTCAATCAGTAATTTGTTCCCATTGATAAAAGCGGGAGACTGTATAGCAAGATGTATTTGCAGCTCTTTTGTTGCCACTAAATCATCAATCTCCCTCAAATAGCCATGTATCATGGGAGCGCAATCAAAATGCTCCATTCTGAAATCGACATTTGTTTCCAGCCTTGAAATCGTTAATATTTCCTGCACCATCGTTTCAAGCGTAGCCGCAACTTCCAAGGATCGGGCAAGATACTTTTCGTGGTCTTTATATGCCCCTATACCCAATAGCATCCCCTCTAATTGACCCTTGATAATGGTGATAGGGGTTTTCAGTTCATGGGAAGCGGAAGAAAAGAAATCCTGTTGTGCCCGTTCCAGCGCCTTTTGATGTTCAATATCCTTTTGGAGCTGGAGATTTGCACTTTGCAACTCCTCCAAGGTAGCAGATAGTTTCCGGGACAGCGTATTCAAGCTATTCTCCAGTACACCCAGCTCGTCAGAACGGCGTTCCTCAAGTTGCCATTCCAGCCGCATATCAGACATTTCTTTAGAAATCCGACTGATTTTTAATACCGGGTTTGTAATGATACGAGAATACCCCCAAGCGGTTGCCAACGATACAAGGAGAATAACGCAAAACAAAATCGGTAATACGCTTACAAATGATTGCCGCAGTTCTGCGATTTGAGAGGCTCCTCCATAAACTGTTAAAATATATTGGCTATTATCATCTGCAAATGAGAAGTAATAGCTGTTGGATATAATCGGCGCACTTTCATAAGATGCTCCGCCAAGAGCCTCCCCGGTGATCCCATCGTTAAAGTCATTTTGGTTAGACGGTGTTTCCACCAGAACACCATCAGCAGTATAAAGCTCCACCATGCTAATTGTCGTGTTTTGAAGAAACTGATCAAAAAGTCCGCCGCTATCCTGCATACGAATATGTTCTAATTCATAAATAAAGTCGCTGGCCTGTTCATCTAATGCCGCATTGAGATTGTTAGAATAGGTTTGAGGCATATACCAAGCCAAAACGCCATAGACAAGAAAGCTCACGCAGAGCAAAACTGTCACAGTCAGAATAAAGACTTTAGCAAACAGACTGCCTTTAATTCTCTTTATCAACTTTATATCCCACCCCTCTGATTGTTTGAATGAAATCTATTCCCAATTTTTTTCGTAGATTTTTGATATGGGTATCAACAACACGCTCGTCCCCATAAAAATCATATCGCCACAGCTTATCCAACAAGTTCTGCCGGGTCAATATCCGGCCTTGATGGGTCAACAGTTCCCGCAATATTTCAAATTCCTTTTGCGTCAGTTCATAAGTAACTCCGTCCACGGTGGCGGTGTAGTTGTCACAATTCAAAAGCAAATTGCCATAAGCAATGATTTGATACTTTTCATCTGTTCCCCGGTTACTGCGCCGAAGTACAGCCGCAATTTTGCGGAGCAGGACAGGCATAGAAAACGGTTTTGTAATGTAGTCATCCACCTGCAAATCCAATCCTTTAATCTGATCTTCTTCTCCGCTTAATGCGGTTAGCATGATGATAGGAACATCAGATTGTTTGCGTATCAATTCACAGACACCGTAACCGTCAATTTTGGGGAGCATAATGTCCAACACAATCAAGTCATATCGTTCTCCCGCAAATAAAGATAGTGCCTCGACACCATCATTTGCAACAGCTACTTCATATCCTGCTTCTTGTAAAAAATTCTGTAAAAGTTCTTGAATATCAAAATCGTCCTCAACGACTAAAATCTTTTGCATGGTATCACCTCCAAATGTAGCATATCATAGAAATTTGTGATTAAAGTGTGGTTTTTGAATTTTTATATCTTTTGTCCGCTGGCTTTTGGGCATCTTTTGGTATTAGCCAGATCGTAGCCATTTTGATAGCTCCAGAAATACGGCCAGCAGCACATAGATAATTTATCCTCCGAGGAGTGACACCCCATTTTTCACTTGCCTCTTTCAAAGTCATATAGTCCATGTTCATGCCTCCATGAAAGACATTATAGTTCTTTTGCTCGAACAAAGCAAGAAACCAAATATGAATTATAAAGTTCAATAAACCTGCATATAACAACATTCCATCGGGCAAATATGAATTATACAATGTAAATGGGTGATGTTATATGGCGAAAGTAGAAGATTGCCCCGGCTTTGAAACAAGTGGCAAATCCCGGCTTTACTCTTATATATTTTCCAAATTCTTTGACCGCCGGTATTCCAGCGGAGAAAGGCCAAACTGCTTTTTGAACACGGCGGCAAATTTCCCTTGATTAGAGTAGCCGACCTGTTCGGATATTTCGGCAATCGGACGCTTTGTGTCCGAAAGAAGTCTTGCGGCTTCGTTCATACGGATTTCCCGCAGCCAAGTGGATATATTCTGTCCATATACGCCTCGAAAATAGTTTTTCAGGCTGGTTTCACTGACCGAAAAGCGTTCTGCAATCTGCCGTACAGGAATGTGCTGGCGAAGATCATCGGAAAGGATTTGCGCTGCCCTTTTTGCAATTTCAACCTGCGTTTCCGTGTAGAAGCCGCAGGTTTTAGGAGGCCGGATTTCCATGTTGAGAAGCCGGTGGAGAAGTTCAAGCGTATAAATTTGCAAATGGAAGATAGAGGGCCTTTCAGATAGCTGCCAGAGGTTTTGAAATATATTTTCCAGTTCGCTGTCCGCTTCGTTGATATATGTCTTATGATTGCCGCAATAACTTTCTTCCAAATTGGGGAGGTCAAGCGAAAAAGATTTCAAAAGCTCACCACAGGACTGAAGAAGAAGTGACAGGTCAAAGTATATTTTTATCCCCTGATACTGCTTTGTAGGAAAGATATATTCTTTTTGTGCGGTCTGCTCACTGACACAAAAATCATTTTCCTTCAGGTAAATGTAGGAGCCGTCATCCAGGAGCAATTCACTTCTGCCCGAAACGCAATAGTTAATCAACAAAGGCTTTAGTTTTGAATTTTCATCCGACTCCGGCCATACGGGAGCGTTTACAAAAATAAAAGCTAAGGTCATACCCGGAAAGAGTGTATAGAATGTCATGCGTCCCTTGCCATCTGCCTGATCCAAAAGTAATGTGCTGCTATTTGGGCTGTTTTTCAAAGTCACACCGGAAACAGCATCGCTGTTTTCTAAAATGTTGTATATCATGTCACGCAACTGCTTCGCCCCTTTCATCACGCAAAATCGTTGATATTATTATACCGGCGAGAAAATTCCCGGTCAATGGATATTCTGGCAAAGCGAAAAAACTCCTTGCTATACGGGCCTAAAATACTGATATGTGCATAGAAGCATAATTGGATATGTGCTACCATTAGATTTGGTAAGCGAGGTCTAACTAAGAAAGCAATCATGTTAGGAGGTTTCGCAATGAACAACAAATTGCAAGGAAAGGATCTCATCAACATCGGTATTTTCACGGCGATTTATTTTATCGTCATTTTCGCGGCGGCATCCATCGGTTTTATTCCGATTTTCATTCCGCTTATCAGCGTGATCGTGCCGCTTGTGGGCGGTATTCCGATGATGTTGTTCTTCTCCAAAATCAAGAAATTCGGTATGCTTACCATCTGCGGAGTGTTGCTCGGCATCATTATGCTGCTGACCGGCATGGGCTGGTGGTGCATCCCTACCGGGCTGATCTTCGGGCTGATTTCCGATTTTATGATGAAAGCCTGTGACTACAAGAACGCCAAGCGTGAAGTGCTGATCCACGGCGTTTTTTCCATGTGGGTCATCGGGGCGTTTATTCCCATCGTTGTGACGCGTGACGCTTACTACCAGAACCTGCTCCCCGGTTACGGCCAGGAATATGCCGACACGCTCATGGCTTATATGCCCGACTGGATTTTGCCGGTACTGCTTATTGCTGCTTTCGTCAGTGGTCTTGTCGGCGGCCTGATTGGACGAAAGATTTTCAAAAAGCACTTTGAGCGGGCGGGAATTGTGTAATGAGCCGCGAACTTCTTGCAAGTCAAAAAAACAATCGCGGAATTTTATTAGACCCTCGGACAAAACTGGCGGTGCTGATTACCATAGCTGTCTTTATTTTGGGCGGTTCGTATGAAGGTATCATGCAGTATTACATCATCGTGTTGGCGGCGATCCCGCTGTTACTTTTGTCAGCGGCCAGAAAATGGAAAGGTGCTGTTCTCTATATCCTGATTTTCGGGGGAAGTCTGTGCTTGGAGATGTTCGGCCTATCCCGACTAACCGGCGTAGCAAACTACATCGCGGTAGCCGTCGTTGGTATTCTGCTGCGGTTCACTCCCAGCGTAGTCATGGGATATTTTGTGGTAACGACAACTACGGTCAGTGAATTTGTTGCGGCGATGGAACGGCTCCACCTGCCGCAGCAGATCACCATTCCCATGTCTGTGATGTTTCGCTTCTTTCCCACGGTTGCGGAAGAATGGAGCGCCATTGGGGACGCCATGCGGATGCGTGGCGTCCGCTTTGGTGGTGGAAAAGCCAGTGCGATTTTAGAATATCGGATTGTTCCTATGATGATCTGCTCCGTCAAAATCGGAGAGGAACTGTCCCAGGCAGCCCTTACGCGGGGATTGGGTGGCCCGGTAAAGCGGACGAATATCTGTAAGCTGGGCTTTCATGTGCAGGATGTTATTTTTCTGCTGATCTGTCTGGGAGCATTTGCAGCGCAAATCTATGTGCTTGCCGCAAGGGGGTGAAGGAAGTGATTGAATGTCAAGATGTGTCCTTTTCCTATCCGGCCAGCGCCCTTCCTGACAGCGAGAGTCAAACCGGGGGCGCTTTGAAACACATTTCCTGCACCATTGAGGACGGTTCTTTTGTCCTGCTCTGTGGGACTTCCGGCTGCGGGAAAACGACCATGACCCGGTTGTTTAACGGCCTGATCCCCCATTACCATGAGGGGACTTATACCGGCTCCGTCTATCTGGATGGAAAGGATACCCGTGACCTGTCACTGTTTGATATTTCTCTGAAAGTCGGCTCTGTATTTCAAAATCCGCGTTCTCAATTTTTCAATGTGGATACGACCAGCGAACTGGCTTTCGGCCCGGAAAACCACGGGATGCCGGAAGATATTGTGCGTGACCGGGTAAAGCGTGTAGCTGCACAGCTAAAGTTGGAGCCGTTGCTTGATAGAAGTATTTTTTCTTTGTCCGGCGGTGAAAAGCAAAAAATCGCTTGCGGATCGGCAGCGGCGATTGACCCGGATGTTTATGTGCTGGATGAGCCATCATCAAACCTTGACGCATACGCTATCGCTGATTTCCGGCAGCTTCTCTTTACTTTGAAATCGCAGGGAAAGACCATCATCATCTCTGAACATCGGCTGTATTATCTGTCCGGCCTCTTTGACCGTGTCCTGTACCTGAAAGATGGAGAAATCGAAGGTGATTATACAGCAGAGGAATTTTGCGGCCTGTCGGCAAAACAGCGCGATGATATGGGATTGCGGCCCCTTGACCTTGCGGGGCTTTCAGAAGTTGAAGGCCCGCCGCAGAGAATGAACGAGGCGGTTTGGACGATAAAGAATGTGTCCTTCGCCTATAAGCATGAGCCGGAAACCTTGCATATAACGGAAACCTCTTTCCCATCCGGCAGCGCCACGGCCATCATCGGACATAATGGTGCGGGAAAATCCACCTTTGCTCGGTGCCTCTGCGGGTTGGAAAAGCACTTCAAGGGAACGGTGCAGGATCAAAGCAAGAACTATTCCAGAAAAGAACGATTGAAACTCTGCTATATGGTCATGCAGGATGTAAACCACCAGCTCTTTACCGAAAGTGTTCTGGATGAAATTCTGCTCAGTATGAGAACCGAGGATAAACAGAAGGCAAGAGAAATCTTGCAGGAGATGGACTTGCTTTCCTTTGAGGACTGCCACCCAATGGGGCTGTCCGGCGGCCAAAAGCAGCGTGTGGCGGTTGCCTCTGCGATTGCTTCGGGGCGGCCTCTGATTTTATTTGATGAACCGACCAGCGGCCTTGACCTGTTTCACATGAGGCAGGTCGCTAATGTTGTCAATCAGGTGGCAAATGCCGGAAGAACCTCGCTTGTGGTAACGCATGACCCGGAATTTATTCTACGCTGTTGCAATTATGTCCTTCACTTAGAAAACGGGCAAATTCAGGAAAGTTATTCCATAGAGGACAGCGATGGCCGAAAACGCCTGCTAAAGTTTTTCCTGAGTGATATGAAGAAGGAGGTGTCCACAGAATGAAGGAGGAAAAGAAAGAGTCGCCCATAGGCGTCTTATGGGTATGGGGCAAGCCCTATCATGGAAAATTCATCGGCAGTGTTATCCTTGCGGTATTAGGCGTGGCCTGCCAGATGGTGCCCTATTTCTGCGTGGCGCATATTGTCACAATGATGTTGTCTGGGGAACAGAATTTTTCCCGCTATGTGACCGCTGGTATTATTGCATTGTGCGGCTACTTTGGGAAGGTGCTGTTTTCCTGTCTTTCTACAACGATTTCCCACACAGCGACCTATTACACGCTGCGTGATCTGCGGGAGAATATCACCGCAAAGCTGGCTCGCGTCCCGATGGGGACGATTTTAGATACTCCGTCCGGCCAGTATAAAACGACGATTGTTGACCGGGTTGAAGGCATGGAATCGACCTTCGCACACCTGATCCCGGAAATGACCGCAAATGTGCTGGTGCCGCTTGTAATCGCCGTGTACCTGTTCCTTTTGGACTGGCGCATGGCGCTCCTGTCCCTTGTTACGCTGGTAGTGGGCCTTGCCGTCATGTCTGTCGGTATGAAGAATTATCCCGTCAAATGGGAAGGCGCGGTCAAGGCTGGCAAGCAGATGGCAAACGCCATTGTAGAGTACATCGGAGGGATTGAGGTGGTAAAGGCGTTCAGCCAGTCCGCCGGTTCCTACAAAAAATATTCGGACGCGGTGAACTATAACGCCAACTACTATGTGGACTGGATGCGGGAAAACCAGAAAACCATGAGCGCTTACAACGCCATCCTGCCCTCGGTGCTGATTTGTGTGCTGCCCTGCGGCTTCGCGTTCTGGCTCTCCGGCAGCTTGGAGCTTTCCACCTTCCTGTCCATTGTGATTTTCTCGCTGGGGCTGATTGGGCCGATTATTGCGGCCTTTACCTTTACGGACGATCTGGCCGTACTGGGGACAAATGTGGAAGAAATCAGCCAGCTTCTGAACGCCGAAGAACTGAACCATAAGGACACGCCGGTCAAGCTGGAAAGCACCGGCATCACCCTCAATCATGTGTCTTTTTCCTATGACGGGACAACAGAGGTTTTGCATGATGTGAACCTTGCCATACGGCCCGGAACCATGACTGCCCTTGTAGGGCCGTCCGGCTCTGGCAAGTCTACGGTGGCGAAGCTGATTGCCGGGTATTGGGATGTTACATCCGGCAGCATTACCCTCGGCGGCCATGAGCTGAAGGATATACCGCTGTCTGAAATTGCAGACCAGATTTCCTATGTGTCCCAGGACAATTACCTGTTTAACCGCAGTATCCGAGAGAATATCCGCATGGGAAGGCCCGATGCCACGGACGCAGAGGTGGAACAGGCGGCCAAACAAAGCGGCTGCGACGCCTTTATCCGCAAGCTGGACAATGGCTATGATACGGTTGTCGGCAGCGCCGGTTCCCATCTTTCCGGCGGCGAGCGCCAGCGGATTGCCATCGCCCGCGCCATGCTGAAAAATGCGCCGGTTGTCATTTTGGACGAGGCAACAGCCTACATCGACCCCGAAAATGAGGCGCTGGTACAGAAAGCGATTTCCGCTTTGACTGTCGGCAAGACCCTGATTGTGATTGCACACCGGCTGTCTACCATTGTTGGCGCAGATAACATCGTTGTGGTGAAGGATGGAACCATCCACGCACAGGGGACACATGAGAAGCTGCTGGAAACCTGCCCCTTCTACCGGGATATGTGGCAGGCGCACATTGGCGCAAAAGACCAGTTGTAAGGGGGTGTTGTCAGATGTATGGAACATTGAAAAAAATCTTTGCTTTTGCAGGCAGCAAAAAGGGGCTGTTGAAAAAATCCCTGTTATTTGCGTTCCTGTCCGGGCTGTTCTCGGCCATGCAGTTTGCCGCCCTCTTTGTGGTGATCGGCGCACTGGTATCTGACAACCGGGACGGAAAGTTTATCTGCATTTCGCTGGGAATTATGGCCGTTTCCCTCATTGGGCGTATCATCACGACCTATTTTTCCACGATGGAGCAGACGGAAACCGGCTATTGCATGGTGGCGGAAAAGCGTATCCACATCGGAGATCGGTTGCGCTACATCCCGATGGGCTACTTCAACAAGAATAGTATCGGGAATATTACCGCCATTGTCACAACAACTTTAGGTGATGTAGAGAACTCAGCAGCCCGTGTCCTGGTGTCAGTGCTGGGCGGTTTTTTCAACTCGGTTGCCCTCGTCATCGTCCTGTTGGTATTTGACTGGCGGATCGGTCTTGTGGCCGCTGCCGGTGTCCTGATTTACCTTGCGGCGGCGGAACTGGCGCTTCGCAAATCTGCCGCGCTCAGTGGGGTACGCCAGCACACACAGGAGTCCCTTGTGGAGTCTGTGTTGGAGTACATTCAGGGGATGGGGATTGTCAAAGCATTTGGACTGGAACGGGACAGCACGCAGTCTATCGGCAGTGCAATTAAGGCGAGCTGCCGGGATAACCTGAAATTGACAAAGGCCAGCGTTCCCTATGACGCTATCAAACAGGCCGTTGTCCGGGTGTTCAGCGTCCTGTTGCTTTTGGCCTCGGTCTGGTTCTGGCTGGACGGCTCCCTGCCGCTGGCCTACGGCCTGATTTTGGTGATTGCTTCTTTCATGGTGTTTGGCGACCTGGAGAACGCCGGGAATATGGCCTCTTTGCTGCAAATGCTGGCGGCCTCGATGGATACGGCAAACTCCATTGATGATACGCCGGTAATGGACGAGAAAGGCGCTGACATTACGCCGAAGTCCAGCGAGATCGTGTTTGACAAGGTGGACTTTTCCTACGCAGACCGTAAGATATTAGATCAGGTCAGCTTTACCATTCCCGAAAAAACGACTACTGCCATTGTCGGCCCTTCCGGGGCAGGAAAGACAACTATGTGCAACCTGATTGCCCGTTTTTGGGATGTGAATGCCGGGAAGATTACCATAGGCGGTACGGATGTACGGGATTTCAAGCTGGACAGCCTGATGAAGAATATCTCGATGGTGTTCCAGAGCGTGTACCTATTTGCAGATACGATTGAGAACAATATCAAGTTTGGCTGCCCGGATGCTACCCATGAACAAGTGGTTGAAGCGGCGAAAAAGGCATGCTGCCATGACTTTATTTCTGCCCTGCCGGATGGCTATGACACCGTGATTGGCGAGGGAGGCGGTACTTTGTCCGGCGGCGAGAAACAGCGGATTTCCATCGCCCGCGCCATGCTGAAGGACGCACCTATCATCATTTTGGACGAGGCAACAAGCAGCGTTGACCCGGAGAATGAGGATGAATTGCAGCGGGCTATCGAGGCATTGACCCATGACAAGACCATCATCATGATTGCCCATCGTCTCTCCACGGTCCGGAATGCAGACCAAATCATTGTATTGGAGCAGGGGCGGATCGTACAGCGTGGAACACATTATGAACTCATGAAACAGGAGGGCCTGTACCGGCGATTTGTCGGACTGCGTGAACAGGCATTAGGTTGGAAGCTTCAAGAATCTGGAAAAGTGTAAAGGAGAATCAAAATGGAAAACGCAAAGAAATGGTCTGTAAAAGACGTTATTACACTGGTTCTGATGACCGTGCTGCTCATTGTCATTCAGCTGGGAATCAACATGATCTGCATGGTAAATGATTTTGTCAGCATGGTGCTTTCCGTAGGCATCACCATGCTTGTCTGCGGGCCTGTCTATTTTTTGATGGTAAACCGCATCCGCAAACGGTTTGTTTCACTGGTCTACATGACGCTGCTGGGCCTTGTCTTTCTGATAATGGGCAACTGGTTTTTGCTCCCGTGGTTTATCGTGGTGGGAATCCTGGCGGAAATCATCCTGTGGAAAGGGATTACGCTAAACCGCCTGACCGTCTCCTGGACGGTTTCCAGCCTGTTATACAACGGGGTAAACCTGCTTCCCGTTTGGTTTTTCTGGGATACCTATTACAGCTTTGCGGTTGCGAGCGGTATGGAGCAGAGTTATATCGACGCTTATGTTCAGTATTATACAGCGCCGGGCTGGGTGGTTTTTATCCTGATTTTTACCATGTTCTGCGGGTTTTTGGGCAGCCTTGTCGGACGGAAGCTGATTCAAAAGCATTTCAAAAAAGCGGGGGTTCTGTAAATGCGGGAAACAGCCTTATCCGTTCCGGTAAAA
>ENA-OPBO01002273-OPBO01002273.1-human-gut-metagenome-genome-assembly--contig:-NODE-2273-length-11700-cov-2.581365_pt1 | contig 11700 bp, 6 predicted proteins | sample MGYA00241071_ERZ501458 | MGnify/ENA primary metagenome ERZ501458 (study PRJEB25962, sample SAMEA2042509) | human gut metagenome | biome: human gut; feature: human-associated habitat; material: faeces...
TTTGAACGGAGTATATTATCCGGTATATGAATCATCGTTCAGTGATCATTGGGCAGGCCGTTGTCCGTTGACAGATGAGGAAGTGAAACAACTTTCTGAATTAACAGGCCTTGATTTCGGTCGGTTGAATAGTTGGACTCGTACTCAACCGGCTCAGATCTCATTCGACCGTCCGGAGGAAAGTCCTTGTCTGGATGTAATCAGGAATGATAAGGAAAAATATAAGAAAGCGGTATCTATCTTGAAAGAAGGGCGCAAGCGTTTAAAGGAAACGCCGCGCGGTGATATTGAGAAAGATCTAATCCCATGTGAGAAGCATCAGGGACAATTACGTAAGTATGCTGTTCGCTTGGAGGAAAATTTGAAGAGCAATTGTAGTATTGCTGAAGGGGATAAATATTATGACCCGAAATAAATGAGTTGACTTCCGGAAAATATACATGAAAAAGGAGGTGAAAACGGGATTACGGTCGTAATTCATGCCTTGCAGGGGTGCAAAGTCCGAATTACGATCGTAATTTGCCTTTTGCAGGGGTGCAAACCCCAGTTTACGGTCGTAATTTAGCCTTTTCAGGGGTGTAAAGTCCGAATTACCATCGTAATTCGCCTTTTGCAGGGGTGCAGACCCTTAATTAGGAGCGTAATTCAGTTCCTGGCTTTTTGTATGTATATTGATTTAAGTATCATTAAAGAATAAATAAGAATGAAAGTAACCCAATTATTAGGAAGTTTGGCGGCTTTGCTCTTATGTCTCGCTTGTGGAGACAATAGGATAGAGAAAGGCCCTATTAAACGGTCGGGGCAGGCCGATGTGGTTTCGCTTGACGATGACTGGCGTTTCATCCGGTATGGTTTGCAGGCAGATGGAACGCGTGTGGAAGAACCTGCCGGGATGTTTGAGCCGGCAACGGATGATTCGGACTGGGAAACCTTGGATGTCCCTCATGATTTTGCTATTAAAGGGCCGTTCCGGATGGACTTGGCGGGAAATACAGGTCGTCTTCCGTTTCAGGGAATCGGTTGGTATCGGAAAACCTTTACAGTAGATGAGGCCGATCAAGGAAAACGTTTCTATGTGGATTTCGATGGCGTGATGGCGAATGCTCAGGTTTGGTTGAATGGGGAGTATGTAGGAACATGGCCGTATGGTTATAACTCGTTCCGTCTGGACTTAACTCCGTTTATCCAAGTGGGGAAAGAAAACTTGTTGGCCGTGCGGACTGATACGGAGAAATGGGATTCGCGTTGGTATCCGGGAGCTGGTATTTATCGTCATGTCTGGTTGGTGAAGACAGGGCAGGTGCATGTCCGTCATTGGGGAACCAAGATGGAGGCTACGAATCTGACGGACAAAACGGCTGATCTACACTTGACGGTGGAAGTGGAAAATCATTTGAATGAGGAAGCGAAAGCTGTAGTAAAGACTTCTGTTTATGAACTGGATTCATTGGATTGTCTGGGTAAGCGAGTTCTCCGCTTCGACGACCAGACTTTACTGTTGAAGGCGATGTCGGCAGGAAAGATTAACCTGCAAAAACGAATGGACGATTGTAAGCGTTGGGACATCGAGTCACCCAATCGTTATATGGCTTGTGTGACCGTACAAGTTGATGGACAGGAAACAGACCGTTACTATACACCGTTTGGAGTACGTGAAATTAGCGTTTCGCGCGAAGGCTTTTTCTTGAATGGTCGCCGGGTAGAGATCAAAGGTGTTTGTAACCATCACGACTTGGGAGCATTGGGAGCAGCTTTCAACCGGAGTGCGTTGGAACGCCAATTCCGTATTATGCGGGAGATGGGTTGTAACTCAATCCGTACGTCGCATAATCCTCCTGCTCCGGAATTATTGGATTTGGCAGACAAAACCGGTATGTTGATTATGGATGAGGCCTTCGATGCTTGGGCACACGGTAAACGGGAATGGGACTATAATAAATTGTACGAGGCTTGGCATAAGAAAGACTTGGAAGCCTTGGTACGTCGTGACTGGAACCATCCTTCCGTTGTTTTCTGGTCGATTGGAAATGAAGTATTGGAACAGCAGAATGTGGAAATGACACGCCACTTGGTCGAAATCGTCAAGGAATTAGACAAGACTCGTCCGGTAACAAATGGATATAATGATCCGAATGGAGGACGGGCTTCAGAAGCCAGTATGGCATTAGACGTGATGGGTGTCAATTATTTCTTCTACGAACAGGCTAAATGGGATCAGGATGAACGCTATAAGAATATGCCGACGATCGGTACGGAAACATCATCCTGTTTGAGTACACGTGGAGTCTATTTCCAAGGAGATACGATCCGTAAGGATTTCCAGATTACTTCTTATGATGTAGATGCTCCGGGTTGGGGTTGTAATCCGGATACCCAGTTTGCCACCAATTACCGTTATCCGCATTTATTGGGCGAATACGTTTGGACAGGTTTTGATTATCTGGGCGAGCCGACTCCGTTTAATTCAGACAATACCAATCTGCTGAACTTCCGGACTGATCCGTCGAAACGGGCCGAACTGGAAAAACAGTTGGCAGAATTGGCACGTACGCAACCGCCTTCGCGGAGTAGTTATTTTGGTATAGTCGATTTAGCCGGATTCCCGAAAGACCGTTATTATCTGTACCAGTCGCATTGGCGTCCGGATTTCCCGATGGCACATATTCTGCCGCATTGGAACTGGGCAGGTCGTGAAGGGCAAATCATTCCGGTACATGTTTATACCTCCGGAACGGAAGCCGAATTGTTTGTCAATGGCAAGAGTTATGGACGTAAAGCGAAAGAAGAAGGCAAGGATTTCCGATTGGTATGGGACAGTGTCGTATATCAGCCTGGAAGTGTGAAAGTTATTGCTTATAAAGATGGAAAAGAATGGGCGAAAGATGAAATCCAGACAACCGGAGAGGCTAAGAAGATTCAATTGTCGGTAGATCATGCTTCGATAATAGGTAGTGAAGACGAATTGGCATTCGTAACTGCAACGATCGTGGATGCATCCGGACGAAAAGTCCCGACCGCCTGCTTACCGTTGAAAGTAGAAGTTACAGGTTGTGGTGAATTGGTAGCTACGGATAATGGTGATCCGACATCATTCACTCCGTTCCAAAGTGCAGAACGGGAGTCGTTCAACGGACTGGCATTGGCAATAGTTCGAGGAAAGAAAGGAGCTACAGGAAAGATGCAAGTACAAGTAAGTGGAGCCGGATTGGAATCTGATTCGATAGAAATAGAAGTGAAATAAAAGAAAGGAGAAATAAGTATGACGATAAAAGAAATTGCTTCCATGATTGATATTAGTGCCGTTCGGGCGGAATCAACTTGGAATGAAATAGAAGACATATTACAGGCAACACGGAAATATCCTTTTATCTGTATCTTTTCCATGCCGAGTATGCTGGATCGGATTCTTCCTTATCGGAAAGAAATTCCGAATTTGAGAATTGGTGGAATTGTCGGTTTTCCTTCTGGCGGAGAAACTTTGGAAACAAAACTATTTGAGGCCAAACAGTTGAAAGAAAAGGGATGCGATGAGATAGACATGGTATTGAATATCGGTAAACTCAAATCTGGCTTTCTAGAAGAAGTAAAAGCTGAAATTGAGCAGATAAAAGCTGTTGTAAGTCCGTTACCTTTAAAGGTCATTATGGAAGTGGTTTTGTTGACGGATGAAGAAATTGCTATGGCAGCACGGATCATTCGAGATGCCGGTGCTTCGTTTGCCAAGACAGGAACAGGTTGGGCGGGAGCGACTACCGAACACCATATTGAAGTCATTAAGGCTGCGGTTGGCGATACGATACCATTGAAGGTTGCTGGAGGCGTTCGTTCACTGGATACATTACTAAAGATGCGAGATATGGGTGTTTCCCGTTTTGGTATTGGATATAAATCAGCGCTTCATATTATGCAAGAAGCCGAAGAACGTGGATGGGTATGAAAGAACCGAAAGTAATTGCATACGATTTGGGAACGGGAGGTATCAAAGCCTCCCTGTTTTCTGTTTCCGGGAATATTTTGTCTTCTGTATTTATTCCTTATTCTACTTGTTTCCCGCAGAAAGATTGGCAGGAACAAGCACCGGAAGACTGGTGGAATGCGGTGGTATGTTCCACTCGCCAATTACTGAAACAATCCTCAATTCCACCGGAAGAAATTGTTTCTTTAGCAATCTCCGGCCACAGTTTAGGGGTAGTTCCAATAGGGACGGACGATTACTCCGGAAAACAACTCCTATCTGGTCAGATCAGCGGGCTACACAAGAAGCAGAAGATTTCTTTACCCGGATTGATTATCAGACTTGGTATGAACATACCGGTAATGGTTTCCCTCCAGCCTGCTATTCTGTCTTTAAGATCATGTGGTATCGGAATCATGAACCGGAAATGTTTGCGAAGATTCATCAGGTAATCGGGACGAAAGATTATTGTAATTATCGGTTTACGGGCCGACTTTGTACAGATGCTTCTTATGCATCTGGAAGTGGTGTCTTTAATTTGCATACCTGGCGATATGAAGCAGATTATATACAGGCGGCAGGGTTGGATGCTTCACTCTTCCCTGAAATCTTATCTTCGGATGCGGTGATTGGTACTTTGACAGAAGAAGCTGCTTGTGAAACGGGTTTGAATCCGTCTACGAAAGTTATGGCTGGAGGTGTGGATAATTCTTGTATGGCATTAGGTGCAGGTGGCATTAGGGTTGGTGAGATTTATACGTCATTAGGCAGTTCGGCATGGATTGCTTTGATTGACGATAAGCCAATTTTGGATTTCCAGCGTAAACCGTATGTTTTTGCCCATCTTATTCCGGGATTATACACGTCTGCTACATGTATTTTCTCAGCTGGAAACAGCTATCGTTGGGTGCGTGATACATTGTGTATGGATTTGTTACAACACGAGAAAGAGACTGGGGTGAATGCTTATGTGCAAATGGATAAACTGGCAGCCACTTCTGTTCCGGGGTCGAATGGTGTTTGTTTTAATCCGAGTTTGGCAGGTGGTTCGATGTTGGAACCTTCTCCTTTTATTTGTGGAGCTTTTGCCGGTTTGCAGTTAGGGCATACAAGGGCGGATTTGATCCGGGCTGCCATGGAAGGTATTGCTTTGAATTTACGGGTTGCTTTGGATTTACTACAATCCTATTCTCCGGTTACACGAGATATGTTGATTGTCGGTGGTGGTGCCAAAAGTCCGTTTTGGATGCAATTGTTTGCAGATATATATCATTTACCTATTGTCAAGACTAATATTGATCAGGAAGCAGCTTCTTTAGGTGCGGCAGCATTGGCGTTGAAAGGAACCGGACTTTGGTCGGATTATCAACCTATATCTCAACTTCACCAAGTAGAAAGACGGTATCAGCCCCAAGAAGAAACTGCTTTGTTTTATCAGGAAAAGATATTACCTCGTTTTCGACAACTTACGCAGTTGTTGGGGATGTTTTAAGGATAAATAGTTATTATGAATAAAATCTGTTCTATATCTTTATTAATTACTATACTCGTTTCTTCTTGTTCTTCCGTTCCGACAGAACAGGAAGGGGGCATGGTGGATCGAATGCCGATTCAGGCGGTTAATGCGAATTATATAAGTAATCGAGAACCATTACAGCCTCAACAGTTTATTAAATTACCAACGGGTAGTATTCGCCCGGAAGGTTGGTTGCGGACTATGTTGGAATTGCAGCGTGATGGTTTAAACGGACATTTGGAGGAAATCAGTGCGTGGTTACAAAAAGAAGATAATGCCTGGTTGAAATCTGGAGGTAAATGGGGATGGGAAGAAGTCCCGTATTGGTTAAGAGGGTATGCCGGATTGGCGTATTTATTAAAGGATGAACATTTGTTGGCAGAAACGCAAACTTGGATTGAAGCGATTCTAGCTAGCCAGCGAGAAGATGGAAATTTTGGCCCTTATACGGAAGTGGATGGTGCGCAAGATTTTTGGCCAAATATGGTAGCACTGTGGATCCTACAATCGTATTATGAATATTCTTCGGATGAGCGGGTACTTGGTTTTATGACTCGTTATTTTCATTATCAACTGACTGTTCCGGATGAGAAATTCTTGGAGTCGTATTGGGAAAATAGCCGTGGTGGTGATAATCTTTGGAGTGTAGTTTGGCTGTATAATCGGACAGGAGATCAGGAACTGTTGAAGTTAGCAGATAAGTTACATCGAAATACTGCCGATTGGACGAAGTCGACCGAGCTTCCGAACTGGCATAATGTGAATGTGGCTCAGTGTTTTCGAGAACCTGCCACTTATTATTTGTTTAACGGGGATGAAAAATATGTATCTGCCAGCTATAATGTGCAAAGTCTGATTCGTCGTGCCTTTGGTCAGGTCCCTGGTGGTATGTTTGGGGCAGACGAAAATGCACGCATGGGATTCTTTGATCCTCGTCAAGGAACGGAAACTTGTGGATTTGCAGAACAGATGGCTTCGGATGAGATTATGTTATTAATAACGGGTGACCCTTATTGGGCGGAGAATTGTGAAGATGTAGCGTTCAACAGTTATCCAGCGGCACTAATGCCGGATATGAAGTCATTACGTTATATTACTTCTCCCAATATGGTCATGAGTGATAGTGAGAATCATAAACCAGGAATTGATAATGCTGGTCCTTTTTTGGCCATGAATCCGTTCAGTAGTCGTTGCTGTCAGCATAATCATGGCTTTGCATGGCCTTATTATGCGGAACATTTGGTAATGGCAACACCGGATAATGGAGTGGCTGCTGTACTTTTTAATAGTTGCGAGGCGACAGTGAAAGTAGCTAATGGTAAAGAGGTTGTGATTCGGGAACAGACTGATTATCCGTTTGATTCCCAAATTTCTTTTACTATAACGAGTGATCAGGCAGTAGTATTTCCCTTCTATATTCGTATTCCCAGCTGGACGAAAGATGCAGATGTAAAGGTGAATGGCCAAAAGGTTCAAATGGATTTTGGCTCGGGGGAATATCTTTGTTTACAGCAAACTTGGAAAAATGGAGATAAGATAGAAGTAAACTTCCCGATGGAAATCTCATACAGAAAATGGCAGGTGAACAAGAATAGTGTCAGTGTGGATTATGGTCCTTTGACTTTATCACTGAAGATCAAAGAAAAATATGTGAAGAAGAACAGTACGGAAACGGCTATTTGGGATTCTCAATGGCAGAAAGGTGCAGATGTGGAAAACTGGCCGTCTTATGAAATTTATCCGGAATCATCATGGAACTATGCGTTACAGTTGGGAACTGGAGTGACATTGAAAGAGAAGAAAACATTAGCTCCGGGAGTGAATCCGTTTACCCCTGAAAATATACCACTCGTATTCCAAGCTAAAGGTAGGATTGTTCCTGAATGGAAGATAGATGAGTATAAACTTTGTGGTGTTCTCCCTTATGAATCGGCTGTAAAATCAGAACAGGTGGATGATATAGAACTGGTTCCTATGGGGGCTATGCGTTTGAGGATCTCGGCATTTCCAACTTGTAATTAATAAAAGTAACGACGGATAAATGTAGTTTGATATCATGAAAAATCAATTTTGTCTATTTGTAATTGCGGCATTAATAAACTTATGTTCCATTCATGCGCAGGAACAGGTAAGCATGCAGAGTTTACTTCGGGAAATGGTGGATCGGAAGCAATTGGTAGAATATCCGGAGTCAATTCCTTATAAAGCAATGCAGGCGAGCAGTTATAACCGGGCTTCTGTTTCTCCGGATCAACCTGGCTGGTTTGCCGATTCGGATGGCGTCTTTTGTATTCGTACGGAAAAGAACCGGGAAGGAGAAACAGAATGGGTATTAATGGAAGACAAAGGTCCTGGGGCTATTACGAAAATATGGGCTGTTTGTTTCTATTATGGACTGGATGATACAACAGGCGCCAATCTGAAGATTTATTTAGATGGGGAAGAAGAGCCAACGATCAATTGTAACTTTTTTGAGTTTGTCAAGGGTGAGTCTTTTGTTAAGCCTCCGTTTGCGATGGAAACCCGTCGTGCCGGTAATTCCTATTTGCCGATCCCTTATGCAAAAAGTTGTAAAGTGACGATGGATAAAAAGGTATTTTATAATATTATCAGTTATAGAAGTTATCCTCAAGGTACATCTGTCCGGACTTTTAGTATGGATGAGTATAATCAATCGCAAATATTGATTGACAGTGTAGGGCACGTCTTGGAAAGAGGAGTGTACGGAGATTTGGCTTCTACAAAAAATACGGAAGCTTATTCTTTTCATAAGACTTTGCGGCCACAAGAAAAAGAAACGTTGCTTATCCGGAAAAAGCAGAAAGCCATTGAACAGTTGGTATTCCAATTAGATGCAGAAGATTTTGACCAAGCATTACGTTCAACGGTATTGAAGATCTCATTTGATGGAGAACAGACTGTTTGGACTCCGTTAGGGGACTTCTTTAACATAGGAGTTGGATTGAAAACTTATCAGATGTGGGAAAGAGCCGTACAGGAAGATGGAACCATGATTTGCCGGTGGATTATGCCTTATCAACATATCGCAGAGCTGGAGATAGAAAACATGGGAAAACAAGACATACAGATGTCAGTAACAGCCAAGGTAATGCCTTATACCTGGAATGATCGGTCCATGTATTTCCATTCATCTTGGCGTATGGATGACCCTACACCTGGTTTCCCGTTGTTCGATTATAATCTGGTTAATGTGAAGGGAAAGGGGATTTATGTCGGTGATCAGTTTACGGTATTAAATCCGGAAGAAGGCTGGTGGGGAGAAGGTGATGAAAAGGTGTATGTAGATGATGATACATTCCCATCGTTGTTTGGTACCGGAACGGAGGATTATTATGGTTGGGCCGGAGGAGTTGTTCCTAATCCAGAGGATGAATTTTATACACCATTTTTAAGTAATGTCCGAGTGGCAGCTCCTAATTCTATGGGATATAATACTTGTACAAGAACACGCGTATTGGATGCTATTCCTTTTAATAGGCAGTTGGATTTCAATATAGAGTCTTCGGGTTCCAACCGAACCAGTTGGTTCCATTTGCAATATGCGGTGAATACCTATTGGTATGCTAAACCAGGTGCTTCTTGTAATCGGAAACCCTTGCCGGAAATGGCCTCTCGTAAAATCATGACATTAGAGGAGTTAAAAGCCTATAATGAGAAATGTAAGGCGGATCGATATATTTACCCGGGTGCGATAGAAGCAGAAAATCTGGAAACCTATCAGTCGGGAGATGCTGTTCGGCCAGTAGAAAAAATGGATGTTTGGGGTGAATTGAGTAATGGCGAAGCCAAATGTTATCAGTTTACCCAAGAAGGTAAGCCGGTAAATGTCCGTCTGACGGAGTTGTTTAATGATGTGCTATTAAAGGTTTGTCTGATTACGGGAGATGCGTGTGGGGAATTTGATATTCTTGTAAACGGGACTTTGGTAAGGACGGTAAATTTGCTATCGGAACATTCAGCTGTAACAACGATTGATTTGGGAGTACATAAACCTGTTAATAATGCGTTGGATATACAATTTGTATGTAAGAAAACAGGTCAATTGGGAATTGATTATTTTTTGATTAAATAGGAGAGAACAAGAATGAGAAAAATAGTTTTGACATGGTTTTTGAGTATTTCGGCGTTTTTATTGTTTGCGTCAGTTCCGCGTGAGGAATATCCTCGTCCACAATTTGAACGAACGGAATGGATCAATTTGAATGGGACCTGGAGTTATCAGATAGATCCGAGTGGAACAGGCATAGAACGGAATTTTAAAGAATCCAAAGGTTTTGAAGGAAATATTCTGGTTCCCTTCTCACCAGAAAGTAAGTTGTCGGGAGTAGGATATACGGACTTCATAGAACATTTGTGGTATCAACGGAATATCCAGATACCGGCAGAGTGGTCAGAGAAGAAAATCCTGCTGAACTTCGGTGGTGTCTATTATGAATCTGAAATTTATGTGGATGGGAAGTTCGTAGATCGTCATTTTGGTGGTAGTTCTTCTTTCTCAGTGGATTTAACGGATTTTGTCAAACCGGGAAATCAACATTCTCTTGTTCTATACGTCAAGAGTGACTTGAGAAATAGAATTCAGCCCGTGGGAAAGCAATCAACGCATTATTCCTCTTATGGTTGTAATTATACGAGAACGACAGGAATTTGGCAGACTGTTTGGATGGAAGCTGTTCATCCCAAAGCTTTAAAATCAGTACAGGTGATTACTGATGTAGACAATGCTCAAGTAATCGTTAATCCGATGTTTTATAGTTTAGGTGGTACAAGATTACGGGCTATCTTGCGAGATGGAGAAAAGGTTGTTGTTCAAAAGACGATTATGGCTTCGGAAAGTACTCCGCTGATTTTACCGGTGAAAAAGGCAAAACTGTGGAGCCCGGAATCTCCTTTTCTCTATGATTTAGATTATGAAGTACTGGATGAACAAGGGAATGTGGTAGATCAGGTTCATTCGTATGTAGGAATGCGTAAAATTCATGCAGAAGGAAATCGGTTGTACTTGAATAATGAGCCTTATTATTTAAGGATGGTGTTAGATCAGGGCTATTATCCGGAAAGTCAGTGGACCGCTCCTTCCGATTCGGCTCTAAAGAATGATATATTGTTGTCGAAGGCTATTGGTTTTAATGGAGCCCGTTTACATCAGAAGGTGTTTGAAGAACGTTTCCATTATTGGGCAGATAAGTTGGGCTATCTTACTTGTGGAGAGATGAATAGTTGGGGACTAGATTATAATCTTCCTATTGCCGGATCGATCTTTATGCCGGAATGGTTGGAGGTGGTGAAACGAGATCGGAATCATCCGTCCATTATCATGTGGGTTCCCTTGAACGAGCAGAATAATGTGGATAAAGTTTATTTTCCTCGTTTCTCGGCACAACTCTATGATGCGACAAAATTGGCTGATCCGACACGTCCGGTGTTAACTAATTCAGGAGGTACGCATTATAAGACCGATATCGTATCATCTCATTTGTATAATCAAGATTCTTTTTCTTTGTATAAAGATTTATGGAATGAAGGGAAACTATTCCCTGGGCATCGTTTTAATGAAGATCCTCGTGTTTTGTATAACACGGGTTCAAATTTCCGGTTTGACAATCATGAAACACGTTGGTTTGTTTATGATGGCTCATGTCCCTATTTGTTTGATGAGTTTGGTGGTGTTTCCTTCAATACAAATCAAGGTGGTTGGGGATATGGTGGATCAGCAACGGAAGAAGAATATTATAAGAAGGTTGCTTCTTTGGTGAATGTGGTTCTAAAGATGTATCCTTTTATCGGAGGTTATTGTTATACGCAATTGACGGATGTGGAGCTGGAACAGAATGGCCTTTATTATTATGATCGCCGACCTAAGTTTGATATTCAGAAATTGAGAGACATATTTGGGAAGCAACCTGAAATGTAGTTTTATTACAATGAATAATATGAAATATCTATATATAATTTGTTTTTGTTTTTTACTTACGAGTGAATCGCTGGTATCTTTGTTTGCTCAATCCGTTCATGTTGCTCCGGCTCCTTTGTATCGTGATCCGGTGACTGACGGGGCTGCTGATCCTGTAGTTGTATGGAATCATGTAGATAAATGTTGGTGGATGTTATATACGCAGCGCCGAGCTAATTTGGATGCAGCGGATGTCGCGTATTGTTATGGAACTCAAATTGGTGTGGCCGAATCGACAGATCATGGACAAACGTG
>ENA-OPBO01002289-OPBO01002289.1-human-gut-metagenome-genome-assembly--contig:-NODE-2289-length-11611-cov-9.728539_pt1 | contig 11611 bp, 6 predicted proteins | sample MGYA00241071_ERZ501458 | MGnify/ENA primary metagenome ERZ501458 (study PRJEB25962, sample SAMEA2042509) | human gut metagenome | biome: human gut; feature: human-associated habitat; material: faeces...
AGCTTGTCTACGGCAGCCATGACTTTTTCGGTGGTTTTCGCGGAAATCGAACGCTTGCCGGACAGCACGTAGGAAACGGTGCTGGCGGATACTCCGGCTTCGCGGGCGACGTCTTTGATGCCTGTCATTCAGCTCGCTTTCTGTGGTTGTTCCGTACTGTGCGCGTCTGTGCGTCGAATCGTTTCGTCGAAACGTTTCACCTAGCATAACGCAGCGTTACGATTGCTGTCAATCTTCCGTTGCGTCTTTGGTTTCGTATCGTATTTTGCCGGCGATGCGGGGCGGCATAAAGAAAAAGTTGCACGATTCGGCGTCTGTATCGAAACGCCGAATCGTGCGACAGAAAAAGGCAATGCGACCGGTGGTGTGGCCGGCGTTGCGATTGCGGGAAATCAGCCCTTCTTGCCCACCTTGCCGAACGTGAACGCGCGGACGATCGCCACAATGCCGAGCACCACCAGCGCGCAGCCGCCGAAGATGATCATCCAGCCGGTGGACGCCACCGGGCAGAACAGCATCACGCAGCCAGCGATAATCGAAATCAGCGCGTAAATCACAGCCCATGCGGAACTGGGCATACGCCACGATTCCACCAGCGCCATCACGCCTTCCATCATCCAGCCGACGCCCACCACCATGGTGACGACCACTGCCAGCGTCGCGCCGGACAGCGCCGAATTCTTCAGCATGACCACGCCGCCGACGGACAACAGCAGGCCGACCAGAATATCCAGCACACGCCAGCCGCCCGGCAGACCGAGTTCCACGATCGCCGTGACGATACGAACCACGCCGGAAACCACGAAATACGCGCCCAACGCGATCGCTGCGATTTTAAGCGTCGCACCCGGCCAAATAAACAGCGCCAAGCCGAGTACGATGGCGATCACGCCGATGATGCCGTACGCGCCGCGAATCGCGTTCTTCGCACGCTGCGGCAGCCACGATTCCATCAGTTTGAAGGGGCTTACGGGCTTCCATTCGCCGTTGGAATCGTTCGGATTGGGTTGGCCGGGACCGTATGGATAGCCATACGGATAGCCGTAAGGATTATCGAAATAACGCGGGGTTTGCGCGTCGTCCTGTCCGCCGCTTTGCGGGTTCGGATTCATGTTCGGGTTGCTCATAATGTCCCCCTTTTTTCTTTGAGATGCGCCTTAAAACCACTGTTGTTTTAAAGTCGTGTCTCATATTTTAGTCATCATGTCCAATTTCAGCTTTCAACAAAACGCCGAAAACTGTACGGCAAGGCGCAGGACGCACTGCACTGCGCGACGTAAGGCAGCGGGGAAGAAGGACGTGGCGCGACCGGCGATTGTCTCGCAGGCCGCGCCACGTTGCGTAAGTGCGGATGTTGCTGATGTGCGAATACGCTTCCACAACATCCGCGCGAACCTAGAACAGCTCGAACCGCACGTTAAGGCTGAGCGGCTGGTCGGCGGGCAGCTGGTACTGCTCATGCACCGGCGACATCCACGAATCGTCGCCGCCGACGCCCATTTGCGCGGCCAGCAGACGCAGGAACATGTGACGCGGCTTCGGCAGCTCATCCTGATGCAGCGCCTCTTCCAGCATCGTGCTCGAATACGGCAGTAGGCTCATCGCGAACGGCTTTGCGCCGGCACCGCGCTTCACGCGCACACCGTGGCCGGAATCGTCCGTGATCTCCGCCCAACGCACATCCTCATGATTGCCGGTTTCCTGCGGCAGCAGGTACGGCGCGCAATCATCGCCAGCCGTCGTGCTCCATACACCCAGCTTCGCGTGCCTGCGGTCGGCGTACGTCTCTTCCGGACCGGCGCCGTAGAATCGCAGGTTCGCATATTCCACCGGCAGCGCCCATTCGATACCGAACGCCGGAATCGTTGGCAGATCGCCGTTCTTCTCGCCTGGATACTCGACGTCGAGCGAAACGAGGCCGGCCGTGTCGGCAACGTAACGGACCGTCACTTTCGTGCGCTGCGGAATCGCCAATTCGTACGTATACGTGGCTTCCACGGCATTTTCTCCACGATTTGCGATCGCGCAGTCGACGCAACGCGCATACTTTCCTGCGACCGCCCACGCGGCACGTTCGAAAGCGTGTCCAGCACCGCGATCGTTGTCCGTCAGCGGACGGAACGTGGTGATCGACGGGCGGCGCAGCACGAATTCGCGCTCGCCGAACGTATATGAAACCATACCCCCTTGTGTGCGGGAGAACAGTGCTTCACGACCCTGTCCGCGCACGCCGGCGTTCCAGCGGCCAAGGGTGACGGTGCCGTCGGCCGGAGCTCCGGCCGCGTCAACGGCATCTGCAGTGGTCTTCGCACCTGCCACCACGCACTGGCCGAACGCCAGCTCGTAGCCGGCCGGTGCCCAATCGCAAGCGTTGCCAAGCTGCTGCGATACCTCCAAAACCAGCTCTTCGGCGTTGCTGCGGTAGTCATCAACCGGCCAATCGACTTCGAATGAAGCGCTCTCGCCGGCGGCCACGTCGAAACGGCGCGTAGTCGACCATACCGGCTTGCCGTCGGCCAAAATCCGCAGCACGAAGCGATAATCGCCCGTAGACACGAACAGATTGTCGTTCGTAATACGCGCTTCATCGACCGAAACCGCAATTTTCACGTTCGCATACAGCTGCTTGACTTCCTGCGCTTTCGGCGAGGGGGTGCGGTCGGCGAACAGCAGGCCGTCGCCGGAGAATTCGTAATCGCTTGGACGATCGCCGAAATCGCCGCCGTAGCACATGCGTGTCGTGCCGTCGGGCAGCTTGGTCTCGATTGCCTGGTCGATGAAATCCCAAATGAAACCGCCCTGGTACATCGGGTAGCGTTCCAACGCCGTGTATTCGTCCATATTGCCGCACGAATTGCCCATTGCGTGCATGTATTCGCAGGAAATGTACGGCTTCTTTGGACCGTCCGTATGTGCCGGGCTGCCGTCGTTCAGATAGCGTTCGATTTCGTCAGCATGCGCGTACATACGGCTTTCGATGTCCGTCACATCCTCGAATTCGCGCATGTGCACGGAACCCTCGTAATGTACCGGACGATTCGGATCAATCGTGTGCGCGTGGCGATACATCGCACGAAAAACCTCGCCCGCGCTCGACTCGTTGCCAAGCGACCAGATCAGCACGCTCGGATGGTTGTAATCGCGGCGCATCATGCTGTTGATGCGGTCCACGCACGCGCCCTCCCATTCGGGGTGGCTGCCGGGGATGCCGTCTTCAGGACGCTCGACATTGTTTGCCACCCACGTGCCGTGCGTCTCCATATTCGTCTCGTCGATCAGATACAGACCGTACTCGTCGCACAGGTCGTACCAATACTCCTGGTTGGGGTAGTGGGAGGTGCGGATGGCGTTGATGTTGTGCCGCTTGCAGAAGACCACGTCGGAAAGCATGTCCTCGCGGGTGATCGCGCGGCCGCGCTTCGCGTCGAATTCGTGGCGGTCCGCGCCCTTGAACACGATGCGCTTGCCATTGAGCGTCATAATGCCGTTTTCGATGCGGAACGTGCGGAAGCCGATCTTCTGCGTCACGGTTTCGATGATGGCGCCGTCATGTCCGACGACGCGTACGGTCAGCGTGTACAGCGTCGGCGATTCCGCGCTCCACGGCGCGATGTTCGTCATTTTGCCGGAATTAAGGGCGATTTCGCCGTTGCAGGCCTGCGTTGATTCCCATACGACATTTCCGTCGCCGTCGCGCAGCGTGCTTTCGATAGTCATCGCGTCGGCGGGGTTGCGCAAGGTGAGTGCCGCGTTGAGTTCGGCGGTGTCGGCCGTACCGGCGGTGTCGGCTGCGGTGTAGTCGGCTTCAAGCTGCACGGTTTCGACGTGCGTATGCGGCTGGGCGGCGAGCTCGACGGTGCGGAACAGGCCGTGCAGTCGCCAGAAATCCTGGTCTTCCAGCCAAGAGGCGCTCGAATATTCGTAGCAGGCGACGGTGAGCGTATGCTCGGCTTCGGGGGAATCGGCGGCGTTGCCATTGCCGTTTCGCAGCGCTTCCGTCACATCGAATTCGCTCGGCGTGAATCCGTCCTCGCCGTAACCCACGAACGTGCCGTCAAGCCATACGTAGATCGCGGTGGCGGCACCGTGGAAGGTGAGGCTGACCGTGCCGTCGTTTTCCAGCGTGCGCGCAAGCTGCGCGTCGAGCGCGAATCGACGGCGGTAGATCGCCACATGGTTGTTTTCCGGAATATTTGGCGCCTGCGGATCCTCGTGACCGTCCCACGGATATTGGATGTTGACGTACTTGTTCTTGAGATAGCCGGCCATCTGCAAGTGGCCCGGCACCTCGATCGCGCCGAAATCGCCATCCTCGAAATCGACGGCCGCGAACGGAGCGCTTTCCACGTCCACGTTGCGCGCTTGTTCGATACGAACCTTCCATTCGCCGTCGAGGCTCTGCTTCGGCTCGCTCGTCTCGCCGATGACATATCGGTGGCTGGAATGTGCCGGCTTGCGGTTCGCTGCGAACACCGTCGGATCGGTGAGCCAGCTTGCACTTGCCGTGGTTGCATGTACGATTGCGAGTTCGGCTGTATCTGCCATCTTGCATCCCCCTGTATTACTTGGTGTCACTGCATCGTTGCGGTTGCGCCGTGCGATGTTGCACGACCGTTTAGTAATGAATTTTACTAACTACCGATAATATATCACACTTCATGGTATCGTGCATCCGTCGCGTGCCATGCATCGTTCCGCCACATGTCCATTTTTCACACGCCGAAGATGTGCGATAATAACAGGATGCGCCGATGGCGTCCGCCCGGTGCCCACAACCGCGCAGCGTTGCCTCGCCTTTGCAAAATGCTTGCGATTCCGCGGATTTTCGATTTCCGCGATTCGAGGCATACGTAAGACGGGGGAGAGCTGACTACTCCGCGGCGCTCCCAAGGAGATCACCATGGATGATCGCAAGAAAGATCAGTCCATCCAGTCCCATGCCAATTTTGACGGCGATTCCGCTACGGGCGATCGCACGCAGATTCGGCAGGATCAGCAAAACCAGCAGCCGCCACAAATCGACCCGTCGCTTGCCGACGCGCAAGCCGTGGCCGCATCGCTCGGCGTCGATCCGAACACCGGTCTGAGCCAAGCCGAAGCTGAACGCCGACTCGCGCAATACGGGCCGAACGAGCTCGCATCCGCACCACCCGTGCCAAAATGGAAGAAGTTCCTGGCGCAGTTCAAAGACCCCCTCGTCTACCTGCTGCTCGCTGCCACCGGCATCTCGCTCATCGCATGGTTCATCGAAAAAGCCAACGCTGCGCCAGGCGCGGAAGGCGGCGAAATACTGCCGTTCGACGCCATCGTCATTGTGCTTATCCTTATCGTCAACGCGGTACTCGGCTACATTCAGGAATCGAAAGCGGAAGAAGCCGTCGAAGCGCTCTCCCAAATGACCGCGCCGCAAACCAACGTGCTGCGCGACGGCAAAATCGCACGCATCAACACCGTCGACGTGGTGCCGGGAGACATGGTCGTGCTCGGTGAAGGCGACTCCATTCCCGCCGACGGACGTCTGCTCGCCGCCGCCAGCCTGCGCGTGGCGGAAGCGAGCCTGACCGGTGAAAGCGTACCGGTCGGCAAAAACGTCGACACACTTGCCGAAGCCAAGGCCTTGGGTGATCGCGCCAATATGGTGTTCAACGGCACGTCCGTGACGCAAGGCACCGGCCGCGCAATCGTGACGAGCACCGGCATGCGCACGCAGGTCGGTAAAATCGCGGACCTTCTGCAGGCCACGGATGATGATGACAGTCCGCTGCAGAAGGAAATGAACTACGTTTCCAAGATTCTCGGCATCGCGGTGTGCATTATCGCGGCGGTCGTGCTGGTGGCGCTTGCACTGACCGAAGGCTTCAACGACATCCACGACGTAATCGATTCGCTGCTGCTATCCGTTTCGCTGGCCGTCGCGGCCGTGCCGGAAGGGCTCGCCGCGATTCTGACAGTCGTGCTCGCGCTCGGCGTGCGCCGCATGGCCGAACATCATGCGATCGTCAAGAAACTGCATTCCGTGGAGACGCTTGGCTCCGCGTCCGTGATCTGCTCCGACAAGACCGGCACGCTCACCCGCAACGAGATGACGGTGGAGCGTGTGGTCACCCCGAGCGGCGAGGTGCAGCTGACCGGCACCGGCTATGCGCCAGAAGGCAGAATGGTTGCGATTTCCGATGCCGGGCTTACATCCACCCCGTCGCCCGCGCAGGAAGCGGCACAGCTTGAAGCCGTCGCCACGCTCGCAGTGGGCGCGCTGGCCAACGACGGCGAACTGCGCGAAAACACAGGTGCCGGCGATGGTTCCGCTGCTTCCGACATAACGTGGGAAGCCGTCGGCGACCCGACCGAAGTGTCGCTTATCGTCGCCGCACGCAAGGTGAAGGCCGATCGCAAATACGCCAACTACACGCGCATCGGCGAGATTCCATTCACCTCCGACCGCAAACGCATGGCCGTCGTCGCGCAGGACAACGCCGATGCGGGTCGCCTCACCGTCTTCGCCAAGGGTGCCCCCGACGTGTTGCTCGGCTATTGTAGCCGCATCGCGGTCAACGGTGCCGTACGACCGATGACGCAAGGCGATCGCCAGCAGATCCTCGCCGCCGTGGAACGCCTGTCCGCCGAAGCGTACCGCACGTTGGGCCAGGCGTACCGGCCGCTCGGCACAGCATCGCTCGCCGACGTGCCGGGCGTGCGCATCAACGCGGCCGGGCATGTGGCCGACATCGCCGACCAAAGCGATGTGCTGGAAAGCGACCTGATCTGGGTCGGCATGGTGGGCATCATCGATCCGCCGCGTACGGAGGTGCGCGATTCCGTCGCCGAAGCGCATCGCGCCGGCATCCGCACCGTCATGATTACCGGTGACCATCCGCTTACCGCGGCACGCATCGCCAGCGATCTGGGCATTATTGAAACGGACGGAGACGGCAGCTCGGTCGGCAGCGCCGACCTTAGTAGCAAAGTGCTCACCGGCGTTCAACTCGACGAGCTGCCGGACGAGCAAGCGTTCGACAAGGCCACCCGCGAAATCTCCGTGTACGCGCGCGTTGCGCCGGAACACAAGCTGAAAATCGTCGAATCGCTGCAACGGCAAGGCAATATCGTGGCTATGACCGGCGACGGCGTAAACGATGCTCCCGCCGTCAAAACCGCGGACATCGGCGTCGCGATGGGCATCACCGGTACCGAAGTTACCAAGCAGAGTGCCAAGATGATCCTCGCCGACGACAACTTCAGCACCATCGTCGAGGCGGTACGCGAAGGCCGTGGCATTTTCGACAACATCCGTAAATTCCTGCGATACCTGCTCAGCTCCAACGTGGGCGAGGTCTTCACGGTTTTCGGCGGTGTGATGCTGGCCGGCTTCCTCGGCATCACGCAGCCGGGCAGCCAAGGCGTGACCGTGCCGCTGCTCGCCACGCAGCTGCTGTGGATCAACCTGCTCACCGACGCGGCACCGGCCTTGGCGATGGGCGTCGATCCCTCCACCGACGACGTGATGGCCCGCAAGCCGCGCAAACTCACCGACCGCGTGATCGACGGGCAGATGTGGGGCGACATCATCTTCATCGGCATCATCATGGCCGCCGTCACGCTGATCGGCATGGACATGCACCTCGCCGGAGGTCTGTTCACGGACCGTTCCGTGGATGCCATCGGACATGATGCGCAAATGACTGAGGCGCGCACGATGGGCTTCACCATCCTTGTGTTTGCGCAGATGCTCAACGCGCTGTGCTCTCGCTCGCACGACCAATCGGTGTTCGTTGGACTGTTCGCTAACAAATGGCTGTGGGGTGCGATTGCGTTGTCTGCGCTGTTGCAGGTGGTGGTGATTTACGTGCCGTTCCTCAACACCGCGTTCGGCACGATGCCGCTGTCCGCCGGCGCATGGGCCGAATGCCTTGGATTGGCGATGGTCGTGCTCGTCGCGTCCGAGCTGCGCAAGTGCGTTCTGCGCGCTCTGCGCAAGTAGTCTTTCGTTTTTCCGTCTTCCATCCGCGTTCTGCCGTGCCGTGACCCGTTGCGTCGGCAAAATGCGGATGGATAACGTTGCGTCGGCTTATAGCGCCGCCGCGCTAGACTGGATTGCGATTGGCGGGCGCGCATTGGTTGCGCGTCCGTTCGTATGACGATTGTTCCGGCGTTTTTTGGAGGAATTTCGATGCTGCTGTCCGATCGCGACATTCTCGCCGCACAGGCCGACGGTCATATCTCACTCGATCCGTGGACCCCGGAGATGGTGCAGCCGGCTTCGATTGACGTGCGTTTGGACCGGTTCTTCCGTCTGTTCAACAACCATGCGTATACGTATGTGGATCCGGCGGAGAACCAGGGCGAGCTGACCGAGCAGTTCGAAGTCCGGCCGGACGAGCCGTGGATTCTGCACCCGGGCGAGTTCGCGCTCGGGTCCACATGGGAGTATGTGAAGCTCGATGCATCCATCGCGGCTCGTCTTGAAGGCAAAAGCTCGCTCGGTCGTCTCGGCATCCTTACCCACTCCACCGCGGGCTTCATCGACCCTGGCTTTGAAGGTCATATCACGCTGGAATTGTCCAACGTGTCGACACTGCCGGTGAAGCTGTGGCCGGGCATGAAGATCGGCCAGATGTGCTTCTTCCAGCTGAGCTCGCCGGCCGAGCATCCGTACGGCTCCGCCGGCACCGGCTCGCACTACCAGGGCCAGCGTGGCCCGACCCCGAGCCGCTCCTACGTGAACTTCTATAAGGCCGATATCACTGACTGATGCATCACAGAATCCCCGGCGCGATGTCATGCACGGCGAGCCATCCGCGTAGGTCGCTGAACTCGTCGAGGCTGACGGAGTGGTCGAGCCCACGGTAGCTTTTCGCGGTGAGGAACGTGTGCTCGTCCAGCCAGGCGCTCATGGCGAAAAGCTCCGGCTTGGCGATCACCGTATCGCTGTTGCCGTAACCGAAGAACGTGGGAATATTGAGCGGCGCGATACGGTCGTCGGCAGGCGCGGTGCCGCGGACGAGCCCAGGCGCAAGGAATCCGGACAATGAAATCGACGCACGGTAGCGTTCCGGATGCATGCGCAGCAGATGGATCGCCAGCAAGCCACCTTGGGAAAAGCCGATCGGCACGACGGCACGGTCTTCGGGAACGTTCTGCGACACCCAATCGTCGATAGCCATGGATGCGGCGAACGCGTCGCGGTCGAGGTCTTCGCCGGACGGCACGCAATCATGGAACCAGGAGTACGCGCCTGGAGTGAACGTGCCGGCCGCCTGCAGCGTCAGCGGCGCGCGCAGTGAAGCGTAATCGTTGTATGGTGCGATGTATCGCATCATATCGGCAAGGTCAGCCTCATTCGATCCCCAGCCATGCAGGCACAGGAACAGCGGCCGTTTCGGTGTCGCGTTGCCGCCGCCGCGCGAATACTGGACGTGCGTCACCTGCAGCGGTTCGCCGAAACGGCCCGGCACCACATCCGATTCGCGTCCGATCAGCTCCGTTTTGTTGCTGTTGTCTGCGGTTTGCGGAATTTCATGTTCGATTGCGTCGCTCATACCTTCCCAATATAGCGTGCGTCGATAGCGTGAGAAGGTGGTCGTGAAAAAAGAAGACCCCGGCGGGATTGGCCGCCGGGGAGAGAAAGGAGAGAGAAGAAGAAAGGGTTCAATTGTCGGGAACTCTTGTGTTCCTGGTCAGCTCGTTGTGCTGACAGTTCATATATAACCATTCGATGCTGAGCGCATGTCTGGTGTTTTCTGAAAACTTCCTGAAAATCCGATGGCGATTTCGTTCAGGCGCAATTTGGCACAGTTCCCGACGAACACGATTTCGGCTGGATGCGATTCCAGCCGATCGTCCGCCATTGCGCAATCGTCCGTCGCCACGCGATCCGAACGCCGGAAATCGAAAAAACGTCAGATCTGCGCGTCCGCATCCACGCTCATCACATACACGTTGCGTCGCAGCTGCTTGCTTTGCGCGCGCGTGATGTCGCCCGCCTCGTACATGTCCTGGATCACGCCCAGCTCGATGCCGTAGCTTTCGCGCTTGACCTCCTCGGCCTGTTCCTGCGCTTCGGCGCTGATGCCCATATTCGGCCGCGCCCTCAACGCGGATTCGCTGCGTCGGTAGTCCAACAGCAGGCCGGAGCAGTGCTCGGTGTTGTACGTGTCGCCGCCCATCTCCTCATACAGTCGGTCGATCACATGTTCGATCGCATCCACTTGGACCACGCGCGTATGCGCGAACAGTTCATCGTCGCTGAACAGCGGGGTCGTGCGCCGGATACGGCTGTTCACACGCCTCACCAGCGTGCCTGTACGACGCTGCAATGCGCGCAGACGGCCCTTCAATCGCCAGATCGTACGACCGGAATTATGTTCCGTCTCGATGTGGCGCAGTGAGCTCATGATCTGGTCGAGCAGGCGCTCGCAGGCCTCGGCTTCCAGATCGTTCGCGGCGCGGTTCCCGGTCGGATTCGCCTTGATCGCAGCGCGCACGCCCGCCAGTCGATTCTTGACGTATTCCTTCTCCCAATTCAGCGCGTCGATCTGCAGCCTCATATACCCCTGCGGATCGATTTCGCCGGTGCGTTGCTTCAGTCGCGTGATGCGTTTCGTATACGAGTCGATGACCATGAGCACCGCACGTCGGTTGTCGGGCGTGACGCGTCCCGTCAGCTCCTCGACGGTCCGCCGCAGCACTTCGATGGTGATTTCCGTCATTTCCGTGGACGTGTCCTTATTGCGATTCGGCGCGAGCAGCGGCAGCAGGAAATTCGCCAGCAGCAGCGTCATCACGATCACACCGCCGGCGATGAAGATCAGTTCGTTGCGCATCGGGAAATTCGCGCCCGCCGCGATTGTGTACGGAATCGTGAACATCAACGACAGCGTGATGGTGCCCTTCGGTCCGCCGAATGTCATGACCGCGGCGGACCGCCAGCGTTTCGCCGTCATCTTGCGCCGCTTGCCGGTGGTGGTGTCGCGCGCGAGCCGCAGCATCAGCGAGATCCACAGGAACCGCATGACGATCACCACGGCGGCGACGACGAGAATCGCGACCAGCAGCAGCTGGTTGCTGACATGCGGATCATCCCAGCTGGCCGACATGGCATTTGGCAGCAGCATGCCGAGCAGGATGGCGATGAGCATGAGGAACACCCACGTCAGCACCGTCCAACGGAATATGATGCCGAGGATGACGAACACGATCACGGGCACGAGGAACGCGCCGGCGATCAGCGCCGGAAGCATCTTGTCTTCCTTGTGCGTGTACTTGAAGATCGTTATGATCTGTTTGATCGTGCCCTGCTTCTTGGGCTTCGTCTGCTTGGTCTTCTCGTCCTTGCCTGCCATCAACTTCCTCGCTTGGTCTAGGGTGAACACACTGAGTGACAAGTTTACCAGCAGATGTGCCCTTCTGCCGACCATGAGCCGCCGCGTCGCTCGTTTCGTGGTGTCTTTATCGGGTGTGCAGCGGCCGGTCGTCGGCTTTGAGCAGCGTCTCGCCCAGCGTCTCGCTGAAGGTGGGATGGGGATGGATGAGACGCGCGGCGTCGGAAAGCGGGGTGTGGTTGCCGACGAGCTGTTCCGCTTCCGCGATGATGTCGGATGCGACGGGCGCGACC
>ENA-OPBO01002294-OPBO01002294.1-human-gut-metagenome-genome-assembly--contig:-NODE-2294-length-11591-cov-3.012656_pt1 | contig 11591 bp, 6 predicted proteins | sample MGYA00241071_ERZ501458 | MGnify/ENA primary metagenome ERZ501458 (study PRJEB25962, sample SAMEA2042509) | human gut metagenome | biome: human gut; feature: human-associated habitat; material: faeces...
CAAAGCCTGATTCTTATAAGCCCGTTCCATTTCTTTCGACAATACAGCATTGCCGGTCCAACTGAACAACAACGCGTAGATATTTTCATTACCGCCGGCGATATACTGACGTTTCGGAGTCTGCTTCATATTGTCATCCTGACTTTGCATCAAACCGGCAAGGTCTGTCAAAGCCGCCTTTGCCTGAGTCTGGGCCAAAGCCGGGTCTACATTGGATACACGCAAAGCAAGGCGCAAACGCAGTGTATTGGCAAAACGACGCCATTTGTCCACATCACCCCCATAACATTTGTCATTGTCACCTAAATCATACTGACTGACAGCAGGAAGATTTTCCTGATGCAACTCTGTTATTGCCTGATCCAACAGCTGGAAAAGGATATTATAAACTTCCTTTTGAGGTGTATAGGTCACATTTTCTTCCGGTGGCATGGCTCCCTTCACATAGTAGGCTACAGGAATATCTCCGTAAGTGTCCGTCTGCATGGACAACAAGAAAGCATAATAAATACGGGTGATATAGAATGCCGTATGGTAATAATCCTTATTGCAGAAATAGAATGTCTTGACCAACTGGCTGTATTCCGAAGTGCTGCGGTCATCATAGAAATGCTTCCAGCGGCTGGCCGACCATCCATCCGTATAAGAATAGGTAGGCGCCTGATTCACAAAGCCGCTGACATTGTTTCCCCAATAACCGGCATAGATATCATGAGTCAGATTGGTTGTTGTCTGATAATCATTGTAAGGACCTTCGTAGGTGAAGTTGGCAAAAATACTTCCGATAGCACCTTCCATCCCTTTCAAACTTGCCATGGCATGTTCCGTCAAAGTATAATCAATATCTATACCGTCGGCCGATACATTCTCCACAGTCGGGTCGTAAATCGGTGCGTAAGGATTTGTATTCAATTCCTCAAAATCATGGCATCCGGCCAAAGCCAGCAACGAACATAAGGCTACGGATTTATATAATTTGATTTTCATAATCAGTTTTTCCTTTTAATTAATTAGAAACCTAAGTTGATAGAAATACCGAAAGTACGTGTAAACGGCAACGATGCATAGTCAATGGCTTGTGAGAACATCGTAGTGTCATAGCCACCTTCGGGGCTTGTACCCGGTGTGTGCTTCATCAGATAGCACAAGTTACGTGCAACAAATGAAATATTCAGCGAGTTGACAGGAGTCTTCTTCAGCATAGATGAGGGGAATGAATAGCCGATTGACAATTCTTTCAGCTTAATGAAAGAAGCATCGTAGATGAAATCCTCAGCCTGCAATGCACCATAGTATTCTGAAGCGGACACCTGTTTTGTATTCACCTCGCCTGACTCTGTCACACCGGGGAATACCATCATATAGTTGTTTTCCTCACCACGGTTCAAGGTACGTTTAGCCAAACCGTTTCCGGTAGCCAGCATCTCGGAATAAGAGAAGATATCACCACCGAATTTCATATCAAACAGTGCGGACAGTGTAATCCCCTTATAAGTAAAGGTAGGAGATACAGACATGGTCAGCTTTGGCTGGATATTACCGATAGGTTTGTTCACATATTCGGACTCATTGGTCACAGTCATGGGCAACCCATTTTCATTTACGATAATATCACCGTTTTCATTGCGCTTATAAAGCGACGTAGCATAAATCTCGCCTAATTTGTGTCCGGCGCGTGTACCTACTTTTACAGGGAAGTTTCCGTCACCGTTAAAGAACATATAGTTCACATTTTCTTCCGGAGCCAGTTCTTTCACCTTCGATACGTTGTGAGCCATATTCACATTCAAGTCAAAAGCGAAATCCTTTGTTTCTACCAGAGTGGAATACAACATCAGTTCCACGCCTTGATTGGTTACCATACCTGCATTTACCCATTGTCCTCCACTCCAGGGAGCTGCTGCGGGTACTTTCATAATCTGGTTCTTTGTCTTGCTGTAATAATAAGTAAAATCAAATCCCAGGCGATTGTTCAAGAACTTCATATCCAGACCCGCTTCGTAAGAAGTCGCGATTTCAGGCTTCAACTGGTCGTTCATCTTCACATTGTCTTTGGTCGGGGTCAATACACCATTATCGAATTTGAAAGAGTAGGTGTTGTATAACTGATAAGGACTTGTATCCTTACCTACCTGTGCGGCAGACAGACGTGCCTTGGCAAATGTCACCCAGCTTGGCAACGGTTTGTCGATAGAGCGCAAGAAGTCCGACACTACGAAACTGAGGTTGGCAGACGGATAGAAGAAAGAATTGTTACCTGACGGAAGAGTGGATGACCAGTCGTTACGGGCTGTCAAATCCAAAGACAGATATTCCTTCCACGCCATCTGTACAGAGCCGAACACCGAGTTCATGGCACGCTTGTAGCCATCCTCACTACCGGTTCTCAACAAATTGGCCGCATTCAGCATCCAGTTACCTTTGTCCACCATATTACCTACGCCCACGCCCAAAGTTTCCGAACGCTGGTACATAAAGTTACCACCGACATTGAAGCCCAGACGGAAGTTATCAGTCAACTGACGGTCACCCATCAAAATGACTTCAGCATTTGACTCGAAGAAGTTTTCTTCACTACGGTCCATTGAATCATTCGTAATCATGGAAGTATTGGCTTCTCCATTGATACCATCCCCCGCATTGGTGCTTTGCACTCTGGTACGGTAGTAGTCAAAAGCGTATTTGGCAGATAGATGCAGCCAATCAGTGAAATTGATTTTCATGCTATAATATCCGAAAGCACGCCAACGTTCATCCGAATTCTGACGCTGATGCAATACATAATAAGGATTACGGATACTGGCAGTAGGCCCTGTCCAATTCACATGCGCATGAGTTTCATCAGAATATTGTTTCAAGTCATCCAGACGGACGTTGTTAGGGATTCTCATCAACTGGGAAATAGCACCGTAATCTCCATACAGTGGACGGTTATCGGCTTTTGTACGTGAAAGAGAAATTTTTCCGTCCATAGACACCCATTTGTTCAATTCCGTTCCCGCATTCAGATCGGCATTCACACGGCTCAAACTTTCAGTGGGGAATACACCGTCATTGTCGGAGTATCCGAAAGAAGTACGGAAATGTGATTTCTCTGTACCGTTGCTGATAGATACGTTATGCGTATGCGAGAAACCGGTATCAAAATAATCTTTCAACTTATCCCCATAGTTAGAGTAAGCGTACGTTTCTCCGTTCCAAGCCTCTTTCATGCTTCCATCCAATACCGGACCCCAGCTTCCGCTATCCGTTTTGTCATACACCGCAGTCTTGGCATCTTTTGTATCAATATGTCCTTGTCCGTAACGGCGTTGCATATCCAATGTCTCGCCGATAGCTGTCCAAGTGAAATTACCACTATAACGGATTCCGAAACCATCCTTCTTACTACCTTTCTTTGTCGTAATCAAGATAACGCCATTACCTGCACGTGAACCGTAAAGAGCAGCCGCATTCGGACCCTTCAAAACAGAAATACTCTCGATATCATCCGGATTAATGTCCATGGAAGCGCTACCACGGTCCACACCATCATAGCGGGATGCGCTTGAAGTGCTAGTGTCGCTGAAAGGAACGCCATCCACAATCCACAACGGCTGGTTATTGTCTGTCAGAGAAGAGTTTCCACGGATGGTAATCTTCGTAGAGCCCCCCAGACCGGTAGCCGAGGTATTCATCTGAAGGCCTGCCACCTTGCCCTGCAAGGCACTGGTTACCGAGGGGTCACCTGTCTTGTTCAGTTCATCGCTCTTCAGTTCCTGAACCGCATAACCCAACATTTTCTTCTCACGTTTGATCCCCAAAGCGGTTACCACCACTTCGCCAATCTGCTGTGTATCTTCCTGCATGGTTACATTCAGTACATTCTTGCCATCGGGCTTCAATGTTTCCGAACGGTAACCAATGTATGAGAACACAATCTCACCATTTCCGGGAACGGACAAAGAATAGTTACCTTCAAAGTCTGTAATCGTACCGGCTGTGGGATTTCCTTTCACTTGTACGTTTACACCAATCAAGGCTTCGCCTGTCGCATCAACCACTGTTCCGGTCACTGTATGTTCCTGTCCTGTCTGTTGAGGTGTCTGAGGCTCTCCGGATGCTGAAAGATAGACAATGTTATCCTCTATCTTATACGTAATTCCTTTGCCTTGCAAAGCCGCATCAAGTACAGACTGTAATGAACCGTTCTTCACATCAATGGCATTCACCGGCATTTCAGCCAGCTTGTCATCATAGAAAAACTGATAGTTAGACTGTGATTTAATGTTCTTGATCACTGCTCCAAGCGTTGTCTTGGGAGTTGAAAGAACGATTTGCGCGCGGGTCCATTGTATGGGTGCAGCCACAAACAAAAGAATCAAAAGCGCCCTGAGTAATTTGGGCTTTCTCATTAATTGATTGCCTTTCATAATTTATAAATTCGTTAACACTGACTTGTTTTTCTCCAGTGAAGGGGTTCTCATTCCCCTTTCGAGAATAAAAACAGGCAGCTAAAAGAAAACACTTACTCAATCTTGTTCTTTTTTCTAAATTTTCCAGAAAAAAGCAGAGGAAAGGCAAAAGTAGTAATATCATCGGACTTTGACGTATAGAAGAAATACTTAAAAAGAAAAAGGGGATGTACTCTTGCAATGCTGCCAAAAGAGAACATCCCCCTCCAACCTCTCTTTACAAGAGAGAAGTGCATGGTGAAACTTTTATTTTACTTTTTCGTCTTTTGAAAATGAATAAGGCAAATCACTTTCTTGTGTTCCACGCTGCATATTCGGACGGTCGGTCATCTTGAAGTCAATAGTACCGCCTTGTAACAATTCGTTATGCTTCAAATAATTCTTGGTATAAACAGTACCGTTTACACGCATTTCATCTACATATCGGTTGGTATCGCTGTTATCCGATGCGGTTATTACCAAGTTCTTTCCGTTTTCAAAATGAAGTGTCGCCTTCTTGAACAACGGAGCACCCAGAATATACTCATCCGTACCGGGACATACCGGATAGAACCCTAATGCGGAGAATACATACCATGCCGAAGTCTGACCATTGTCTTCATCACCGCAATATCCGTCCGGACCGGCTGTATACATACGGTTCATCACCTCACGCAACCAATATTGCGCTTTCCAAGGCTGGCCTGCATAGTCATACAGATAAATCATGTGCTGGATGGGCTGGTTTCCATGTGCATAGTTACCCATGTTCATGACTGTCATTTCACGAATCTCATGAATTACCTGTCCGTAATAGCTATCATCAAAGATGGGGGGAACCGAAAAGACAGAATCAAGCATGGTAACGAACATTTCCTTACCTCCCATCAAATCAATCAATCCCTGAGGGTCATGGAATACAGACCAGGAATAATGCCAGCTGTTTCCTTCCGTAAAGTCACCTCCCCATTTCAACGGCGAGAATTCAGGAGCGAACTTGCCGTCCTTCTGCTTGCCACGCATCAATTTACTTTCCGAATCAAACAGGTTCTTATAGTTCATGGCACGTTTGGCAAAAAGTGCGATTTCCTTCTTCGGACGCTTCAACTCTTTCGCCAGCTGATAAATACACCAGTCATCGTATGCATATTCCAATGTACGGGCTGCATTCTCATGAATCTTCACATCACAAGGCACATAGCCCAGCTTGTTATAATATTCATATCCCAGACGTCCGGTAGAAGAAACTTCAGGATGTACGGCTTCCGTTCCATGAATCAGTCCTTTGTATAATGTTTCCACATCTTCCACACGTACTCCTTTCAGATAAGCATCGACCAAGATAGAAGCTGAATTATTGCCGACCATGCAACCACGATGACCGGGGCTGGCCCATTCGGGGAAAAAGCCGCTTTCCTTATAAGTATTAATCAAATCTTCCTGTATTTCCTGATTTACCGAAGGATACATCAGGTTCAAGAAAGGGAACAAGCAACGGAATGTATCCCAGAAACCTGTATCCGTATACATATATCCCGGCAGCGTTTCGCCATTGTAAGGACTGTAATGAACAGGTTGTCCGTTGGCATCCAGTTCATAGAATTTACGCGGAAACAACAAGGAACGGTACAAGCAGGAATAGAAAGTGCGGTATTGATCCAATGTTCCACCTTCCACCTCTACTTTACCTAAGGCCTCATTCCAAGCCTCTTTACCTTTCTGTACCAATACTTCAAAACTGTCACCACCCAATTCCTTCAGGTTCCGAATTGCTTGTTCAGGACTGATGAATGAAGAGGCCACACGGGCATGAACTACTTCGCCTTTCTTTGTCTTGAAACCGATAACGGCTCCGGTATGGAAATCAGTCTGCTCCAGTTTACCTTCTTTCAAGGTTACAGGAACACTGCCATCCGGTTTTTCAGGCTGTACATCATTAGAGAACGTAGCCTCATAAGTAAACGGCTTATCAAACTCAATAACGAAATAATTCTTGAAGTTGGCAGGAACACCACCACTGTTACGGGTAGTATAGCCCACGATTTTGTTTTCTCCGGGAATCACCTTGACAGACGAACCACGATCAAAAGCATCCACCACTATATATGAATCATTCTCAGGAAAAGTGAAACGGAACATTACGGCACGCTCCGTAGGAACCATTTCGGTTACGACATCATGTTCTGCCAAATAAACCTTATAATAATAAGGTTTTGCAATTTCAGCTTTATGAGAGAACCAGCTTGCACGCTTGTCCTCTTCAAATTCCGGTTTTCCTGTTACGGGCATGATGGAAAATTGACCATAGTCATTAATCCACGGACTGGGCTGATGGGTTTGTTTGAAACCACGGATTTTATTAGCCGTATAAACATACTGCCATCCGTCCCCCATTTTTCCTGTCTGGGGAGTCCAGAAATTCATACCCCACGGGCGGGATATGGCAGGATAAGTATTTCCTGTAGAGAGTTCAAAGGAAGACTGTGTACCTACCAACGGACTCACATAGTCTGCATAATCCTTTGCCTGTACAAACAGCGTGACACACAGCGCTACAACTGATAGAAATAGTTTTTTCATGATATTGCTATTTGGGTTAAGTTATACTTTTAATTCTTCACCTGTTTTCCCCATTCCGTCGGTACGGGACTCATGGTAATCTCCATCGTTCCTCCACGTACCAGATCATCATGGGTAAAGAAAGGAACATCCAGCGGTTTTCCGTTCAACAAAACCGACTCAATATACTTATTGGTCTTCGAATTATTGTGGGTACGGATAACGAAAGTCTTGCGGTCGGGTAAATTAATCGTCACCTCCTCAAACAACGGACGTCCGATAGAATAAACCGGCTTACCGGGACATACCTGATAGAAGCCCATGGAATTCAAAATATACCAGGCAGACATCTGACCGCAATCTTCATTACCCGACAAGCCGTCAGGAGCATTGAAATACTGGTTATGCAGCACACTGTCAACCAATTCCTGAGTACGCCATGGACGGTTTACATAGTTATACATATGAGTAATGTGATGACTAGGCTCATTGCCATGCGCATACTGGCCTATCAGTCCTGTGATATCAGCAGAGGTAGCCTCCCCTTCCAACTGGGAAGAAACCGTAAACAAGGAGTCCAGCTTTCCTACGAAAGCATCCTCCCCACCCATCAAATTCACCAGTCCCGGGATATCATGCGGAACAAACCAAGTCCATTGCCATGCAGTACCCTCGCAATAATCATCATTACGGTGATTGGAAGAACGGGGATTGAACGGAGTACGCCATTCACCTTTACTATCCAATCCACGCATGAAACGGGTGGCAGGATCAAAATAAAATTCGTAAGCATCTGCAAAACGGGCATACTTCTCCTTGGTTTCAGTATCTCCCAAGCTGTCTGCCAGCACGGAGATACACCAGTCATCATACGCATACTCCAATGCTTTCGCCACCGATTCATTCTCACGGTCACATGGAATATAGCCAAGAGTATTCTTATAATAACGTGCTTTGGGCATAACATATGGAATCAGCCAATCGGGAGCTACAATACCGGTAGTGTCATATTCCGCTGCACGCAGACATGCCTTGTAAGCTTCCTGCACATCAAAATCGCGGTATCCCTTCACATAAGAATCGGTTACCAACGAAGCCGCATGATATCCCACCATAGTTCCGGTATAATTGGACACACAGTCCCATTTCGGAAAGATACCACCTTCCTGATGCTTCTTTATTAATGAACGGATAAACTCCGTATTCAACTGAGGATCGACAATAGTCAGTAACGGATGTAACGCACGGAAAGTATCCCACAAAGAGAAAATGGTATAAACCGGATGTTTCATGTCGGTGGTATGCACTTTCAAATCCATTCCCAAGTAACGCCCGTCTACATCTGTAAACAGATTGGGACTTAGGAAAGCATGATACATAGCCGTATAGAAAATGGCACGCTGGTCTTCATCATTGGTTTTGACTGCAATCTTTGACAAGCATTCATTCCATTTCTTCTTAGCATCGGCACGCACTCCATCAAAATTCCAACCGGGCATCTCAGCCTGGAGGTTCTTATAAGCACCTTCCGCATCAACAGAAGAGATAGAGAACTTAGCCAGCACTTGTTCATCTTTCGCCGTTTCAAAATGCAAAAGCATTTTACATACAGGAATCTGTTTGTCATTTTCCTGAACAGTATCCGTGTACAAGGTATACGTAAAGGGTTTGGAAAATACGGCATAAAAATAAAGATCCTGCCGGTATGCCCAATAGGCACTGCGTTTGCGCCCCCGCAACACAGTATCATTCACTGCCTCCACTTCCATTACCTGATTGATTTGTTGCTGAATATTATAGTCCATATCCAAGATAAATCCAGACTCCTTACTTTCCGGAAAAGTATACCGATGCATTGCCGCACGCTCTGTCGAAGTCAGTTCGGCTTTTACCCCGTATGTATCCAGAAAAACAGAATAATATCCCGGTTCGGCATATTCCTTTTCATGAGAAAAAGCCGATGCGAAAGGACGCTTCTGGCTTTCTGTTCCCAAGAAATCAGTACGCTGCACACCTACAGTCGGCATCAACAGGAAATCTCCGAAATCCGCACACCCTGTACCACTAAGACGTGTATGGGCAAAACCATTGATCGTAGTATCTTCATAATAATATCCGGAACAGGAATCCCAACCGTCAATACGAGTATCCGGCCCCGGCTGTATCATGCCATGAGGAACCATAGCACCCGGATGAGTATGCCCATGGCCTCCTGTACCAATAAAAGGATTGACATAATGGGTGTAATCATTCATTTCATTGCCCTCAGAATCACATGCAGTGAAACACAATAACCCTAGAAGACAGCCGCTTAAGAGCATGTTGATTTTCATAGATCTTTATTTAAAAATTATTTTGTTTCCGATGAGATAAATATATTGTTATCATCTACTTTCTTATAATTGAAAGGAATAGAGTTACGCAAAGAATTCAGCACAGACTCTATATTATCTTTCTTTTTCAGTACACCTGAATAAGTATTAGTACTGTCTACATCCGGTGAAAGGATTATCTTCACTCCATAGAACCGTTCCAATGCTGCCGCAATCTGGAAAATAGATGACTTTTCAAATGGAATCAAGTCATTATGCCAGACTATCTCCATCTTGGGATCGACCTGTTTTACTTGCATCCGCCCTGTTACCCTGTTTAAAACGGCTTTTTGTCCCGGCAACAAAGTAATTCTTCCTTTGTCCGATTTATCTTTTACCTCAACTTCACCCTCTATCAAGGTTGTTTCCGCAAAACTGTTATTCGGACGACATTTTATATTGAAAGAGGTTCCCAAGACCCTGACATCCATTGCCGGGCTTTTTACCATGAAAGGTTTCTCATGATTACGTGCTACTTCAAAATAAGCTTCTCCATCCAGATATACATGACGTTCCTTTCCTTCAAAAGCACGCGGATATTTTAAAACAGACGACTGGTTCAACCATACTTTTGTCCCGTCAGGCAACAACATCTCACGCACTTGTCCATGAGCAGCCGATGCTACCACCAATTCCTCCGCTTTATTCCGGAACCAATAGGCCAATCCCGCAGCCAGCACCATCACACCCACTATAGCAGCTGCATAACGCAACACACTTCTAAGCTTGAACACCTCTTGTTTCTTCTGATTTTCCCGTTTCAATCTTCTACCCAACCTGCGCTCTGCCCTCACTACCAGATTTTCCTCCTCAAAGGGGAATTTACCTAACTGATAAATCTCCTCCATACGGAACAGCTCTCCGGCATTCTCATCAGATTCTTTCATCCATTCATTGATAAGAACAAAATCCTCCTCCGAGCATCGGTTTTCCAAATACCTGATAATAATATCTTCGTTAAGTTTACTCATCTTTTTCCCTATTCATATAGTAAACAATTCAACTTGTAAAAACACTTAGCAGTTTTGCTGAAAATATAATCAATGACAATAATAAATGGCTGAGACGTTCGCGCAAAAATTTCAAGGCCTTATACATATGTGCCTCTACGGTACGTAAAGAAATGCCAAGAGTATCAGCGATTTCCTTGTTTTTCATATCATGAAGATAGCTCAGTTTAAACACCTCCTTACATTTATCCGGCAATTCATTAATCGCTCCAAAAATTTCCTGACGCAATTCCTGATTCTCTATCTTTTTAATGACTTCGGCATGATCCGGCTGGTAATATTGCAATTTTCGTTCATAGATCTCTATCATTGCCGCACTGTAGTTATTCTCTATAACCTGATGCTTCAATAAATTTATAGCCTTGGTATATACAGAACGATAAAGGAAAGCTAAAATCTGCTCTCCTATGACGACTGAATCTCTCCGCCTCCACAACTCCACAAAAACATCCTGCACTACATCTTCGGCTTCTTCGGTACCGACCAGCCGTGTCGCATAGAACAACAGCTTAGGATAGCATTGACGAAAGACGGCCTTATAGGTGTCATCAAGTTCCTCGTTCATATTATATAATTCACCTTTGTATGAAGGAGAGAGCCAATGTTCCAAATAACGATCCAATCATCCACTGTAGAGGCAAAAAGCTTCCGCTCATCATACAATTTTCAGGCAGATTCAAACCGCCTCTACAGCAAAACGATAACAAATATTACTTTTAACTCACCTCCTGTACAATTACAATTCTTAATAAGTTGAACCAATTATTATCTATCTATACCAAATATTTCCCGGTTCCGGACCCATTTCAAATTCTACAGTAGCACCATCCATTATTTGCCGGTGTGTGATATAGCTCTTATCGTATGGTTGCCCATTTACTTTCACCGACTGGATATAGATATTTTCATAGCCCTGGCTTTTCAGGAATTTCGCAAACTGCCTGATATTGCATTCACGGTGATGCCTTGTCGACTGTGAAAGATGTTCAGCTGTTTTCACATATGCGAATGTCATTTCTTCCGTAAGGGCAATTTCTTCCAGTTTGTAACCGTCAAGGAACCGGTTTAATGCCAGATAGTCATAGAGAAGATTTCCTTCTATTTTCTTATAGTATCCCAAAGCGTTTTTATATCGCAGGAAGTTTTCAAACTCTTCTTTAAATATGCCGGTGAATTCCTTCTTTAGGGTCTTTTTCATTCCGGCACCTCCAATGACA
>ENA-OPBO01002295-OPBO01002295.1-human-gut-metagenome-genome-assembly--contig:-NODE-2295-length-11591-cov-2.846827_pt1 | contig 11591 bp, 10 predicted proteins | sample MGYA00241071_ERZ501458 | MGnify/ENA primary metagenome ERZ501458 (study PRJEB25962, sample SAMEA2042509) | human gut metagenome | biome: human gut; feature: human-associated habitat; material: faeces...
CCCGAAGCACGGATAATCTCCTCGCGCTTGCAACCAAGCAGTTCGATGATTTCATCCTCCACCTCGTCGGGCATGGCGCTGGCCATGTCGCATTTGTTGATGACAGGGATAATCTCCAGGTCGTGCTCGATGGCCATATAGAGGTTCGAAATGGTCTGTGCCTGTACGCCCTGCGAAGCATCGACAATGAGCAACGCACCCTCGCAGGCAGCGATGGAGCGCGACACTTCGTACGAGAAGTCCACGTGTCCCGGCGTGTCAATCAGGTTCAGGATATACTTCTCCCCCTTGTACACATATTCCATCTGGATGGCATGACTCTTGATGGTGATACCTCTTTCCTTCTCCAAATCCATGTCGTCCAGCATTTGTCCTTCGGTCACTTGTATGGTGTTGGTAAATTCCAGCAGGCGGTCTGCCAGTGTCGATTTCCCGTGGTCAATGTGGGCTATGATACAAAAGTTACGTATATTCTTCATCGATGACTAATTAAAATCTAAATAAAAGCGGTGCAAAGATAGCGAAAGGTGAGCGGAGAACAAAATATTGAAACTTGTTTCGGATATTTTTTATCCCGAACCGCATCCTATCGTTCTGCCAGCACTAGCCTATCGCCTTTATTTTACCCGCATACACAGGATATTTTTCCTTATAAGCCTGAACGGAAACTTCAGGTACATATATTGACTCAACATACTCATAGGCTGGCAAGGCACGATCCAATACAGGCGGAACCACACTCTGAAAAGTAATAACGCTGACATTTCCTCCGTCCAGTCCGTCATAACCGATTTTAACAACCCGTTCGGGTACCGTCACTGCCGTCAATCTATTACAGCCGATAAAAGTCCATCCCTTCAATTCTACCAGGCTCGACGGCAATTCTATATTCTCCAACATAGCACAATTTTCAAAACAGCCCACTTCCATAACACCACTCTGCCCATTCCACTTTCCACCAGACCGTACATCCTTCAAACGAAAACAATTATAAAAGGCACGTTCTCCCAACCCATTCAACCTATTGGACAATTGCACCTTTTCCAATCCCGAATCTCTGAACGCTTCCATGCCAATCCGAACAACTGCCTCCGGCAAAACCAACGTCTGCAAACTCTTCGTATCCAAGAACGCCTGATCATCAATCTGCTGCAAGCTCTCGGGCAAAAGCAATTCAGCCAAGCCTGCCCCCCAAAATGCAGCATCTGGAATTTGTATGAGTGACGTACGACCCAGATCCACTTTCAACAATCGGATACAATCTTCAAATGCATGTTCACCCATCTTCTTCAACGTTGAAGGAAAACTGACTTCTTCAATGCTACTATTATAAAAAGCAAATGCTCCGATTTTCTCCAATCCTTCATTCAATTTTACCCGGCGGATATTCGATTCGGCGAAACAACGATCTGCTATTTCTTTTATTTCACTGGGCAATACCACTTCATCTGCCTTTCCCTGATATCGAATCAAAACTCCATTGTCTATCAGGAAATCCGAATCAGTATTTTCACTGGCATTCAACAGCTCGGCCACAATTGAAAACTTCCGGGTCTCACCCGCTTTAACTGTTCCGCCCGCACTCCAATATTGATAATTCGACGGGGAAACAGATTGGATGAAAACAAAATAAATCTCTGCCGTAGACGTTCCTACAAACCAAGTCCTTCTATCCAACTTAATCCCAACCTCGCCTTTCTTATCCGTTCGCAGTTTCAACAAAGGAGCGACTGTCGCATCCGACTGGAACATTTCATATAGCTCCGAAGTATAAACACCTACCTCCGCATCTGATACAGAAGTCCCCGAAGCATCTGTTATACACACACGTACAGCTGCATCTGTCTCTATCGTATGATTACTGTTTTTCTCACAAGCGGTCAATACACCGACCAATACTCCTAACAAACAAAATCCTATTACCCAATTTTTCATATAAGACCCATTTTTACACAATAACAAATCGCCGGCAAAGGTAGAGTGAAAACGGTTGGTATGCCACATTTCAAGATGTACATTTAGGAGGAGTATTCAACAGACTTACAGACAGATACGGAAACGATTGATGTACATCGACATAAAAAAGAATGCGTTGACAAAGTTTTCCCCCGCCAACGCATTCTTTTTATAGTCAGATAAATGATTCTTCTTAGTTCAGCTTCACAAACAATTCACCTTCCACCTCAGAAGTAGAGATTTTGTCTTCTCTCAGCAGCCAACCAAGACCCAGATAAAGGTCCTTGTCAACCAGCTTTGTTGCTTTCTTGATCTGTTTAGCAGTCAAGCCTTGAGTTTCATTCAGTGCGTTCCAAATTTTTCCTGCTGTTTCACCAGCTTTTTCTTTCAACATTTTCATTCAAATTTTAGTTAGACATGCCATAAAATCGAATCCTCTCTGATGATTTCAGATTTTATTTTGCGTGCAAAGATAGTTATTTTTATGTTATATAGCACATTATTAGTTTTTTTCTCCCAATAATGTAAGAAAAAAGGGAATTTGTTTCATCGAGTTACACTTTAGTAACATAAAATACCATTTTGGAGACGTATTACGACTGAAAGATAATAAGCTGCGATAGCCGACAAAGAGTTGGCCATAAAGTTTCTGTTTCAGATGTTTGTACACATACTCCTTGTAGTAATGCTTAAAGTAGCTGAAGCCACCGGAGTGGAACAGGATAAGAGTCTTCAACCATCTGTTTTTCCTTTTATAATGCAAATTCCTTATCAAATCATTCATTTTAAGAATCCGAAAATTGACCTACGTCAAAATCAATCCCTGTTTGACGAAACAAACAAACAAAGCAATATTTTTTTTTGTTTCCACGGAAACAGAATCATTAGAAACAGAAAAAAATAACCAAACTTACAGTAAAACAATTATTAACTAAACAACCAAATTATCAAACAATGATGAAAACTAAATTGACAAAAGCTATCGGCTTAACTGCGTGTTCTGTATTAATTGTATCTTGCTCAAACGAAACAGAAAACCAATTTCCATCTGAAAACCTCGAGAGCACAACAGTCCATGCAAAATTGGCAGAGTACGAAAGTACAGGATCTGCTCTTCCCGGTGAGAATGACATAACAGATATGAAAGCCTTCTTATTCAAAAATGGAGAAATGGCCAATATCTATGAACTGTCAGCTCCTGCATCAAATACTTACAATATCCAGGTAGACAGCCGCTCAGGCAATCTTTACGTAATAGCTTATACCGGAGGCTCCATACCAACAGAAGGATTGCTTGAAAAAGGATTGAATGAAGAAGCATGGAAATCCAGCATCATTGACATGACAGACAGACAAGGCCATTACTATACCGGTATGACCAATTTAGAAAATGCCAACACTCCCGGCAATACAGCAAACATCAGTTTAAAACGAGGATTGGCACGTTTTGATTTGGCTGTAAATTCCATCGAAGAAATCTCAATAAAAGATGTAACTTTACGGAACTTGGCCCACTCTGCCTATGTTTTCCCGCAAGACGGAATTCTTTCTCCCAGTCATGCCAATCGGAAAGATACCACAATCGTCTTTCCTCAGCCAATCACCGATTCCCAAAAAGGAATGCTTTATACTTATGAACAGGAGAATGAGGGAATTGAAGTGTGTGTAACCGCATCCATTGGAGGTGTCGAAAAGGAATTGACAAAGTCTCTTGATGGTCCGTTAAAAAGAAATACAATTTACACCATTATAGTACGTCAGGATTATATTGACATCAAGCTCGACGTTACTTTCGAAGACTGGGAAGAAGGAGGTAATACAGAATTAACTCCATACTCTGAGTGACAACCCGTCGGGTCATCCTACACATCCTAATACTAGCTACATGAGTTTGAAAAAGAAAATAAAGAAAATAAGTGGCATTATATGTACGGCATTCGTTCTATGCTCTTGTACTGAAAATGAATTTATCCAGGATTATTCAAACAATGATGTATTGCTGAAAGTTGAAGTGGACGACTTTGGAGCCAAAAAACAGTTTTCACTGCTTTTTGGCAACAACCCTACTCCCAAACTGGACGCATATATTTTCAAAGATGGTATCCTGACTGAAAGTCATGAAGATCTGACAGGAAATAATGGAATATACAACCTATCCCTTACACAAAAGAACGGTACATTATACATTTTAGGCAATACAACGGGGGCTCGTATAACCGAAGCTGAAATACAAACGGAAGAAACATTCAAGAAGCTGACATTGGCTTCATCAGAGAATCCTCTTCCAATGTTCTTTACGGGACAAGTAGCACTCAGCGGACAAACTGGAAATACTGTACCGCTGACCGTGAAACGGGGTTTGGCCCGTATCGATTTTCGGACGAAAGTTTCATCGGGAGACATTCTGGTCACTGATTTCATAATCAAAAATGCCTCACAGGAAACTTTCATTCTTCCCCAGCCCACTATACAAACCCCCGAAGGCGCTGAAAAGAAGGATGTAGTACTACAGTTCGACAAGGGATTAGAGCACGATTCTACCGGAATTCTCTACCTTTACGAACAATACAATCCTGATTTAAAAGTTTATCTCAGAGCCGAAATAGATGGCAGAGTTTATGAGTTAGAGCAGTCGATGCCCCAAGAACTGAAGCGCAACAATATATATACCATAACGGTTCGCAAAGACTTGGCAAGTATCGGATTGGACATCGAAGAGTGGAATACCGGTGAAAGTACCGAACTTATTCCAAGCATAGACAGTCCGTTAAAAGTCGACCCCGTTCTCTCACAAATTCCAGCAGATGTACACGTAACAGACGAAGGAAGTACAATTATTTTTCCACATACTGCGACAGAACTTCTGCTGGCAATAGACTGTAATGATGAGTTGGAGGTGATTGCGCCCAACAGCTACCCGCTGGTTGTAGAACCTGTTGCACAGACGCGTGGACTGGAAGGGAAAAATCTGTTCAGTATACGCAAACCGTTGTATGCACCCGGAATGCCTTCTGAAGAAACGATTCTGTTGTTCCATCGCAAAGGCTTGGAAAACTCATATCCGGAAGACTGTATCCGCCTGGTATTACAGGCCAATCCAGCCATCCTGGAAGGATTAATGAAATTCGATTCCGAAACATATTCTCATCATTTCGACCATTACATCGACAATGAATTGGGAACATTCACCCTTCCAGAAGAAAAAGAGCTGATTGTAGAGTTTGACAGTCATGAAGACCCCTGGTTGAAAGTTGAACTACAGGAAGGGACAGACAACGTATATAGAGTGATAGCCGGTTGGAAGCCCAATGATCCTACAGCCAATGGACGTATTCAAGAGGGTAAACTGGTTATCCGTAACAAAGCAGATGTATCTGCGCGCGAAGAATATCGGGTTTCAAGACGCAATTACGGATTGCCCGTCACTTGGTTACATGGCGTCTGGTGGTGTAAATACAATGCCAGAGGCAATTCAAAAGTCTTCGAAGACCAAATTCTTTCATCTGACGACCCTGCAGTACAGGCCGGAATGAGTGTATTCGACTATCTGACCCGCTGTACCGCCAACGAATATTATGACTTGTGGGGATGGGCATACCAAGGAGATAGTGGAAAAGGAATGCAAGTGACCGTTGTCAATGGAAAAGCCGTCTTGGACGGTTTCCGAAATGATGCCAACGTACACATGAACAAGTTGGCTCCTACCGCCTTGGCACCACAAGGTTACGAAGTGCCAAGTATGGAAGAGTTCAACCGTATGTTCAATGCTACAGACTATGTATGGGTCATGTGGAATGGTACTCACACGTTAAAAGAGCCCTGGGAAGGCCATACAAAGATACAACGTGAACAACGACGCAGAAATGATCTTGTAGTAGACTCGTTGGCAATAAAAGACTTGATATATGTAGCCATGAAAAGTCCGGACTTTCCACAATTCGAACCGGTTGTCTGGTATGGTCCGGCCTCTCAATGGAATGCAGAGGGAATTTATCACGGACATTATAACAATATATTGTTTACCGTATATTCTCCCCAGGGTAGCGGATGGTACTTTGGAGGTGGCATGAGCAATCTGTATCTGACACAAAATGGAGCTGGAACCAAAGACACACGCATACTTCGTTTCAAGAAATCACCCGTAGAATACATCTACGGTACTGAATGATGTACACCGACCGAGGTTCAACTCTACAATAATCCAATAGGGGGATTGGCCTAAGTTCAGGCCAATCCCCCTATTATTCATATTTAATTCTAAAAACAAAAGGATAATCCGTCTTTTTAATAGGCTTCCTTTTCCCCATGAATTGCATTTCTGACCGTCCTGTAAATAATGAAAAGATCCAAAGTGGGTGTCCAATGTTCTATGTACCAGATATCCAACTTGACACGTCCTTCCATTTGCCAAAGTTCACTGGTTTCGCCACGGAAACCGTTAATCTGAGCCCAACCGGTAATACCAGGTTTCACAAGATGCCGAACCATATATTTATCGATAAGTTGGGTATATTGCTCAGTATGTTTAAGCATATGTGGGCGTGGACCTACAACAGACATATCTCCCCGGAATACATTGATGAACTGAGGCAGTTCGTCCAGACTTGTACGGCGCAAGAAATTTCCCAATTTTGTTTTACGCGGATCGTTCAGGGTAGCCTGACGTTTGTCTGCATCTGCATTGACCCTCATCGAACGGAATTTATAACACCAGAAATCACGTCCGTTGATTCCCGTACGTTTTTGCTTGAAGAAGATAGGGCCGGGAGAAGACACCTTGATCGCAATGCCGACAATCACATAAATAATGGGAAAGAAGGTACAAAGAAATAGTCCGGAAAACAAAATATCAAACAGGCGCTTTACAAAACGGTTGAACGGATCTGCCAATGGTTCGTATCTGATTGCAAGGACAGGCACGTTTCCTAACAATTCAAAATGCATACGCCTTTTGAGGTAATTGCGTACACTTGGTACACTATAAAAATGAATGAAATGATTCTCACAATAATTTATCACGGGCAGAATCTGCTGACCGTAAGAAGATGAAAGTCCGCAATAGACCATCTCTGTGCCATGCTGCTGAAGCCAAGGCAAAACCTCATCCACATTACCTAAAAACGGAACGTTATCAGGATATATATTGGAAACAGACGGAGCGAAATACCCCTCAATCCGGAAACCATACGAAGAATCATGCGATATCGTCTGGTAAAGATCGGACATATTCTCATCAGTACCTATGAGAATTACACTGCGTGAGTTGCCTCCTTTACTTCTATACCGTTTCAGTGCAGACCGACAAACCAGACGGAAAATAACAAGGCAAACAAAAGAAAGTGCATAATAAACCAGAAAAAAGCGCAACGAGAGGTGCCCGTAATCAGCAAGCGTAAAAAGAGTACAGAATAAAAGTGCGTGAAAAACCACATTACGGGCCACTCGGCGCACAATATGGTCAGGACGTACAATTCGATGGTAAAGAATGACTCCATGAGAATAATTGCACACCAGATAAACCAAATTCAGCAGCACCAGAATCTGCGGAATAGAACGTACAAAAATACTCCCCAACGTATTCTCATTGAAAACACGGCAAAGGAACAAAAACAAAAGATTCAAAATACAAAGATCCCCAAATAGAATTGCTCCTTTCAGCAGTTTGTTAACTTGTAAACTTTGTTTCATCTGAAAAATAGATTTTGGTTTATTTGTTTTGCTATCCGATAAAAATATAATATGCAAAAAGCGCTACAAATATAAATGTTTATTTTTAGATAATCGACAACCAACAAAGAATGTTTAAAAAAAATATATATAAAAACGGATATGAACCTATATGAACCAGCATAATGAAACCAAAATGAAAACTTGATTATCAATACTAAAAGTCAAAAGCACACAAAATCCAAGATATACAGTTTTTAAGGAAATAAGAGAATTTGAATGGCCGGGAATAATAATTATTTATTCAACAAATTATTTCAGATGGAAATACAGTCCTTCGGTTTTATACAAATGTGTCAAAATGAAACCACCGGTATTCCGGCATTCCATTTTGACACATTCCCACCTTATTATATTAATATCATTCCTTAACGAGCACCAGCACCAGCCCACCGGTTGCATTGTAGAAACCGAAACCACCGTTTTCCAGTCGGGCAAAAGTTTTCACTTCACCCAAGGCTTTGGTAATACGGCCCTCCACTTCCATGTCGGGACAGGCCATCATCGTGCTGATGAGATTGGGGAAAGAAATGGCCGACGTGTTGCTTTCATCGGTCACAAAACCGCCGTTAATGGTATTGCAACCTGCATTGCCATGCACTCTCTTCTCGTTTACGTTCAGCTCAAGGAAAGGCTGCTTCTCCATTCCGTCAGGAATGTCCTCTCCCCCAGCCTGCACTATTTTCCATCGTCCGTTCAGATCGGCAGCCGAAACGTCAGACAAACGTTGCTGCAATATCATAACCGGACGTTTCAAAGACTTTCCACACAATGCTATCTGTCCATCACCCAGCTTTGTGAACTTCTTTACCTGCGACAAAGCCGTCAGAACATTTTTCTCCAGTGTCATGTCGGGACACATCATTCGGGTACTTCCCATCTGTCCCAATTCCAGTTGGCCGGGCTTTCCGCCCGTATCAAAGCTACCCATCAGGCGGTTGCAACCGCTATTGCCATATACTCGGCCTGTATTTGTTTCAAAACCGATGAACGGGAAGGTCTGCCCCGCTGCCGGAACGACCGCCGTTCCATTGATTTCGATAATATTCCACTCGCCGCTGAGGTCAGATACCGGCGTAAGATTCTTTGTCGAGGCACACGATGACATGATTGCCACAACAGCTGCCACACTCCAATAAACACGAATTTTCTTCATTGTCTCTAAGTTTAAGTTAAATTATCAACCGCAAATATAGAACAAAATAACAGGATTACAAACAATTTGTTTGGCATTTGCACCCGAAATGCCAAAGTATTTAGTGCTATTTTAATGTTTATCTAAGAATTAAACAGTATATTTGCTGACGAAATACAAGTAAGAAACAACTGGAATATTTATCAATCACATTATTAAATAAGAAACAAAAATGGGTAAAGTTCTAATTATCGGTGCAGGCGGTGTAGGAACCGTCGTTGCACACAAAGTTGCTCAGAATCCGGATGTGTTCACCGAAATCATGATTGCCAGCCGCACAAAGTCCAAATGCGACGCCGTCGTGAAGGCCATCGGCAATCCCAACATCCAGACCGCTCAGGTAGATGCAGACAATGTAGACGAACTGGTGGCGCTCTTCAACAGCTTCAAGCCCGAAATCGTCATCAACGTTGCCCTGCCCTATCAGGACCTGACCATCATGGATGCCTGTCTTGCCTGCGGCGTAAACTACATGGACACCGCCAACTACGAGCCGGAGAACACCGACGACCCGGAGTGGCGTGCCATCTACGAGAAGCGCTGCAAGGAAGCAGGCTTCTCCGCCTACTTTGATTACAGCTGGCAGTGGGCCTACGCAAAGAAGTTTGAGGAAGCCGGCCTGACCGCCCTGCTGGGCAGCGGCTTCGACCCGGGCGTGACCCAGGCTTACTGCGCCTACGCCAAAAAGCACGAGTTCGACACCATTGACACCATTGATATTCTGGACTGCAACGGCGGCGACCACGGCTATGCCTTTGCCACCAACTTTAACCCGGAGATCAACCTGCGCGAGGTGTCCGCTCCCGGCAGCTACTGGGAGAACGGCCACTGGGTGGAGATCCCGGCCATGAGCATCAAGCGGGAATATCACTTCGACCAGGTGGGGGAGAAGGACATGTACCTGCTCCACCACGAGGAGATCGAATCCCTGGCGGAGAACATCCCCGAGGTCAAGCGCATCCGCTTCTTCATGACCTTCGGCCAGAGCTATCTCACCCACATGAAGTGTCTGGAGAACGTGGGGATGCTCTCCACCACCCCTGTGGAGTTTGAGGGACATCAGATCGTACCCATCAAGTTCCTCAAGGCCCTGCTGCCCGATCCCGCCAGCCTGGGTCCCCGCACCCACGGCAAGACCAACATCGGCTGCATCTTCACCGGCAAGAAGGACGGTAAGGAGAAAACCTATTATATCTACAATGTGTGCGACCACCAGGCGTGTTACAAGGAGGTGGCCAGTCAGGCCATCAGCTACACCACCGGCGTACCAGCTATGTGCGGCGCGCTCATGCTGCTCACCGGCAAGTGGACCGAAAAGGGTGTCCACACCGTAGAGGAGTTTGATCCCGATCCCTTCCTGGATGCGCTGGACCGGTATGGCCTGCCCCGCAGCGAGAACCACGATCCTGTTCTGGTGGACTGATGGCCTGCCTTACCACCCATGACCCCCAATTTGCGGGGTTGTCCCGGTATGAGCCGGAGGCGCTGTTTGCCCCCCTTCCGACCCCTTGTTATGTGATCGACGAGGCGCGTCTGCGGGCCAACGGCGAATGTCTGGCCGCCCTGGCAGAGCGTACCGGCTGCCGTGTCCTGCTGGCCCAGAAAGCATTTTCCAATTACGACTTCTATCCGCTGCTTTCCGAGTATCTGGCCGGTACCGAGGCCAGCGGCCTCTATGAGGCCCGGCTGGGCCGGGAGGAGATGGGCGGCAAAGAGGTGCATGTGTTCTGCGGCGCCTACCGGGAGGACGAGTTTGAGGAGCTCTTGCAGTATGCCGACCACATCGTATTCAACTCCATCCATCAGCTCAAAAAATTCGGGCGGCGGGGAAAAGAGGCGGGCAGGAGTTTGGGACTGCGAATCAATCCGGAGTGTTCCACGCAGGAAGGGCACGCCATCTATGATCCCTGTGCCCTCGGCAGCCGTATGGGCGTGACCAGAGCCGTATGGGACAAGGAGATGGACAGAGAGACCCTGGCCCTGCTGGACGGCCTCCATTTCCACACTCTCTGCGAGCAGAACGCCGACGCTCTGAAAACCACCCTGGAAGCGGTGAAGGGGAGATTCGGGGACATCCTGCCCGGGATGAAGTGGCTGAACATGGGAGGCGGACACCACATCACCCGCCCGGACTACGACCTTGTTACCCTGGAACAATGCATCCGGTATGCCAAAGAGACATGGGGGGTGGAGGTGTATCTGGAACCCGGCGAGGCAGTGGCTCTGAACGCGGGATATCTGGTGAGCCGGGTGCTGGACGTGGTGGAAAACAGCAACACCAAAATCGCCATCCTGGACGTCAGTGCGGCCTGTCACATGCCGGACGTGCTGGAGATGCCCTATCAGCCCCCCATCTATAAAGCCAGCACTGAACCTGACAGGGGCCACGTTTTTCGGCTGGCCGGCCCCACTTGCCTGGCCGGCGATGTGATCGGCGACTATGCGTTTCCGCGTCCGCTGGAAGAGGGGGATCTGGTGCTCTTCGGCGATATGGCGATCTATACCACCTGCAAGAACAACACCTTCAACGGAATGCCGCTGCCCAATATCTGGCGTCTGGGATGCCGGGGAGACCTGACCCGGCTGACTGACTATGGCTATGAGACTTTCAAAGAGCGGCTCGGCCATTGAAAAGGACCCTGCGCACAGAAAATAAAGGATCAATACGGCGAAAATACCCGGCACCGGGCGGAAAGGTCTCCTTTCCGCCCGG
>ENA-OPBO01002297-OPBO01002297.1-human-gut-metagenome-genome-assembly--contig:-NODE-2297-length-11582-cov-2.314219_pt1 | contig 11582 bp, 19 predicted proteins | sample MGYA00241071_ERZ501458 | MGnify/ENA primary metagenome ERZ501458 (study PRJEB25962, sample SAMEA2042509) | human gut metagenome | biome: human gut; feature: human-associated habitat; material: faeces...
TTTCATAGGTAATCGTGGACGTGTTGTTGTTCACATATTCCACGTCCGTGATGAACGCATAGAATTTCTTTACGTTCCCGGCAGAATCCTTGAAGTTCGTATTTTGGAAAATCAGGTAATTGCAATCGTATAGGTTTTCTACAGGCAACTCGACCTGAATTCTCCCAGCGCCATATCTCTGATAACTCTGCGCATTGAGCGTGTACTTGATCCACTTGCTGAACGTTGCGAACTGATCCGTCTTGCTTCCGAAATACATCGTATTCTTGTAGTCCGGCTCACACGGGCAATCCTTGATAATGTAAATCGTGGTATTCGGCACAACATATTCAGCCATTTTATCACCACCTTTTAAAATGGTGGAGGGGCAATGCCCCTCCGTTTACTGCTTGACGAGCGTCAACGTGCTGCCGAGCACGACCTTGTCGTCCAGGCCGTTGACCAACTTGTAAGTTGCTCCAGCCATCGTGGCGACGACGTCATACTTATAGCTTGCAGTCTGCGCGGACTGCGGGAGGATAATCGCGCCGTAAGGATGCACGGCAACCAGCGCCTTAGTCATTGCCTCCGTCTGCACCAACTGGAAGTTGGACGCCTGCAGTCTTGCCGGATCATCGCCAGTCAGAGTGTACACCTTGTTGCCAACCTTATCCTGCGAGTAGCCGGTAACCGTCAGGATAACATTCGCCGGGGCGGAAATCGTGGCGCCATCATCGACGAACACGACCGCGTTGCTGAACGGGGAGCTGGACACGATTTCCCATCGGTTGTAGAAATAGTTGTTGTACAGGCCGCTTCCAACGTAGGCCTCAGACATCTCATTCAGCGTGTCGTAAAGCTGGAACCATTCCTGATCGACGAGAATCGCCTTGACGTCAGCCATCAGCGCGAGTTCAGCCGTGGTAACTTCCTCGATGTTATTGCCAGCCGCGCGAATTTCGTCGAAACGTGCATTATCGAAGGTGGTGAAATCGTCGATGAGAACGAGCCTGCCGAGGAAATCAGCCTTTTCCATGTGGAACGCCGCCGCCAGAACTTCGACGTCGAACTTCGCGTTGTACTGCGCATCCATGAAAATGTACTGATCTTCACGCGGAGTTACCGTGGTAACACCCGCCGCGTTGTAATCGTTCTTCATGAACGTCAGCATATTGGACGTCCCACGGAAGGAAGTCGCTGCGTTCTTCGAATCAGCGGCGTCGAATGCGATGGGCTTCATCTTGCCATGGGACACTGCCTTGATGAGCAGGTACTTGACCAGCAGGAAATCGTCATATTCGGCGGCCCGGATAACGCTGTCGATGATTCGGGAAATCAGGTCCTCAACGCCGGAAATCGAGGTGAACGCCTGACGGAGGTCTTCCCGCTGAACCGTGACAGGATACTGCACCTTCCAGTTGATAAGGTGGAACGCGGAACGAACGTCCGGAATCGTGCGCTTGAGTTCACGGGAAGCGGCCTTCTCAGGGGAGAAGTCACGCGCTTTCGCGATCTGCACGAACACTTCCTCGACCGTCTCGCCAGTTTCCAAGAATCCCTTCTTGAACATCCTGTACGGGTTGTTGAACGTGGCGGATCGGATTCGGACGAGGGCGATCTGATTGACAAGGGCGCTCAGGAATTCGTTGGCCAGATTCGGATAGCCGAAGAAGACATCACCAACCTGACGAACGTCATAGTTCGTGGCGACTTCAGGCACCTGATCCTGATACTGAGCGGACGCATTCGCACGAATGGTATTCAGAATATCAATCGTGGAAGCGTTCAGGGTGGACACTGCAATTTTTCTAGGCATTAAATCATTCCTTTCATAAAATTATTCAGTCTTGAACAAGTCCGCATACGACCTGCGTTTCGGCTCCGGATCAGGGTCCGGCTCCGGGTCAGGCTTATCAGGCGGATTGTAAAAGGCGTCTCTGTATTTCTGTCTCCATTTCTTATCGTTGTCTGCAAGCTGCTGCTTGTAGTCAACATTCTCAGCGCCTGCATCGAGAGTGTCGGAGACGTCTTGAATAAATGCAAGCGTGTCGTCTGAAGTGTCATCATTCGGAATGAATCTCTTCAAGCCGTCAAGAACTTCCTGCTTTGTTTTGATTGCCACAGTCTTACCTCCTTTACGTCCAAGCATTCATGGGCATCCAGATTTTCAGTGTTCGGGTCGTCGGTGTAGGCGTGGGAGGATGCCCCGTGAAATATTCGTACCAGTATGCGGCGTTGTCGCAGCGGTACCGATATGAACTCGCTGCGGCCCAGTCCGCGGGTTTTTCGTAGCACAACTCAAATGCGCCTGTAAGGTTATCAAGCGTAATTTGGCTACCACCCACATAGCCCAGTTTGAACTGTTCGAATGTGATATAGTAGAAATTGCGGATATCAACTCCTATTTCAGTGAAATTATCATTGTAATAGTCGAAAAGCCCATGGGACCAATTCTGCGGAATCGTGTCCCGCATATAGGCCGTCTGAGCTGCGCCGTCCAGTGGACTGCCGGGACGATCTGCGAAATTAGGCTTATACCCGTCCGCTGCGTATTTGGTTGAGTTGGTGCTGTTAATGTAGGTATTTGGCGGAGTAAAGCCGGGAATGCCATAGCCATGTTTATCCGACGTTGCCCACTCAGAGAACTGTGCTACCGTCGGGATATTATCACCCTCCCAACGCCAAGGGTTCAACCCCGATTCACCAGCGCCATTTCCAAGCATAGCAGCGATAGCCCCGATCGACCAACCAGCCGCCGCCATAATGTTCGCCATCTCTGTGGCGTTTTCCAGCCCTTCAGTGCTTGTGCGGGAATAAGCCCCCGTGGCTTTCGCATGCCATGCCAAGCCTTTTCACCACCTTTCTTTTACGGGTTCGATTTCACAACGAACGCCGGATAACCTGCCGCGAACAGCTTTGCTTTCATCGCCTCCGCATAATCGCGGTTCTTGAATGCCCCGACCTGCACGCGGTAGATTGCCGAATCATCGAGGGCCTCACCCTCTTTGTACTTCACGCCAAAGCAGTCACACACACCTCTTGCAATGACGTCTGCAATTACATCAAGATTGTGAATGATCCAATTTGCGACCATAGGTACATCATGGAAATCGACCTCAACATAGACCGTAGGCGCCTGCGGCGCGTGGATTTCGTAGAGCTGCGGCTGCGCGGAAATGTTGGAACTAGTGCCGGGAGTAACGGCGTCGAGCTGCTTGAAAATCTTCTTGCTATACTCATAGCCGAGCTGCCCATCAACAGTTCTCATGCACATTATTCGAGTGCCGGATACAGTACCGTTAAAAGCGTTGCTGTGCAGCGGCAGGTGCAGGTCTGCCCCCCAGGCGTCAGATTGATTGCACTTGTTTGCCAAAGTGCTCCGGTGCACGATCTTTACCTCGAACCCACACCGCTGAAGGATCGGAGCCAGCTTTTCCGCAAGCAAACCCATTTGTTCACCTTCGTTCGTGGTGCCTCCAGCATAGGTGTTTTCAAACTGATCGGACGGGCTGAGAAAAATCTTCTTAGCCATGGTTCAGCTTATCAACGAGCTGCTGCATCACCAGAGTGTTATTCTGGATCGCTTTGGAAAGTTCGGAAATTTCAGCCTTGTGCTTCTCCTGAATGCCCTTAATATACCAAAAGCACATAAGGGAAACACAAATAGGAAAACCGACCTGCGTGATAATATTAAGAACGGTCTGAACGTTAATAACCTTTCACCTCCTTTGAATGGAATCCTACTATTAGTATATCACACCTGCGCCTTTTGTCAATTGACAAAAACACAAACATGCGTTATAATTGTAATAGAGGTGTATTTGTATGTCGTACTACGACGGGACAAAGCTGCTATCTATGCGGGATATCAATGGTAAGCGTCCTGAAATCTATATGTGCACAACGAACAGAACCGGCGGTAAAACCTGCTATTTTTCTGGCATGCTTGTGCGCCGCTTCAAGAAAACACATGAAAAATTTATGCTTGTCTACCGGTACAAGTATGAATTGGACGATTGCGCAGATAAATTCTTTAAGGATATCAGAGGCATTTGGTTCCCGTCAGACAACATGTCATCAAAGCCTATGGGCGTGTTTCAAAAGCTGTTTCTGAACGACATCGAATGCGGTTACGCCGTTTCAATCAATCAGGCTGAAGCCGTAAAGAAATACGCACATCTGTTTTCTGATACCGGAGCTATGTTCATGGACGAGTTCCAGAGCGAAACTAATACATATGCCTCGAATGAAGTGAAAAAATTTATTTCCATTCACACCTCTGTCGCACGCGGTCAGGGCGAACAAGTTCGATATGTGCCGGTTTACATGTGTGCGAATCCGGTCAGCTTGCTCAATCCTTATTATATCGAATTGGGCATCTCCGAACGTCTCCGGAAGGAAACACGTTTCCTAAAGGGCGACGGCTTCGTGCTGGAGCAGGGCTATGTGGATTCCGCTGCGGAAGCGCAAAAGGGAAGTGCATTCAACCGGGCGTTTGCAAAGAACGATTATGTGGCATATGCCGGTCAGGGCGTTTACCTGAATGACAACGTCGCATTTATCGGCAGACCGGAGGGCGTTAACAGGTATATCGCAACGCTCCGGTATTGCGGGAAGAACTACGCGATTCGGGAGTATCCGCATCTAGGCTTTATGTACTGTGATGATAAAGCCGATGATTATTACCCTGTTCGCATCACGGTAACAACGGAGGATCACGAGGTTAATTATGTGATGCTCAGACGTTCCGACGCAATGCTTAGCCAGTTCCGATATTTCTTTGAGCTAGGCGCCTTCCGTTTCAAAAATTTGTCTTGCAAGGAAGCCGTCCTCAAGGCGCTTGCTTATTAAATAGGTATCACCGGAGACTATACGCTCTGATCTGCCCGGGTCACACAGCTGAAATTATGCTGCCGGGACAGTTACGGATAACGTGAATCCCTTTGTGTAACTCTCCGATTTTGATACGGCTCCCACATAAGTGGGAGCCTTATTTTATTCGTTTGACAAATCCTTCAGGATTCCACGGATGAGCTGCATGGCCCTAGTCGTCCACGCGGCTGCTTGAAACGTGTCCCCACTGAATACCAGCGTGTTTGCTCCATTGATTACTTTTCGTAGTTCGTCCAGTCTCTCGCGCAACTCCGTTTTATTCATTGTGCTTGCTCCTTTTCGCATAGTTGAGCAGAGTACGGGCAATCAGCTGACAGCATAGGCAATTGCATCTGCTTCCGCAATCGATCGAGTACAGCTTTCAATTACGTTCCGCTTCAGCATTTCCTCCACGGTTTTCACAGCGTTGCCCTTTACAATTTTCACCTTCATTGTTATACCTCCTTTGTGCTGTGGCCATCCATAATATTTTCAACCGCTTCAGCGAACACTGCCCGAACCGTTTGACAATCAACCTTCATCAGGTCGGCGATTGCACTCGTCTTTTCTAATGCGTCCACAACAGCCGCTGCGAGCAGAACCGCTAATACGTCCGCTTCCTGATTATTCAGTTTTCTCGTTTTCATGATTAACACCCTCCATTATATTCAGCCCGAATTTCTTTATAGCTCTTCATTTCCAAAGTGGTCATACTTGTTACGTAGTTCAGCAAGTCGTACCAAAATTGAAACTGATGCTCCACTTCGCTTCCGTCCTTGCATACGACGGTTAGCTTAAACTGCATTCGCACGGCGCTTCACCTCCATCTGTTCCCGCAAAATGCATTTTTTAACGGCTTCATCGTCAAGCCCTAGGCTTTCACACAAAAAGTAATACCATTCGGACTTAAAAAACTGTGCGATCTCCGTTCGATTCTGAGAACGGGCATACATAGACTTATTACCGCGCTCTTTACTTCGAGGTGTCAGCTCTTTGCTGCAGCGCACATAGTCTTGTACACCAACCTGAATAATCGCAACGGCTAGACGCTTAGCCCCCATGTCGGTCATTATCATCACCTCATTTCATATGTTGTCGCACACAACAGCACACCGCCTGGGATCGTTCGTGGAAGCAACTTGCCAGGGACGGTTAAGCCTAGCTTAAAATCCGTGATCTTTCGTTTCTCACGTAAGAAGGCAAGCTCTTCAGGCCGGTACTCACTTTCGGGATCGTCTTCCGTTGGCTTCCATCCCTCAACGGATTTCAAAAACAGCTCTTTGCAATGTTTCGGCATACCAGCGCATTTCACATCATAAAAAGGCTCCGTTATGAGTTCTCCATCCTCGGACGTGACGTGTTCTATGTACGTTTTCTGCCGGACAAATAGCCCCATATCCCATCCGCTTTCCAGCTTCCAGCAACAAAAATCACGGTCGTGGATTTTCATGCCGCGAACGGCGTCGCGCGGGATATCCATGTGACAACTGTCGGTATCCGCATAGATAAAACCCGGCTCGTCTGGTCCGTAATAGTTGGCCTGCGCCGCCCGAATTGTGAAACAACGGGCATAACTTGTGATAGCTGCGCCTACGGGAATATACCCCGGCTTTTTGTCGTGGGCCTCTACGATGGTATACCCGATACTGCGATCTGGCTTTTGATATGCGACCTTGAAACTGCTATCATCTCCGGCAGCTAACTTGCCATATAGGTTATTAAGATACAATTTAGCTAGTGTACGTTTCGCGCCTTTTGATTCTTTTTTGATTTTGGCGTACTTGTCGATGTACTCATCAAACAAGCCCTTTGCCGCGGTAAAATAGCAGCCGTCGAGAATCTCAAAATCCGTTAAATCGTAATGCTCTTGCAGCAGACGGAAATCCATCTCTGTAAGCGTCAACTCTACAATAGCTTTCCGTCGTTCCCCGTCTGGAGTTGTTATCCATTCGCACATTTCCCCAGTTCTGCGGTCGTACACGTCTGATGTTTTTAGGGATTCTGTGCCACGATACCAGAAATTGCCTTTAATCTGCACAAACGGCAGCTTATCAGGCTTTATCCGAAATCGCGTGCGGATTCTCACATAAAAGAAACTGTAGCTTGCTTTTGCTTCTGGTGGTATGAGATTCCCCCGCCAAAAGGTCGGCATGCCTATAGGGTATTTGTTTCCTGACATGCTGTGCATCATGCTAGGATACAGTGAGTTGACATCTGCCGTCGTGCCGTTATGATAAACGATATTACGCTTTTCCGGTACGACATAACACCAGCCGCCACGGTATGCTTTGCGGATATAGGCGTCCATCGTCTTAGCGCCATATACTTCTGGAAGCATCTCTACCGTCAAATCCGGGAACCACTTTTTATAAAAGGGATAACCGACTATTTTTTGATACTCAGACAGACAGCAGCTTCCAATCGTGAGTTTCAAGTGACCATCAGCGAACATGATTTCAAGTGCTTCCTTTACAACTAACACGTCATTTGCGATATATTCGCGTTCTTCCGGTGTGATCTCGCAACCTGGGTATCGGAAGCCCTCATACTCCATGTCTAATTTTTGGTGGGCCGTGCCGAAACTCTTGCCGATCTCTTTGACAGAGAAGGGGAGGAGCTTTAGACTGTCCCGAAATTCTATATATCTGCCGTCGATTTTGACACAAATCGTATACCATGCCCCCATGTCAGAAATGCTATATCGAATTGTTCCGTTTTTCATGTCTTTTTGTCTCTGAAAACGCACTTGCTGCACATCGTCTACATCATCAACCGCTTGCTTGTACCCGGCTTGAATCAATAGGAAGTCTAGCCAAAAAGCACCATCAAACTTTAAGTTATGAAAATAGCAGACGATATCCCCTGCTATCTTACGCAAACCTGCCCAGCAGTCCGCAATGCTGTGATAGATTTCAACCGACTCTGTAAACAACGGGACAATGGCAGCAGCCCAAACAGCGGTATCTTTTTGCCCCTCATAGACAGTTGTCTCAAAGTCCCCAACCAAAAAGGTCTTAGCCCGGCTTTTCAAATGGCATCACACCACCGCCCCTTAAAAAGTCATCCATGCTAATGACGCCACCCTGTATCCTTATCATATCGCTGGCGCCTGTCGTGATCTCAAGCGTTGTGTCAACCGGTGCACCGCGCTCCGCGTCATAGTAGCTACTAGACATACCTCGCACGGCGTATTCATTGCTAAAACTTGATCCGTCAGCCGCCGTGTAATACTCGGCTTCTTCCGCAAGTGTTTCGCCTTTGCCCGGCGAGTAATCCGCAAGATTTGCGTCTTTGCCCATAACGAGCCGCACAAAACGATTCAGATTAAACCGGGCTTCTTCAGCCGTATGATAGTATTTGTAGAGCATCTCGTCGATGATCTCTTGCAGCTCTACACCATTGTTCTGGATTCGTCTAGCTAACTTCGCTGCACCTAATTCTGATTCCGCCGCGTTCAAAACGCGTTCGAAAAAATTGTGGTATTGTATTGCCGTTTGTTTTGCGACATCGTCCCATCGATATGACGGAGTAAATGCGATTAGTGGGTCTTTTAGATTGTCGATGATATTTTGATAACCAGCTGCGCGTGCTTCCTGACGCGCTTGTTCTGCTTTGGATACTCGGCGTTCGGTTGCGCGCTCGGATTGCGCCTTGCGCCGGGCTTCCGCGCGTGACATGCGTTTATACGCTGCACGCATAGCAGCTTGGTAATTCTGCTTTTTGCCACTGACTGTAATCTGTCCGGATTTTGTCGGCATCCACTTTCCGCCACGCTGCGGAGACGCCGGGACTTCATTGCCGCTATCATCAATGTAGTAGGCGCGGCTATACAGTTTTTCCGGAGTCAACTTTTTCAGGCGCTCAACGTCTCTTTTTGTTGGCGTTGGTTTTTTCTCCGGAATATCGGTTAAAAACGTGAACCCGCGCTTTTCGGCTGCGCGCATAAAGCGTTCAATACGGCGCAACTCTTTGTTGTATGGTTCCAAATTTTTCGGAGTTGCCATACCATAACCCCCTTATTTAGGATTTGGCCCGGCTGTTACACCGGGCCTTGTGGATTTACTGAGCGTCAGGGTCGACGCACATGCCGCAATCGTCCGCGGCGGTCGAGAAAGTGGGCTTTTCGCGGGTCAGGGAACAGGTAATGAAATCCTTGCCCTTGTAATTGTTGCTGGCCTTTCTGTAAACCTTAATGTTGAATCCGCTGATAATCCCGGCATCGCTCAGCTCGGCAACGATGTTTTCCAATTCGCGTCGGAACGTTGCGCCGCCGCAAACGAACTTGCGGCCCTCCGGATCGATCACAACGCACTTTTCGTAGTCCTTGTCTTCGGACTTCTCATTGTGGATTCCGAGGATCAAGTGCTTTTCGTACGCAATCACAACAGGACCCTGCTGCGTTGCATCGTCAAGGGGGATCGCGTCCCCCAGATCCTTGCACATGACGCGCTCGTACGCGTCGAACTCTCCGTTGCTCTCGATGATCTTGCAGGTGTAATCTTGATTAGTCATAGTTTTTTCCTTTCTGCCTGTGTTTTATGAGTCGGCTGCTCTGTTATTATGTAAAGGGGTTTGACCCCGTTTACAACTGATTTAAAACTTGTTTAAGTTCCTGTTACAACCTCGGCATTATCATCCCCATTGCTCAGCCATAGCCCTAGCAATTCCTGGGGCTGTTTTAGAACGCCAAACGGAGCGCGGTACACCTTTTGGTGAATGCTCAAACCAACCGCCCTGGCATTTCGATTCACATTCAACGACGTTATCCAAAACAAGTTTTGGTAAATTAAAAAGCCATAAACAAGTCCGCTTTGAATAAGAGTCGCCGAAGTAATACGGATAAATAATCTGGTCTGGTTTTCTGTAGTGCGTATTGAGATAACCAACTGGATTCTCAATGCATAGTTTATGAATTGAGCCGCTTTCATACGCTTTTACAAATTCCATTACGAATTCGTAACCTAATTCACGGAGCGCCGCGCGGCCTGGATTTTCCTTAAACCAACGATTGCCCGCAAGTGTTAAATAGGTGCATGGTGGATGCGCTATAACCAAATCCCAACCATCCCCCAAAAGGGGGATAACATCCGTTTGAATGTGCCACTCTGGATGTCCTCCGCTGCATTCCTGGATATCGCAGCTAAAAGCCACATGCCCACGCGCACGGAACGCTTTACATACTGCTTGACTTTCCTCGCAAGCTACAAGCACTTTCATTTTCCGTCCCTCCAGTCGTAAATCGCAGCATGCGCCACGAAATCTGGAATGCTCATCCTGTAGATATGCGTTTCCGGCGGCGCGACTTTCACAACCCGCAGCGGTTGAATGTGCGGCGAGAGCTGCGGACGGATCACGCACAGGCGCTCGAGGTCGGTTTTACTTCCGACCGGGATTGTGATTGTCAATGCCTGCAGCTTGCCAGTTTGTTCGTTCGCTGCACTGAACGTCACGTCTTCCGTGGTGATCGTGCGCGTGATGGAAGGCTTTCGAGACATTATGCCCCACCCCTTTCCAACATTCCGATCAGCAGGGAAGCGAAAAATGTCGCGCTTGCTGCAATACTTAGGATACGTATTAATGCATGCGTAATGGCGTCAAACCATATCTCCGTTTCAAACGTTTTCGCAAATGCTGAACATGTTGCGGATACGGCAATCAGGAAGACAAGCGCGGCCAGCCCTACGACGGCCCATAGAATAACGTTCATCGTTCATACCTCCTTTTCATTATCAACCATCCAGCCCCTACACAGTTTCATATACTGGAATTCTGGATAACCAGTGAAACAGGGATTATAACTAGTATCACGGATTTCAAGTTCGCGAATATCTCCGACAAGGCCCTTCCAGTCGTTCATCAAATAACGGTAAGCTTTCTTTGCTGCCTCCTCAACACCAAAAGCCGGTTCACACTCAAGCATTTTCAGAATTCGAGTGCCCGGAGCTTCTTGATAAGCCGGTGGCATTCGTCCGCATATTCATAATGCGGTGCAGCGATTTCTTGTTCGCCAGTATACCACAGATGGTCGGCATACATCCCTTCATGCTCTTCCGTTTGCTCAAGAGCATACAAGAGCATCTCCACATCTTCATACGTTAGCGCATTATTGTTTTTCATTTCTATTATTCCTTTCGTTTGTTTTATCTTTGTGACTTTATTCTATCACAGTCTCTTATAATTGCCAAGACTCGCAACGCGTCATTTACGAAAATTTATCATCTTTTTTCCCAGCGTAAATCATACACATTATTGATTGATTTCATCGTTTCGGCGTCCCCGCCTACATCCTGGTGATTAATTTTGATTAGTCGGCGATACTCCGCGCGGAGTTCGTCTAACGTGGTGCAGTGTTCGAAATACATTGTTGTATGCTCCTCTCTATAGCCTGCCGTCATTGCAACGACGCCCACGATCGGGCGTTTCGGCAATCAGAATACAAACGCGCGGAGCTTTGCAATCACGCGACTACATTCATTTGCCTGTTCGTCGTGATATCCGGCGCACTCTTCATCACCGTCTTTTCGTTCCTTTTCGGCCTGGGCGCGTTCATCCATCGCCCGCAGCGCTAACGCGTTCAATATCGTTTCGACGTCGCAATAACTCAAAATGTTTTCTTTTTTCATTGTGTTTGTGGTTTTGCTTTGTGCCCAGGATTTTCACTTTGTCATTACCCGTAACACGTCATTTACAAAAATTTTCTCATACTGGCGTTGACAAGTCCGGCGAACATG
>ENA-OPBO01002299-OPBO01002299.1-human-gut-metagenome-genome-assembly--contig:-NODE-2299-length-11576-cov-21.114834_pt1 | contig 11576 bp, 14 predicted proteins | sample MGYA00241071_ERZ501458 | MGnify/ENA primary metagenome ERZ501458 (study PRJEB25962, sample SAMEA2042509) | human gut metagenome | biome: human gut; feature: human-associated habitat; material: faeces...
CGGCTTGTCGAGCACGGGGCCGGAGGTAATCTTGAAGCCCACGCCCAGTTCGTTGGCGATGATGTTGCTCAGCGTGGTCTTTCCCAGGCCGGGAGGGCCGTGGAGCAGCGTGTGGTCCAGCGCCTCGCCGCGCAGCTCGCCGCGCTCAAGGCTCGCGCCGTTGCCTGGTTCGCGCGAAAGACCGACGCCATCACCCAGCGCCGTGAGCTGTTCATCGCGCGACACCGCGGGCTGATGATGCAGACAGCCGCGCGCGTGCGCGGCCTCTCGGTCGCCCGCGAGATGGCGCGGACGGTCGGGCGCGAGATAGACGCCGTGTTCTCGCATCGGAGCGACAACCACTTCGCCGAGCTTGAGGCTGCGCTCGCGGCGCGAGGCATCGAGATGGACTTCACGGAGGGGAAGGGCGACCTCTCCTTCTCGAAGGGCGGGCAGACCGTCACGGGAGCCGAGATTAGGAGGCCTCTGCGCGAGCTGGTGGCCATGAGCCGGGAGGCGGGCAGGAAGGTCAGCGCCGAGGAGCTTCGCGGCATGGCGGCGAGGGAGACCGCCAAACTCGCCCGCGATGGCGAGAAGGCGCAGGGGAAGAGGCCCGAGCGGGGGCGCACCGTCACCGTCGAGCTTGACATCGAGAACGGGATCACGAGGTAGACGGAGGCACGGAGATGGGGAAGTTCGACAACCTCAGCCAGGACAACCTGGGTGCGATGGCCGACAGCCTTGAGGCGTCGGCGCAGCTCAAGGAGCGCGCGGCTCGCGAGCAGATGCGGACGGCCAGGGACATGGCATCGGTCGCGGCCATCGCCAAGGAGATGCACGGGGCGCTCGTGGAGAACACCGAGACGATGCGCGACATGAGCGCCGCCGTCGAGGGGGCTGCGGCGCGCGCCGAGGACGCGAGCAACGCGGTCTTCGAGCGCGTCGAGGAGCGCGCCGTTAAGACCCTCAAGGACATCGACGTCGCCGCCAAGCTCGCGATGGAGAACAGCCAAAGGAGCGCCGAGGAGGCCGTCAGAGCCCTTGAGGGGGCGCGCAAGGCCACGGTCGCCGCCACCGTGGCCGTGTGCGCCACGGCGTGCCTCGCATGCCTCATCGTGCTCCTCGTGGCCGTCGGCGCGATGTGGCTCCAGTTCGAGGCCGGGGCGGCGTGGATCTCCGGGTACGGGTGGATCGCGCTGCCGCTCGCCATGCTCCTGTGCGCTGTCCTCGGCGCGTGCGTCGCGCGCAAGATCGAGGGGTAGCCATGGATGACCTCGGGCAGCTCTTCCGGCTCTTCGAGATAGGGCACATGGACCGCCGCGAACTCGAACTCCTCGTGGCCAATCTTGACGCCGAGGATCGAAGGAGGGCGGTGAGCCTTAGCGACATGGGGGCATGGGCCACGGCGGCGGCGGAGGTCGGCAACGTCGATCGCCTTCTCGCCGGCTCACCCAAACCGGGCGCGCGGGGCGGGGCCGTCGGAGGTCGAAAGCGCACGGTGACGATCGACTGGGACAGCTACGAGAGAAGCAAGGCCTACCTCTTGAAGGTAAGCAGGGAGGATTCGGCTCGCGATGAGCTGCAAGAGGCAGCGAGAGCCCGTCTGAGGCACTTTGAGAAACGGGACGGCTACTTATACCGGACCGCAGGAAAAACGTCGCTGGAGCGGTACTGCGAGCTTCTGGAACGTCGCGGGTAGATTCGCGGCCCCAACGAACTGCAATACTTTCTATTGTTCATATTACACCCCTCAATCCCGAGAGATGTGATGAGACGTGACTGTTATACTTCTATTGTTCATATTACACCCCTCAATCCTTATGAAGGGTTTGGGGTGAGGGGCTACCTCTCTTTGATTTGGAGGTTTTTTCTTGTCTTCTGGCCGCGTTGTTCCCGACCGTCCGACCGTTCGGGTTAACCCTCTTGAGATTCGGTCTTCGTCGCTTCCCGATGAGCAGAAGGAAGCGCTCCTTGCCTTCTGGAGCGAGCAGCAGCTCGCGGACGAGAGGGAGCGTCAGGAGAGGGAGCTTGCCTACCAATCCGAGCAGGCCCGGATTGTTTCGGAACAGCCGGGGTGGTGCGAGATTCGCGCCGATTGGCTTGACCACGCCCGAAACGTGCGCGACATGCAAGAATGGGATGTGGAGCGTTCGGCTAGGACGTATGTTTACGATCCGGAGGGCAGGGAGTACGACCTTCTCTCGCTGCCAAATGACGTTCCGACAATCCATCAGTTCTATCGAGATCTCTACGGCACCGAGGTTTCCGCCCTCCAGTTCGAGGCCTGCCCCATCCTCGTCAACCATCGCGATCGGAAGCACCCGTATCAGGTCTACGACGATTACTCGACGTTTATGGAGGCCGTCGAGAAGGAGACGTCGTTCATCTACCTCGGGAAGTTCTGGGAGCCGACCCGCAAGGACGGACTCAGGTACCCGGTCTCGAAGAAGAACGCCATGACGCACATCAGCGGCGTGTGCGTTGATATCGACCGCGTAGAGGACGAAAAGGGCCAGCACTTCCAGGCGAGCTGGGTGATGGAAAGCCTCTTCGAGTTTCTTGAGGCAAACGAGGAGGTCGCGCCTAACTACCTCATGCTCTCGGGCACGGGAATCCAGCTCTGGTACGTGTTCGGCGAGCCTATACCCCTGCTGTCGAAATCGGCACCGAGGAGGGCGAAATACGACTCGTTTATCAAGCGCCTTTACGCTTACTTCGACGAGAGGCTTCCGAGGAACAGGTTCAAGGTCGATAAGGCCTGCGCCGCCTACAACCACGCTTTTCGCGCTCCCGGTTCCCCCACTAAGAACGGATACCCGACGCGGCTCTTCGTCAGAGGCGGAGTTGACCGTGTCCCGTCCGACCCAATCGCCATATCCGATTACATCGGAGGCGACCTGAAGCCCCATGACGTCGGGGAGTGGGATCCGGTGGGGCTTGTCGCCGTTAACGGCGACAAGGGCAGCGGCAATTCTCCCGCAAGCGAAAAGCAGCTCGCCTACATACGCAAGCTGCACGACATGGGGTGCATCGATGACGAGACGTTCGACGCTGCCGAGGACATGAGCATCGCCGACGCCGACGCGGCGATCAAGCGCGGGGAGAGTTCCTTTGTTCGCGGCATTCACTGGCGGGAGACGGGTGGCTACGTCACGACCAGCCATGGGCATACGATAAGGCTCAGGCCCCGTCACCGACCCCTGTATGACAACGTGCTCAGGAGGATTTACGAAGAGACCAAGCCCGGATCTCGGTACATGGCCATGTTCGTTCTCGCCGGCTACGCGTACAACTGCAACGTCTCGAAAGCCGCGCTCAGACATGACCTCGAAGTGTTGATGAACAGCGAGTGGGGTCGTCGGCCATCGCCGACCGATGGGAAACCCATCAATTCAAAGGACATCAGCTCGGCGATGAAGGGCTACAACCCAATCGGGTGCCTGAGGCCCACGGCGGTGGCGGAGGAGCTGCTGGGGTGGTCGTTCGGTCCGTCAGCGAAACGCAACGGCAGGAAGCGTATCGAGCATTTGCAGACTGATCCGAAAAGCTACTGCGTTTACATGCGAAATCTGCACTATGAAGACCAGGCAGCCGAGAAAAAGAAGATCCTTGCTGATTTTCTTGCGGCAAACCCTATGGCGTCAAAGCGCTGGGCGGCGAAGGAGCTGCACATGTCTCCGCCAACCGTCCAGAAGTATTGGGCCAGCGCTTGCGAGTCTGTCGGCATCAAGGACGTCAGAACCGGAAACCATTCACCGATCTACTGAGCGTATGAGCCGGTCAATGTGGTATACATATGCATGTTATACATATGTATACATATGGAGGACATCGTGATAGTCCCGGTTCTGAACATCAAGGGCGGCGTCGGCAAGACGACCACCGCCATAGCCCTCGCGACCGCAGCCGTGAGGGCCGGACACGAGGCGAAGGTGCTTGACGCCGACGAGCAGGGGAGCGCGACGCTGTGGGCGGACACGGCGGAGCAGGCTGGTGAGCCACTGCCGTTCCCCGTCGACCCGATAAACGCGACGCGGATAAAGGCGCTCAAGCCTGATGCCGACACGTGGTGTTTCATCGACTGCGCGCCGTCCGGCAAGGCGCTCGACGCGGCCAAGGAGAAGGCGGACTTCCTCGTGATACCGACCACCCCGGCAGGCCTCGACATGCAGCAGACGTGGGTGACCGCCGAGAACCTCGGCGAGTCGGGCAAGCCCTACGCCGTGCTCCTCACGCGCACCCGCCCGCACACGCTCGCTCTCGCGGCGGTGGAGTCGGAGATGGCCGAGCGCGATGCATCGTACTTCGAGGCGCAAATTCCGCTGCGAGAGGACATCAAGAACTACTTCGGGCACGCTTTCGGTAAGGACCTCTACGGGTACGAGGACGTGTTCAAGGAGATCGAGGAGGCGCTTTCCTGATGGCCGTGCAGAAGAAGCCGAAGCCGATAATCTCCCCGCAGCGCTCAAACGCCGGGCCGAAGCTCATGGACAACCAGGACACCAAGAACAAGGGTGATGGCGCCAGGACGCCGAAGAGGCCAACGACCATCCTCCTCCCGGACGACCTCAAGCGCGAAGCGCAGGCCTACGCTGACGAGTGGGGGACGACTCTGACGAGGCTCATCGTCGACGGCCTCCGATGGAGGATTTCACAGGCAGACTAGCTATACATATGTATTTTATACATATGTATAGCTCTATGCTTCTAGTCGTTTCAAGATGGCTCCTTGATCTACACGGGTGGTTCCATCGAAAGGTCTGTTATTCCGTCGCATGCGCGCGCAAAATCAATATCATGTGTTGAAATCACGATACAGGCTCCCCTTTTTGATTGTTCAAGAAGAAGATTGCGAACCATGGATCTGTTGTTGCTGTCGAGCGACGCTGTCGGCTCGTCAGCAAAAATGACGTCTGCATTTTTATATATTGCTCGAGCGATGCCAAGACGCTGTTTTTCGCCGCCGGAGAGTGTCACAGCGCGTTCTTTTATTCTGCCTCCGAGCCCGACCTTCTCTAGTGTTGATTCAATTGATTTGGCATCGTATTTTTCCGCTTTCCGAGAAAGCGAAACGTTGTATCCAACCGACTCATCATCTATAACCCCGCTGTCCTGATATACGAACGCAGCCGAGTCGCGCCAGAATTTTAGAACTTCACTGCGCGCCGCATTCGACATGACCCGATCGTCGATTATCACGTCTCCATGAGTTGGCTTTATTAAAAGGCCGAGACAATTGAGCAGCGTTGTTTTTCCCGATCCGGATGCCCCGACAATTGCCATTGACGTTCCCGGTTCAATTCTCAGGTCAATCGCCTTGAAGATGGTCCTACCCGATATATCAACGCCAAGGTTCTTTCCGACGATTAGCATTTGCTATGCCTCCTTGCGAGCGATGGTGCTGCGGAATACGGTCGAAGAGAAGATTCCACGAAATATGAGCTGGGCCAATAGGTAAAGAATCAGGGGGACGGCAACCGAAAGCGCCACGTATCGCATCTGACAGGCAATCTCAATGGCGGCGGAAGCAAAGATGAGTACCGCACCGATGCATATCATTCGCTTCATATTGTTCAGGGCGATGCGCGGATACGATTTTCCGCTGCTTCTATTGGCGAAAACCCTTTTTCGATTCAATGAGCTCCATGATAGAGCTGATTGAATTGCCATGGATATGACTACGGCGCAAGCTGCTATGATGGCGGACAACAGAACATTCGCCCGGCTTGATGCTATCTGCGCATATAGCTGAGCGACTTCGAACAGGCGATCAATCGATGCGATGAACTCCCCTGAATCGGTTGCAGAAATCAATTCGTCAAGCGTGTCATAGTCGGAGAAGAAAACATTGCCTGTCGAGAGCATAGCCGACGTGAATCCTTCATAGTTGAATGATGACATTGGTGCTTCGATGAGTATGACAAGGGGATTGTCATAAACTATGTTTTGCCCTCCCTGAGAGGTGTTGGCGCCAAGAGCGAGTAGCCCGCTTCCACTGTATGACCAGAACGAGAAGTGATCGCTAATGGAATCTCCGCTCCAAAGAGAGGCCAACTCTAGGGCTGTTTCTGGAACATCATCAATCCTAAGCGGAGTGATTGAGCCGTTGACACCGTTCGTTTCAATCCCAATACCAAGAAGATCAAGATACGCTTTGTTAGCAATAACGTATCCATCATATCCATTATAAGCGCTTTCACTGAGGGACATTGATTGCCTTACATCGAGTGACACAAGAAGGATGTTGCTGCGCTCTGCTTCATCAACCAGTCGCTCTATATGCTCTTGGCTGTAGCTAATTCCTCCATCATTTCTTTCTGATGGCAGGGCTCTCAGGCTGATACGCGTTGCACTTGCCATTTGTTCGTACATTGATGATTGAGACATAAGCATACGTTCGTTTTCTAGCAGCGAGCATCCCAAGAAAATACCAACCACGACTATCAGAAGACTGCAAACAGTCAGCGAAGACTTGAGAATCCTAATCGGAAGAGAAGAGGCTTTTCTCTGATGAAGGCTTTCAAATGATGGGGCCGTTGCTCCGCCAAGGGCTGATCCGGCAATAACGGCGATGACGGAGAGCAATAGAACGGTCGGCAGGATGGCTGAAGCAATAATATGGAGTTGTGTAATGCCTCCAGCAAAAAATATAATGTATATCGAAAATATTAGATATCCAACAAGCAATCCTTGCGTGAGCGACAGGAATGCACATACAGCTAGCGACCAGCGGACTTGAATATATGGGACTCCGCCAATCAAGAGGATGCGATTCGTGTTCCATCTTTTCTGCGCCATGAATAGCACCGATGCCACCACAAAGAGCATCGAGGCTGGAATTAGGAGACCAGACGCATTGACAAGCATTGATTCTGCGAGGACGGGTGACGTGAGTCCCGATAGAGCGTGCCATTCAATGATGATGGCTCGCGATGGTGCCCATTGTTGAATTGCGTCGCGAAGTCCAGGGGTGTTAGAAGCGCAGTATGACCCGTTCAGATCTCTCGATCCCGTATCTCTGTAATCGATTAATTTCCCGGAGATACCGCTATCAATCCACTGTATGGTGTTGTCGCTGCCTAAAGACGGGCCAATCTCAGAATCTGTTGAGCCAGAAAATAAAATAATATCTGATTTTGTTAGATAGTGCTTTTCGTCAGGAGAAACTTTGCAGATCATAGCATCGTGCTCTTCGCCAATTGCGGCGAGCTCTCTTGCGATTTGGCTTTTTGGCACCGAGGAATCAGCAGTGTTAAGAGAGAAGGAGATGTCAGCATCAAAAGGGGCCTGCCTTTGATAGCTCTTAACCGACTGGGTTCCGCAAAAGCAAAGCACAATTGCAAAAGCACATGCCGCAATTCTCATGGCTAGACGATACATGGCTTCTCCTACCTTCTGCATTGACGTATAACGCGGGGCGAGAGTTTGACCCTTCGCCCCGCGTTGAAGCTACGCTCTTAGAAAACCTTAAGCATGTCTAGCAGATGCGATACCAGTAGGAGTCCTGCTTGCCTTCCCAAGGAAAATCGGTCGGGCACGGAACCTGCGAACGCGAGGGCTCTCCGGCGATGGTATCAATGCTGGAGTTGTAGACGCCATCGAGCTCGCAAGAGCTTCCATGAGCCTCGGTGTCATGATCGTAGTCAGAGTGAATGAAGAAAAGCCAGTTGCCGTACGTCCAAGTGCCACCCTCTTTGGGGTACCTGATCGTTTTTGGCGATGTGATGCGCTGCGGGCCGCTGGTCGGAGCTGACTCGGCGGCCATTGCGACTGTTGGGGACACCATTGCTACCGCAAGAAGTGCCGTGCACACACCGTAAAAGAATCTCTTAAACATCTCAGCTCCAATCTCCAATCCGTCCGCCACATTTCCGGTAGGCAAAATAAACTTGCCTACTGTAGTCAATAGTAAGAGGTAACTGTCATGAAATATTCATGAATGGTATGATTGTGGTAAACGGTTGAGTTTGGACAACGAGCGGTCTCCATCTGATGCTCCATGCTGTCGGAATGATTGGATTTGCCGAGGCGTCGTTGATAGATCAAATGGTGCCGTTCATCTGCCCTATCGGATCAAGCCGTTGATTATCGACAAAATGGTCTACGATCTATTAGAAATCATCCCCACAAATCACCGTCAATCATCCCCACAAATCACCGTCAATCATCCCCACAAATTATCGTCAAATGTAACCACGTGCTGGTGGGGTATGATGAAATGCAATGATTTCCAAGGAGGCGTGATTCATGCGTGAGTACATGGGAAGATGTATCGACCGTATAATCGAGAGAGACCTCGGCATCTTCGGTGCGGTGCTCATCCAAGGGCCGAAATGGTGTGGAAAGACCACGACCGCCCAGCGCTTCGCCGTATCATCCCTGTCGCTCTCCGATCCGTCTGGTGCATTTGCGGCCCGTCAGCTTGCCGAGCTGGATCCCGCCCGCGCGATAGCCGGACCGACGCCGAGGCTTATCGACGAATGGCAAGAGGTGCCGCAGATTTGGGATGCGGTGCGCTTCGAGTGCGATAGAAGGGAGGGTGAGCCGGGGCAGTTCCTGCTCACCGGCTCGGCGACGCCACGCGATGCCGACCAGCCGATGCATAGCGGCGTCGGACGAGTGTCGCGGCTCCGCATGGATACGATGACGCTGTTCGAGCTCGGCGTCTCATCTGGCTCGATTTCGCTTGGAGCCCTGCTCTCGGGCGATCCAATGGCGACAGAGCTCGGATCCATCGAGGGCGTGTCCGGCATCGCTGACCTTCTGTGCCGAGGCGGATGGCCTCAGGCGGTTGGGAGAACGACCTATGAGGCGATGCGGATAGCCGCTGCATACATCGACGGCGTGTGCGAGTCTGATGTGTCAAGGACGGATGGCGTCAGGCGCGACCCGGTGAAGGTCAGGGCGCTGTTGTCCTCACTCGCACGCAACGAATCGACGCTCGCCGGGGCGAAGTCGATAGGTAGGGACATCGGCGGAGACGTATCGAAAAACTCGATTTCTCGTTATATGGATGCGCTACGCAGGATACATGTTGTCGATGATGTCCCCGCATGGCACCCGGCGCTTAGATCCCCAGTGAAGCTTCGCCAGGGCGCGAAGCGCCACCTTGCCGACCCGTCGCTCGCGGCCGCGCTCATCGGCGCCAACCCGGAATCGCTTTCTGCCGATCCGAAGACGCTCGGTTTGCTTTTCGAGTCTCTTGTTCTGCACGATTTGAAGGTTTACGCGGCGGTGAACGATGCGTCCGTCTCGCACTACCACGATGGGGATGATCTGGAAGTCGACGCCATCGTACACCGGAATGACGGATCTTGGATTGCTGTCGAGATCAAGCTCGGCAGTCCGCAGGTTGAGGAGGCGTCGGAGAATCTTAACAGGTTGGAGAGGAAGATGGTCGAGCACGGCGAGAAGCCTCCGGTGTCAAAGTGCGTCATCATCGGGTACGGGATGCCGTCGCATATGACTTCAGACGGCGTGCGCGTGATTCCGATTGACACGCTCGGCGTCTAGCCCGGTCATCTCGCGAGACTGCGCTCAAGCTGGCCTCATGCCTCCGCTCGATACGGCTCCTCGCCCTCGCATTGCCTAAGCGTCTCGCCGTCAACGTCGAACTTGAGCAGGCCGCATCGCTCGCCCGCAGCGGTGAGGGATGTCACCCGGATCGTGCCCGGTGCCCAGACCCCTGTTGGACAGAATAGCCAGCTCTCGTGACGACAGCTTCTCATGCCGGCCTCACGTCGCGCTCGGGCACGTGCTTGTGGAGGCACGGCTCGCCGTCGCAGGCGGGCGACTCGCGCACGAAGACGTCATAGGACCAGTCGCAGCCCTTGAAGGCTCTTCGCTCGTGCCCACGGTAGTCCACTATCTCGACCGTCCCGGACAGCTCGCCCCACTTCGTCTCGAACCTCACGGCGTCGCCGACCTCGAAGCGCGGGCGGTGGCGGCGCGACCATGCGTCCCACGGCTCGCACTTCACGACGTTTGCCACGCCGCGTCGGTCTATGACGGCGGCGACAGCCTCCTCCATCGAGTCGGCCTCGACTGGAACGGGAACCCAGCTGCCGTCATCCGTGAGCACCGTCACGCGCCACGTCATGCCATCTCCAATCGCCGCCTCAAGGCGCTCACTCCGCAGGTGCGTCACCGACGGCCTCGCGAGGCCCTGCCGCGTCACTCACCGTCACCGGAGCCATCGTCATTCGAGGTATCGTTTTCCAGGTTCTGTTCCTCGCCCTGCCAGAGCGTCTCGCCGTCAACGTCGAACCTGAGAAGCCCGCATTGCTCGCCCGCCGCTTCGAGGAAGTCGGGAATCGTCTTCGGCGCGTCGTCCTTGAGGGACAGGACCGCCCTCGGCGTCCCGCGCTCGCGGCGGCTCTCCTGCGGCGTGCCGTCGTCCGCGTATCCGCCGTCGAAGTCGAGCGCGCTCCACAGCACGAGGCCGTTCCCGCGAACCTCAAGGGCTGCGTGGCTCGTGGTTGCCGACCCGTCGGCACGCGTGTCCCACGACTCTATCCTATCGGCGTAGACGAGCTTGACGTTCACTCGGCACCGCCGCCCTCGCGCGAGGCGCGCGCGCCCACGTGCCTCGCGATCTCGCTGTCGGGCTTCGCCAACTCAGCCGCAAGTGTCCGCCCGAGCCATCGGGCAATCGTCTCGTCGAGCTCTACGCGACCGGCTTCCGCCTCGATGGTCGCCGCGCTCGTGACGAGCCTGTGCGTGCGGGCCTTGCGCTCCTCATTTCTAGCCTGCTGCTTGAGCTTCCTGAGCCTCTGCTCTGCCTCCGCGATCTGCTGGTCGATTGTCTTCCTGCGCCGCTTCGGCTTCCCGGGAGGCGTCTCCCGGGAAGCCGCCGCATCGGGTCGAGGCATCTCTCCCGCGACCGGCACGGTTGCTTCGTTCCCGTGGTCCATGCGTGAGCCTTTCCTAGCGCGTAAACCTTGTGCGTATTGTACCCGTTGCGAGTGGGTATCATTCACTTACCAAGGGTAAGTGCGCACTTAGTTCCAACTTACTCGCTGCGCTGCGTGAGTTGGAACATCGCGTGCGCGCCTGCGGCGGGCTGGAGCGTGAACGCGTCCATGCCGGTCACTTCTCCGAGCAGCTTTCCGGTTTCATATAGCAGCTCCAGCGCGCCCTGCGCCGTCTGCTCCGGCTGGAGCGGATGGAGCCGCGCAAAGCCCGGCAGCGCCGCAAGCGCTTCGTTGACCTTGGGATTATACTTCATCGTGCACGAACCTAGCGGATAGAAGCCGTCGTTCATGCCGTGGACGCGGTGCGACAGCGCGGTATAGTGCCGGATAAGCTCATTTTCGCTCACCTGCGGCAGGCGCAGCGGCTTTTTGCGCGCCGGCGCCAGCGTCACGACGGGCACATCGCACGCGGGAAGCAGCGACAGGCCATGGCCGGGCGCGCCCTGTTCAAAGATCGTCTTCATTGGCCGCTCACCTCCTGCAAAAGCCCGATCACATGGTCGAGCGTTTTCTTATCTGTCAGCTCCGTCACGCACCAGAGAATTCCGCCCTCCACCGGCAGACCGCCCAGAATTCCGTGCGCCTCCAATACTGCCAGCGCCCGTTCCGGGCACGGGCAGGCGG